>JADMIO011367120.1_pt1 | contig 36576 bp, 31 predicted proteins | sample 8958161 | NCBI WGS metagenome assembly JADMIO01 (sample SAMN16585339, study PRJNA669376) | soil metagenome | isolation source: Crop rotation soil | place: USA: Cullars Rotation, Alabama | collected 2011
TAGCAAATCTTCGTTTTTGGTGACGCTAATCTTTGAGTCGGTAAAAATTCGACCCCGCCCCGATCAACACCGTTACTGAATTATTGATGACGCCGGGAACTGCCGACCAGGTGGACGTTGTCAAATTGGTGTTGCTTTCCAGATTGAAACCCGTCACCCCAAGGTCCCACGAGATCGTCAGGTTTTTGCCGGAAACGCTCGTGATCAACTTCGGGTGAGGCACTGGGATGCCTGTAGCTTGTGCGCCACCCAACGCCATAATTTCTGCATCCACCAGTTTTCCCTGGCGAATCTGAACGCTGTTCACGAAATACGTATTCACTTCATTATCGTTCCCGCCATCTGAGAACAGATGCGCAACAGTGCTCAATGAAAACCGGCCATCGAGTCCTGTGCCATCGGCATCCGTCTGGTCCGCCGCCTTGACTCCATCAATGAACTTGGTCATGACCCCCTGAATCCCATTGTTGGTTGCGGCCATGTCCACTGCCACCACGATCCGATGCCATTGGTTGGTTGTGATGCTTCCTGGATAGCGTCCGCTGATCCCCATACCGCCGACTCCCGGAGACTCTTCATGGATCGAAACGTCAGCGTCCGAACTGGTATCATTTTGAATTTCGATAACAGCAGTGTACCGGTCTCCTTGAGCCAGATTCTGAAACAGGACGTCCGCGATCAAAGTCCATTGGTTCACCAGATTCCCGCCGCCATTGGGGGCGATGCCGTGATTCATCGTATAGCCTTGAACGTAATTTGCCGGCGGCGTTTCGCTACGTGTATATTTCATGACTTTGGCGGGAGACCCTCCAATATCAGGAATGCCAAAACCCGTGGTCGTATTAAACGATGTCTGCGTGTTCATATAACCTCCGGGACCATCCCCATATTCCAAATCCTGGCCAACCGTGGCCCTCAGATCTCCATTATCGAAATCCCATTGACCGGTAACATGTGTCGGCTGGCCCGGTCCGCCGATATTGAACACGTTTTGTTCAATGTTCACCCCGCGGGCGCCTTTGGCGAAGATCAAATTGACTTCGTCGGTTGTCAGAGCCCGAGTCCAAATTCCGAGATCATCCAGTCCGGCACTGAGTCCAGCGCTGCCTCCGCCTGTATATGCACCGGTGCCGTCCTGACCGACGTTCAAGGCAAGCCCCGACGCTGTGGTCACATCATTGGCGCTTGCCGAAAGGGAATTGGTGCCCACGACAGCGCCGTCGAGATACGTGACCGCATTGCCATTACGTTGGAAGGTCACGGCAACATGATGCCAGATGCCATTGGTCAAGGTTCCGGCGGCCCCGGTAAAACTCTTTGCACTGCCCGGTGCGCCTGCCAGGTTCCAGCGCAAGCTGCCATCAACCCCAAGGGCAATCCCCCAACCAGGATTGTTCGCGCTCGACCAATCCTTGTTGGCCACGAGTGGAAACTCACCGGTAGTGCCGGTACACCTGACCCAGAACGAAACTGAAAAATCCGTGGCCGTGGCGAAGGTGAAATCGTCCGGGGTGCCCAGCGTGACATAGTCCATTTCTGTCCCGTCTGATTTTGTGAAAACCTGCAGTCCACCGCCTCCGCATTTGCCGGTTTCCGTCCAATTTACACTACCGACCCATGTCCCACTGTTTCCGCGACCACTGACATCCGTGAGATTCTGTTCAAATGGGAAATGCGCGACCAGGTTATTGCTGATACCAGGAATGTCGTTTGTCACGACGTTGACTCGAGCCACTATGCTCGTCACACTGCCGGAAACATTGCTTAAGACCGCCTGGTAATTCCCTTCGTCGGACTTTTGAATATAGGAAGTCTTGTAAGTTGCGTTTGTGGCTGAGGGGATCGGAGCAGAATTCAGCAGCCATTGATAACCGGTGGCGCCGGTCCCCACAACGTTCAGAGTGGCAACCGAATTCACCAGGATGGACGTCCCCTGGGGTGGCTTATTGATTACTGGAAGCTGACCTTGAGCCCCAACGGCTGCGAGCAGCGACACTACGACCGTTGCGAATGCATATGGATTGGATTTTGATGTTTTCATTTGGCTTGGAGTTTACGTTATCGAACACCTTTCCCCGCGATGGAACCTGGGAGTTTGCCTCAGTTCTGACAGTGGGTTTTGCCTGATCGCCACCGCGGAACTGCGGCACCTACTCCACCTCAAAACAAGGCGTCGCCAATGAGGTCGTACGACATTATTAATGAGGATTTCCTACCGTTTAACAGCTCTGGTCAGTCCGTCAATAGAATAATTTCGCCTATGATCAAACAGGTGTTCAGTGCAACTATGCGAACAAGGTCGTCAATGCTAGTATTGGGAACATGATTGCGACCGATAAAACGCCCGACCCGGCTTGCTTGGACCGGTTGCGGGCGCAATGGTTTAGGATCGCCGGCCTTATCATCTTGCTCGTGGGGGTTGTCACCTCCGGCATTGTCTATTGGCGCGGTACGCATGCCCCTGCGTTTCCCGACGATCCCGCGATGATAGGATTTGATCGAACGGCGAGGCGACAGAGCGGAGTTCTTTATGGCAAATTCGGGGAAATGTCGGAAGACTTGTCCAATCAACTGCAACAACCCGGCACACAGGCTTTCCTTATTGCTTTCGTGTCCGTGACTATCGCTTCGGGCTGCTTTTACTTCGCTCGATTACTTCGAAGATAACAGGGGAGCGATTGATTCGAACGGTGGGGATTGTAACCGGCAAATCGCAGAGCCGGATTCAATTCAATTAAAGGTTGTTCAAAAAGTACCGTGTGCCGTGTGGGCGCACGCGGCCTACTGAGTTTCCTGAAGAATTTGTAGGCCCGGTGCCCCACCGGGCGCGTTTTTCTACAACCTGCTAAAACGAAGGATAATAGGAAATGTTGCTTTGCGCGGTTTGTGGATCGTTGGCAGGACTGAGTCCAAAATCACCGCTGCGCAACTTTGTTCGCTGTCGAAATTCACCATGGCCGTCACAAAAAAGGAAATTGCCGCCTTGAAAGTGAGTTGAAGCGTAGAGTTCTTTCCCAGTGGATAGATTATCGTGCCAATAAGTATATGTCCCTGCAATTCCTCCGAAATCAGCGGCATCACCAGGACGGAGCGCGCAGAAAGCAATTTGAACTGTGCTTTCCTGAATAAAAATCAATCCACTGGGATTCTTGATATTTGCCATTGTTTTTTCCATCACAACCGCGTTGGGCATGAAACTGGTTCCGCTGAGGGCGGTGGGATTATTGCCGGCCAGAACGCCAGTGCCAGGAAGGGATACGGAGCACATGAAGACCTTCGTGCTGGATTTTTGGTTTCCCTGAAGATATTGGGCGATCGAATAGAGCGCGTTATTACGCCAGCCGGAAGAGGCTGGATTCATAAAGTCGTAAACCTGGGACGCGCGTGGAGGCAGCGTTTTATTGTCCGTTTCATACAGGATGAGGCCAAGCCCGATTTGACGCATATTACTCAAACAATCCACTTGTTTTGCCTTGGCTTTTGCCCGGGCCAAAGCCGGCAGCAGCATCGCGGCGAGGATCGCAATGATGGCAATGACCACCAGAAGCTCAATCAATGTGAATCCCTTCGCATTACGGTGGTCAAATGTGGGTCGATTGTTCATAACAACATCAGGCCGCTCAGAGTTGCAGAATGCCTAAAACTTATCTATTTCTGCAACTTTGGGTCGTCGGCAGTATAGATCGCAAAAGCTTTGACGGAAACCAATTAAAAGAAGTTTGGTTTTTGAACTCGATTGCGAAATCACATCGGGAGAACTTTGGGCATTTCGAAGGAAACTCAGTTTTCGGTCAGACAATTTGGATGTCAAATTTTTTGCTTGTCTAATTCCGGGCATCCGTACTAGTGTAGCCGCAGTTCCGCCGCAGCGGTGTGATGATTCGGAAATTGTTTTTGGTGCTGCTAAAGCAAACGATTTGAGACCTGAGCCCAGGAACGTTCATCAGCCGGTGCAACGGGCAACACAGAAACGCAGCTATGGCCTCTAAATTATTCGTGGGGAATCTACCCTTCACAACGACCGAAAACGACCTGCAAGAGTATTTCGCACAGGTCGGTCCGGTGCTCGCAGTTAACATCATGCAAGATCGCGCTACAGGTCGTTCGCGTGGTTTTGCTTTCATCGAAATGGGGTCGCAGGATGATGCTTCCAAAGCGATCACCACCCTTCACAAAAAGGATTTTCAGGGCCGCCCATTAACCGTAAATGAGGCGCGTCCGCGCGAGGACCGTCCACATGGCGGAGGGGATGGCGGTTACCGCGATCGCCGATAAACAAATTTTTTCCGAAAGACCACCGTTCGAATTCCCAACGGTGGTCTTTCTTTTTGCCGCTTCAAAACCTTCTTCTTTTTCCAATTGTTGCTTTCCAGGGATCCGAAAACGGAGGGACGAGTTCCACGAGTCCCCATTCAATACCCCTCGAAAAAGGCGGAATAGGGACTCGCGGAGCTCGTCCTTCCGAGAGGTTAAATGACAGCCTCCAAGGGTATCGTCCTAGCGTCCCGACGAAGGGACAATTGAGATTAGGCCAATGCTTCAGCATTTGGCTTGCTCTAAACAAATTTCCCGGGATTTAGAATCCCGTTTGGGTCCAGAGTTTGCTTAATGGCGCGGTGAAGATCTCGAACACCTTCCGATACAGCCATTGGCCACCAGCGTTTCTTTGCCAGACCGATTCCATGTTCTCCCGTGATTGCTCCACCCCATCGGATCACCTGCCGAAAGAGTTCATCCAGAGCCAAATCGGCGCGCCGTTGCGCGCCAGGTTGTTGAAGATCGATCATGAGATTCGTATGGATGTTACCGTCTCCGGCGTGCCCAAAACATGCCACCGGCATGCCATATTTCTTCTGCAGACCGGCGGCAAAGGCGAACAAATCGCGGATTCGGCCGCGCGGCACGACGACATCTTCATTCAGTTTCGTGAGACCCGTATCGCGTAGCGCGAACGAGAATTCGCGCCGGATGGCCCAAATCTCCTCGCATTTTTTCGCACCCAAACCTGTCTTGATGAACAGAGGCTTTTGGACGGACATCAGGCGCCGCATAGCGCGTACTTCGCTTTGCACCGATCGACTTTGTCCATCGAGTTCAAGGATGATGTGGCTGTTGCATTTTCGAAGGTGCTCGTTTTTGGTCCGCTGATACGCGGCTTTTAAAGTGAACGAGTCGGCCACCTCGAGCGCGGCAGGTAAAAAACCTGCCGCAAAGATGTTTTGAATCGTTTGGATTGCCTGTTGCATGGTGCTGTATCCGGCAGCCAGACAGGCCCGTGAGGGCGGCAATGGCAGGAGTTTCAGAGTGGCCTCGGTGACGACGCCCAGCAATCCTTCTGACCCGACGAACAAACGGTGCAGATCAAAGCCGGTTTTGTTCTTGTGGGTTCGGCCTCCAAGCCGAACCACTTCGCCGTCCGCGAGGACGACTTCCAAACCAAGAACATAATCGCGGGTCACGCCGTACTTGAGGCATCGTGGGCCGCCCGCATTCGTGGCTATGTTCCCGCCGATAGATGTGTGCGCCTGGCTGGCTGGATCTGGCGGGTAGAATAGACCTTGCTTCTCCACTTCCCGATGCAGTTGTTCCGTGTTGACCCCTGCTTGAACCACCGCCACAAAATCTGCCCGGCTGATTTCGCTGATGCGATTCAGCCGTTCGAGTGAGAGCACGATGCCGCCGCGGACAGGGACGCAACCTCCCACGTAACCGTAGCCCCCGCCACGCGGGGTGACGGCGATTCGTTCACGATTTGCGAAATGAAGCAGGCGCGAAACCGATCCAGTGCTTCGTGGCAGAGCCACCGCATCCGGTTCACGCGACGCAAACCATTTATCCGTGGCATAAGGGGCCAGGAGGGCGCGATCTAATAGGATTTCATCTGAACCAAGAATGCCTTTTATTTTCGAATGCCATGAAGGCCGGCGCGGTTTGCTCATGCGTAACGTCCCTGCCTCTCACTTTTCTGCATTCCTGCCTGAGGTAATTTTTGCACAATTTAGAAAATGTTTTGCTGCTGCGCTCAACCCTGACCAGGCAGCGCCGACAATCAGCGCTTCCGGCGGAGGCGAAAATGGAATCAATTTCAACCGCGGGCCTGAGATGCAACTTATCGATTCGGGCGCGAGCGCCACGCCATTTCCCGCCTCGATTGCCGAAATGAGACTGGTAACGCTATCATGTTCCTCGGTGATGCGCAGTTTGTCTTTTTCGGCCACGAATACTCTTTTGAGCAACTCGTGATATTCGGGATATTCTTTGCGGCTGTAAACAATCAGCGGTTGCCTTGCAGCTTCCTCAGACGTGATCGAGCGCTTTTGGGCGAGCGGATGATCCGGAGCCATTGCAAGGCAAACGGGGTCGCGCGCAATTTCCTGAAAGTGCAGCCCCCGCAGCATGGCGGGCATGGGTCGTACCAGAAAAGCAAGGTGGATTTCATTCTTGCGCAGCCCGGCCAGCATCCCTTCGGTGGATTGATCATGCCAAACGACCCGAACTCCAGGCTTTTCGGCCTGGAATAAGCGCAACGCCGGCGGCAGAATACGCGCCGTGAGTGAAGGCGCGTACCCGAGATGAAGTTCGCCGCGATCTCCGCTGGCAATTGCCCGTGCTGTTTTGATTGCGGCATCCGCCCTTTGCAAAACAGCGCGTGCCTCAGCCAGAAAAGCGCGACCGCCTTCCGTCAGGCGCATCGAATTTGCGCCGCGTTCCAGAAGCGAAAACCCGAGTTCGTCCTCGAGATCCCGTACCTGGCGGCTTAAGGCTGGTTGGGAAACGTGCAGCTTTAAAGCTGCTCGCGTGACATTTTCTTCCTCGGCGACCGCTACAAAATATCTCAAATGCCGCAATTCCATGTCCGGTCAGCATAATGCCGGACTTTGAAGGAACAAGTATTTGATGGATTAGCCTGGCCGGTTGAGACGACGTTCGAGATCTGGACGTCACCTTGGCTTCGTGAATTCGCGACGGAGGACAGGAATGCCTGTGCGCCGCCTTTTAAAGCGTCCGCAGGTGGAATCCCCCGTCCACGTTAATCACCTCGCCCGTGCTGAACGGAAGCAGGTTTTGGGCGATGATGGAAACTGCTTTTCCGACATCAAGGGGCGTGCCCCAACGGCTAATCGGCGTCAGTCCCGCCCCGAGCAGTTTGTCATATTTCTCCTTTACGGGTTGCGTCATGTCGGTGGCGATAATTCCTGGGCGGATCTCATAAACCTGGATTCCGTATTCCGCCAGGCGGGCAGCATAAAGAGAAGTCACCATCGATAAGGCAGCTTTAGCAATGCAATAATCTCCACGGTTCACCGATGCAGCATATGCGCTCACCGAAGAGATGAACACAATTCGCGGCGGGCAGGCCGATTGAGGGTCTGCGGTTTTGCATTGTTCGATCAGCCAACGGGCGGCAAGTTGGGTCAAAAAATAGGGACCTTTGACATTAGTATTCAGCAACCGATCGAAGCTTTCTTCACTTGCTTTGAGAATGTCTTCCCTTGTTTTTGGAGCGACTCCTGCGTTATTCACCAGAATGTCCATCCGGCCAAAGGTGTTTCGGGTAAAGTCGAGCAGCTTTTGTCTATCCGGACCGGCGCTGACATCGGCCTGGCAAATTTCCACTCGTATATTTTTGCCGGCTCGTTTCGCAGCCTCCGCGCACTCGCCTTTGGTTTGCTCGGCCGCGTTTTTGTTGCTGGCGTAATTCACCACTAGGTCCCAGCCAAGCCCGGCCAATTCGAGAGCGATGCCGCGTCCGATGCCTCGAGAGCCTCCTGTGATTAGCGCCACTTGATTCATAATTGCAATCAGCCGAAAGAATTGAGTTGAACAGGAGGCTACGGAGTTAAGAGGGCCGGGCAAACCTAAAACGCATCTGATAAATACCGGAGCGCGCGTTCGCACTCTCAGCAGCATATCGAGCCTGCGGCGGCTGGTCCTCCGGAAACAGCCGCGCTCCACGAATATTTATGAGTTAGTTCTAATTTGTTTCAGAAAAAGATTAATTGTGTTGTCCTCTTCTGGAGCATAACAAGGAGCATGAAAAAGGGTTTTCCTGCACTGTTGATTTGCATGGTCTTTGTTCTGTATCCGATACAAACGCCTGCCCAGGATATGGAAATGTATACAAAAGTGGCAAACCGTCTCGTGGAACTGATGAATGCCAAAGATTATTCCGCGATTCAAGGGATGTTCAGCAAGGAAATGAATGCCGCGCTCCCCTTAAACAAATCGGCGGCTTTTTTCAAGGATCTCGATCAAAAACTTGGAAAGATTCAAAAGCTGGATCCCGCCCGAACGCCGCCACCTGCGGTCACTTTCACAACTCATTTCGATCGCGCGGTGTTGGATTTGCAGCTCTCCCTAAATTCTGATGAGCAAATCGCCGGGCTTTATTTCAAACCCCATGTTTCGTCAAAGCCGGCCCCGGAAAAGCATCAAACGAAGTTATCCTTGCCATTTAAGGATCGATGGCTGGTATTTTGGGGCGGCGACACGAGCGAATTGAATTATCATCATGACGTCCCCAATCAGCGATTTGCTTTCGACCTTCTTGGCGTCGGGCCGGACGGAGAAACCCACCGCGGCGAAGGGACCAAAAACGAGGATTACTACGCTTTTGGTCGAGAGGTATTGGCCCCTGCGGACGGGGTCGTCACCGAGGTGATCCGAGGCGTTCGCGACAATGTACCCGGTTCGATGAATCCTTATTCCGGAGTGGGCAATTGTGTGATCATTCAACATCGGGATGATGAGGTTTCCGTACTGGCTCATTTCAAGCAGGGCACGATAAAAGTCGCGGCTGGCGATAAGGTTAAGCGAGGACAAATCTTGGGGCTCTGCGGCAATTCCGGAAACTCTTCAGAACCGCACATCCATTATCATTTGCAACACACCGCTGTGTTACAGGATGGCCTGGGGATCAAATGTGTTTTCGAGCAGGTTAACCTTACAAGTAAAGAAAAGAGTGAGACCAGGAAAGATTACTCTCCTCTAAAAGGCGATATTCTCAGCCCCTGACTCCGCCGCTTGGCTCAGTCGAAAAGGAAGGGTTCTGCCTCGAGTGCGTTCGGGTTTAGAACGGTGGGAATCAACCTTCTTCGCGAGATCGGCAATTACCGTGTAGCGCGTTGCAGCGCATCCAGAACGATGCCCGGCCTGATGAGATCAAAAACCATTGGAGGCTGTTGTGCATCTCTCGGGTATACCAGAACCAGGGGGACAGCCGCTCGCTGGAATCGTTTCAATTCAGCAGTGATATTTTCAGGGAAACGAGTGTAGTCCGCCAGAAGGGCGACCGCATTGACTTCCTTCAGCTTGCGTTGAACAGCGGAGTTTTCAAAGGAAGGTTTTACAATCGTGTTACACGTCGGGCACCACTTTGCCGTGAAATCAACCACGACCGGCCTCCCGGCGGCGCGCGCCTCAGCGACCGCTTCCGGGCTCCAGGGTTGCCAGGCCAGGCCACGCGGCGCCACTTTTGAGACCGTGGCCTGGGTAGCGCTCTCACTTAGAGGTTCACGCCAGGCCAGTCTATTTTCGAGCGCGTAGGCATAACCGACCATGAGCAAGCAGGCGGCGAACAGGCTGGCGAGCCATTGATTCTTGCGGCCGCGTTGCACGAATTCACCAAAAATCCAGGCGGCCACAGCAACGAAAACCAGGAACATCACCATCCACCATGCCCGGTCGCCATAGGGAACCGCCATGATACTGCACAACCAGGCCGCGGCAGCGAGCATGGGAAATCCCATGGCAACTTTAAAGCGCTCCATCCAGGGTCCGGGCTTGGGCAGAAGCTTCAACCAGGCCGGCTGATAACTCAGCAGCAAGTAAGGCAAAGCCAGACCGGCACCGACTGTCAGTAGAATAAGAATCGTCAGCGCAACGTTGTTCAATGCGAATGCAAACCCTATGGCAGCTCCGAGAAAGGGCGCCGAACATGACGTTGCCAGAACAGTCGCCAGCAAGCCGTTGAAAAATGCACCGGCCGCCCCTTGTTTGGACGCCAGTGAGGTGGCCGCAGTAAGAGCTCCCGCGCCAAGCGTGATTTCGAACACCCCAAAAAGGTTCAAAGCAATGAGGGTGACCAGCGTTGCCATCCCAACCAGAAAATAGGGGTTGCCAAACTGAAATCCCCAACCCGCTCCCTTCCCGGCAGTTTGCAGTCCCACAACAATCAGTGCCAGGGCCAGAAACGAAGAAAGGACGCCAGCCGTGTAGATTAACCCCAGTTTCCGAATTCGAGCGGGATCATTTTTTGCCTCACTGACAAAGCCCAGGATTTTCAGGGCAATCACCGGCAGGACACAGGGCATCACGTTCAAAAGCAAACCACCAAGGAAAGCATACAAAAACATGCGCCAGAGCGGTGGCGTATTGCCGCCGCCCGATGTTGCGGCTAAACCCGGCTGGATGGAAATCGATGGACTGGATTCTGCCACTACCAGTTCCGCATCATAACCGCGCTGCTCGCTTCCCGCTTTTTCAATCAAAACCCCTGAAACTGCCTTTGGCCAGTCACCCGACGATTTCTTGACGAGAGTGCGCAGGCGGATCTTTCCTGCGGGAGCGGCCAGCCGTTCGGTGGTGTGTTGTACTTCAAAATGTTCCGCGGTGGCTGGAAAGAAGTCAGCTTCTGACACGCTGCCTGCCGGCTTCCATTCGATAATCAAAGGCCTTTGCTCAGCGGAACCTTTCTCCCACCACGCGGTAGGAAGGAGAGCAGTGGCAGGTTTGGGTATTTTCTCGCGCCATGTCTCAAGGAATGCGCGTTCTTTGGAAGGTTTAGTTTCAGAGCCGACAGTCAGGTTAGCCTCGACTGACGTGTGCTGGTTGATGCACTGTGTGTTGCACTCCAGCCAATCCACCCTGGCCTTGAGACTGAGCGGTCCGGGGGCCAGATCCTTCGAAATCTCCAGGGGTACCAACAGGACTGAATCATTTTCGTAGGTGTATGTGGTTTGTTCGGGTTCGAAAAGCTTCTTGGGAACGGGCCATTGTGTAGAACCCGCGGTGATGCCTGGAGGCAATTTCCATTCGATAGTTGTCGGCAGTCCCGATTGTCCTGAGTTTTTCCAATAGCTATGCCAACCCTGGTTCATGTGCAGGTGAATACCTGCCAAAACGGTGTCGCCTGGTCGGACGGTTTCGGCTGCTAAAAGGAGACGTACTTGCGTATTTGCTGCTTGAACTGGAAGATATGCCCATGCGAGCAAAACAGCCCCGAGAAACCAGTTGTGTCGTCGCGCGAACATAGATGCCACAAAATCACAGAAATATGTACTTTTACCAGTCCTTTTCAAGGGACCTTAAAGGGGTTTGGAAGGCGCAAGAAAAGCCAATCAATGCCTATCTCGGCCAGAGTAACCCAACCGCGCTCAATATTGAGGATGGCTTGACGCAATCAAGCCCGGGGCTCAATCCCACCCCTGTCAGCTTTCCTGACTACGTTTATTCTGCAGCGCTATAGGCAAACGTTGGCAAAGGAATGCAGTGCTTTTTTGCATCCTGATCATTGACGATAGCGACCATGGCTCCCTTCCAAATTGCGACATAACCCGCTTGATTCAAAGCCTTTTTGAGAAGCAAAAGAGAATCCTCCTTGCTGAGAAGCTCATCATTCCAAAGATTAATAGTTCGCTCTACTTCAACATTCGGTTCAACCTCAATCGAAAGATCCGCTGCCTCACACAAATAATTCAATACAGTCCTTAGCGGCGTATTACGAAAGTTCAGCCGAAGACCGGACACGCGCCCTCCTGTTTTCTCCAGCAAATCGGTTTTTGGAGCCAAATCGGTTGATTTCATTCTCTTTAATTTCGACGTCCAGGTTTGGAGTTTCTTCAAATCGCAAACGCAACTTGATTGCTTATATGCAGCAAGAGTAACGCCAAATTCTTTCTTATCATATTAACACATCATATCCCCAATTTGTTTCGACCAATCTGCCGTCTTTTCGTTCTGATGCGCAAAAATTGCTCAGTTCTGTGTGCAGAATTCATCCAACAAGTTCGATAGGGTTGGGCAATCATGTACTCGGCTGAAAATCACTGGATTCCTCAGTGGAACGGAATCGCATTGTGCTGAAAAGTTTGCGTCCTATGATATGCAAGGTGTGCCTGGCATTAACCCAGGTTCCCTGCGGCATCCTCTGCCGCCGCATGGTCAAATCGCATTCTTTCAATGAACCAAGCATGCCAAACCAACCTAATGAAAGATCTCCAATTAAATGAACATCGACTCTTGCGATTTCGGCATCCTCGTTGTCGATCCAAAGCAGCCCTGCGAATCGGTTGCAAATCTTATCCTCGATTGTTTGTTCCGGGTTATCGGGTTTTGGCTTGAACTCAAGAACCAGGGTACTGCGGTTTTGACACACATCATTGCTTAGAACATTAAATTGATATCGGGCAATCAGTTCGGGGGTGATCCAGGCTTCCCGCTTCTCTTTCCGTTGTTTCATTTCCCGTCCTGCGATTTTGTTCCGGAATTCCTGTTCCCTCTGATCCTCTTTTCGAAGCTCGGATTCGGACAATTGTTGACCCTGAACCTGGACCAATCGCTCGAAAGACCATCCTTGAATCAGAACGACATTATATTTCTTTTCGGTGGAATTGATGACCTCTCCCCGGGAGTTCAATTCCTGGGTTACGGATTTTTTTGAGTAAGTAAACTTTGGGCCCTTTTCTCCCTGAGCAACCTCTGAAGCGCGCTGGATCACGCGTTGTAAAACATTAGTCGCTGAAGGGAGCCGGTTTTCAGCCGAGCACGCCAGGCCAATGCTGACAACACAACCAGCCAGAATCCTTTTGCCCGCCATGAGTTTGCAGGGGCTCATTGAGAGATTTATTTGACTCCAGTCAGAATAATCGCGGAAGCGCTATGGAGTCAAATGGTTGCAACGATTAGTAGCAGGGATGCATAACAAATTTCTTAATGAATACATGCATGCCAAGTAGTTGGAGGCGCAAGTACGGTGACGTAGCGCAGATTGAAGATCTTCACTACAACATATCACCGAATTTTTGCCGCTAGTACTAGGCTGCGGACAGTTTTACACTGACTTCTCGCCCAGTGATTGATTTGCGCGTAATGTCACCCGACGATGAAATCTGGTCTTTTTCAACGTTCCACGGGAAAAGCGGCGCTTATCACGCTTCTGGGGCTTTCCTGGTCGGGATGTGCAGAGAATTGGCCGTGTTGGCGGGGTCCCCGGGGCGATGGAACGAGTCTCGAAACGGTTGTTCCGCTTCATTGGAATGCCACAAGCAACGTGGTCTGGAAAACCGAATTGACCGGCTTCGGGCATGCCTCAGTTATTGTTTATGGCGATCGTGTTTTCACGCTAAGCGCCCGGACCGAAACCAGGGAACGGCTCCTCCTCTGCCTGGATCGGAATTCCGGAAAAATACTTTGGAACCGAACCGTGCTTGTTGCGCCGCTCGAAGACAAACACAACCTCAATAGCTTTGCCTCGAGCACTCCGGCGACGGATGGCGAACTTATTTATGCTGCGTTTCTGGATCGCGACCGGATGTTTGTTGCCGCTTATGATTTCGAAGGAAAGGAACGCTGGTCCGTGCATCCAGGGCCATTTTTCAGTCATCATGGGTTTTGCAGCTCACCTGTGTTGTATCAGGACAAGGTCATTTTGAATGGAGATCATGACGGTGATTCTTATCTCATCGCGTTAAGCCGCGCGGATGGCCGTATTTTGTGGAAAACACCGCGCGAGAATCGGACGCGGAGCTATTGCGTCCCCATCATTCGAGAGAGTGCCGGACGTTTGCAAATGGTGCTGTCGGGGAATAAATGTGTTGCCAGCTATGATCCCGCTACCGGAAAGCGGCATTGGATTCTTGACGGTCCAACCGAACAATTCGTCGCATCGCCCGTTTATAATGAAAAGACCGGATGGTTTTACATCACTGCAGGTTTTCCGGCACATCATATTCTTGCGATTCGTCCGGATGGAACGGGAGATGTCGCGCAAGATCATATCGCCTGGCGCACGACCCGAGGCGCGGCATATGTGCCCTCGCCGATTCTGGCTGGAGGCTTTTTTTATGTAATTTCAGACTCAGGTGTCGGCCACTGTTTCGATGCCAAAACTGGCGAATTAGCATGGGCTGAACGGCTTGGTGAAGAACATGCTTCGTTGGTTTCCGCACAGGAGCGGGTTTATTTTCTCAACGATAATGGAGTAATGAATGTTATAAAAAGCGGAAGCGAATTTGTTCGCCTGGCCCAAAATGATATTGGAGAAAAATGCTTTGCTTCGCCGGCAATCAGCGGCGGACAGATTTTTTTGCGGGGGGACAAACATCTTTTTTCTATCGGAGCGAGATAATCCAGGGTTCGCCTTCAAAAAATAAGGAAACGGGCAAAGGAAAGCATTGGGATTCGAAGACTGCGGCGTCGCGCCTTCCTTGGGCAGCGCAATTTGAAATGACCTCCTTTCGAGGCTGTAATCGCTCCGCAAATTTTGTTTGTCTCTTGTCACCAGCCTAATGATTTGATACCCATCCGCCCCAACATTATGAACATTACTGCCACCACAGTTTTAAGCGGGCTCATGCTTTATGCTTCCAGTGCCCTCGCGGGGGACAATCCCGATATCAGTAAAATCGATGTCAGCAGGCTGCCGCCGGCCGCGGATGTCAAAGGCGTAACGTACGCAAAGGACGTTAAACCGATATTGGAGGCCTCTTGCTTTCGCTGTCACGGAGATCAAAGGCCCAAAGGCGGGTTGAAATTGAACAGTCTTGAAAGCGTACTCAAAGGGGGCGAGGATGGCAAAGTAGTGATCCCGGGCGAAAGTAAGAAGAGTTTATTGGTGATTGCTGCGGCACAAATCGATGAAGAGACCGCAATGCCTCCGAAGCGGGGGCGTGGACCTGGCTGGCGCGGCCCCGGAGGCGGCGGGGGTGGCGATAAACCTCCGGGTGCTTCCGGAACCCCGGGGCAGGGGCCGAATGGCCAAGGTGGCGGCCCTGGCCGGTTCGGGCCTCCTCCCAAGCCGCTGACGGCTCAGCAGGTTGGCTTGCTGCGCGCCTGGATTGATCAAGGAGCGAAGTAATCGCGCAAGATAATCTGTCTACGCTCGTCATTGCGCATTTGATTTTGCTCCGTTAGGTATTAGCAGTGATGGGCTCGGAAATAACCGCGAGCTGTCATTGGCTTTCTGCGGGCGGAGAAATCTTTCCGCCGATGATCGAAGCCATCGACGGCGCTCGAGAGTCGATCCGGCTCGAGATTTACATTTACGAGCCTGGCTCGCCAGGAACTCAATTTTTGGAAGCGTTGATTCGCGCGCAACAACGCGGCGTGGCGGTTCGTGTTTTGGTGGACGCGCTGGGCTCTTTTCGTTTACCGGGGACTTTCTTTGATTCACTTCGGGCTGTAGGAGGCCAGGCGCGTTGGTTTAATCCGTTACGGCTGAATCGGATGAGTATTCGAGATCACCGAAAGCTGCTGATTTGCGATGAGCGGGTCGGCTTCGTCGGTGGATTTAATATCGCTCCGGAGTACGACGGTGACGGGGTAACCAAGGGTTGGTGGGACCTGGGGGTAAAACTGGAGGGGCCGATTGTTTTTGAGCTTGCGGCTGCGTTCGATGACATGTTCGCGCGTGCGGATTTCAAACACAAACGTTTCGTGCGCTTCCGCAAGATCGGAGCAAAGAAAACCATTCATGCCCCGGAAGAAGAACTTTTACTGAGTGGCCCCGGTCGAGGTCGCAGTCCGATCCGGAGCTCGCTGTTGCGTGATTTGCGCCGCGCACGGGAGGTTCAGATTGTTGTCGCCTACTTCCTCCCGACCTGGCGGATACGTCATGCTCTCATTCGCGTGGCTCGTCTGGGAGGGCGAGTGCAATTAATTCTTGCAGGGAAATCCGACGTGTTGTTGTCTCAGCTTGCGGGCCAGAGTCTTTACCGAAGGCTCTTGAGGGCAGGAGTCGAGATTTATGAGTATGAACCTCAAATACTGCATGCAAAGTTATTTATTATTGATGGTGTGGTTTACGCCGGGTCGGCCAACCTTGATCAACGGAGTTTGAACATCAATTATGAGCTGCTTATCCGGTTCAAACATCCACGCATGACAGAAGAAGCTCGGGCGATTTTCGCAAAAACTCTTCGACATTGCCGGGCTGTCACGATTGAACAATGGCGCCAGTCGCGATCAATTTGGCGCCGGTTAAAACAACGATGGGCCTATTTTGTCCTGGTCCGGTTGGATCCCTACATTGCGCATCGGCAATGGAAAGGACTCCCGGATTGAGAGTTGAAAGTGTTTCCTGCGGATCAGCAAGTCGTTTCTTACTTTGCCAAAGCCACGACGTACCGCTGCACCCTGGTAGCCTCCTCCGGTGACTCAATCTGCCGATAGATCTGGTGCAGATTGCTGCAAATCCGCAGGAGCATGCGTCGTGGACTGACTGGAGTCAGATATTGTTCCCGAACGCTGTAATTGCCTCGAAGCAGGTATTGAACGCAATCGACCTTGGTGAGACACGCGCCTCGCTGAAAAACATCCACATAGATCTCAGCCGAACTCGACTGGTAACGGCAAATAAAATGTCCCGGCAGTCCAATGCCCGCGACCGGCAACTTCAATCTTCGCCCCAACAACAAATAAACCAGGCACAAACTAATCGGGTTGCCCGTTCGCCGGTCCAAAACCCGGTTCAAATAGCTATTCTGCGGGTCATAATAATTCTCTTCGTTGCCTCTGAATCCGAGTTCCTGAAAAAAATAGTTGTTTATTGCACTGAGTATTTGCCTAGGTTCACGTCCGAAATCCAGCCGCTCGCGCAGTTCTCCGGCGAAACTATCCAGGAGAGCCTCATATCCTTCGACGTTAATGTCCGGGTACTGGGTTTGGGCCAATTTCCATGCGCCTTGTTCGAGGGCCAGATCCTCACCATTTTTCAAGCAGAAAGACAGGAATTCGTCGTCCGCCGCCTGACGATCAAAATGCCGAACAATTTCCTGCGCTCGCCGTCGCAGCGCCGGTTCCCGACTTAGAACGTGAGGTCGCAGCCATTCAGCCGCTTCGGCTCCAAAGGAGAGGATTTTGGCACGGACCATGTCATAAACGGCGGGATCTTCATCCGTCAGCAGCTTGAGCAGCGCTGCCCGTTGCGGTTCGGTGAGCCTTTCCGTTATCGCGATGAGACCAACAGATTTCATACACTCACGTTCCGCTTGCACCCTACTAAAGCAAAGTACCCCATGAAATTCAATAAGAAACGAGCTGGATTCAAAGAATTCGCCGACAATCATCAAATCGACTCACTTTTCCGACAAATAGGCAGCTTCGGAAGAGTGCTGCTTTTGCAAATACACGCCTAATCTTCACCAAACGCCGATGGATTTCGGGCTCGGGCCTCTTTTTCGATATCCTTTAGCGTCTTTTCGAGCAGGTCTTTTTGTTCCCGTCGGGTTCGTTGATGAAGATCCCTCAAGTCGCGTGCTGCAACAATTGCAGCCAAACCTGTTAAAACGAAGCAAATCAGCCAATACGTGAGGAAAGAAATTCGGTCCAGCCGACCTTGCAAAACCGTTTGGCCGCAGATCAACATGACCATGGCAGCAGTTAGCAAAATACCTCCAAACCATCGGCGTCGATTGATTGCATCAATTGCCATACCGCAAAGCTATCATGCCGGATTCTTAAACTCCAATCTGAATCAAAATCTTTGGGTCTGTGACGATGTAGACGTCCGAATTGCGGTTGGCTCTGGCTCTGAGGCAGGCTAATCTTGGCCATGGATCGAGCGAGTCGCTCATTTTGCGTCAAGCCGAACTCATCGTACTAACTACCAATCAAAGGCTTGAGACTTTGAACAGCCGCACCTTGTAAAATGTATCCGCTGCTTTACGAAATCAATACACGCTGTTGGCTCCAGGAGCTTTCCAATGAGGTCGGCCACCTTGTTACCCTCGAAAATGTGCCTTCAAGGGAATTTGACCAATGGCAGCGGTTTGGGTTTACGGACATCTGGTTAATGGGCGCCTGGACCATCGGACCCCGGGCGCGGGCACAAGCCCTTCAGCAGCTTTCATTGCGTCAAAGTTACTCGGAAGCCGTTCCGGATTGGGGTGAAACAGATGTCATGGGCTCGCCTTATGCAGTCGGCGATTACCAGATCGCGAAAACGCTGGGGGGCGATGAGGGAATGAAAAGATTTCGAGAGAGACTTCGCAATTACGGAATGAAATTAATATTGGATTTTGTTCCAAACCATTTGGGGCTCGACCACTCCTGGCTGGTTTCGCAACCCGACTTGTTCGTGCAAAGTCCTGTCAGCGCCCCGGAGACTTTTGCCCAGGAAACTGAAGTGGGCACTTTTTGGCTGGCGCATGGGAAAGATCCCTATTTTTCTGCATGGACCGACACCGTCCAAATCGATTACCGGCGAGAAAAAACGCAGATGGCGATGATCGAATTATTACAGTCTCTGGCCGGTCGATGCGACGGCGTGCGATGCGATATGGCGATGCTGTTACTGCAGGACATCTTTTTGAAAACCTGGGAACATTTTCCATTGTCCAGCGTAACCACCGCTACTGAATTCTGGCAGGCGGCCATCCCTGCGATCAAATCCCGCTACCCGGAGTTTCTCTTTTTGGCGGAGGCATATTGGGGAACTGAATCACGACTTCTGTCGCTTGGATTCGATTACACTTACGATAAGACGCTCTATGACCGGCTTGTAAGCCGCAATGCGGCGGGGGTTCAGGCTCATCTTTTGGCCAGTTCGTTGGAACTGGTTTGCCGCAGCGCTCATTTTTTGGAAAACCATGATGAACCCCGGATTGCTTCTCTCTTATCTCCGGAGGAGCAACGAGCCGCAGCGTTACTGGTGTTGGGCTTGCCCGGTATGCGTTTCTTACATCAGGGCCAGCTAACGGGAGCTCGCCGCAGGCTCCCGGTGCAGTTGGGCCGATGTATCAAGGAAATTCCGCAACGAGATGTAGCAGCTATCTACGAAGAGCTTCTTCCTGTGCTGAAGCTAAACGGAATAGGAGATGGGCAGGTGAAACTGCTTTCAACTGTCTGCCCCTGGCAGGGGAATCCCACTGCACAGAATATCATCGTCGTTCAATGGCAGAAAACAGCTCCGGGCTTTCTTCTGGTTGTCGTAAACCTTGCTCCGCATCGGAGTCAATGTTATGTCAAACTATCGATCACCCAGTTAGCTTCACACCAATGGTTCATGAAAGATATTTTGGGGCTGGAACAGTATGAACGATCCGGTCCGGAATTGCAGGAGCGGGGACTGTACCTCGATTTGCCTGCGCATGGCGCACAACTCTTTCGCTTCGAACCTATCTATGAAAACTCTAAATAGATGCAAAAAGCATTTCGGATGGATTTATGCAGCACTTCTGAGCCTGGCAGCCGTTTTGCCTTCAATCGCTGCACAAAAGCTGCCTGAACGGAAAATGCTGTACGTGGCTGTTCCGGGTATTCGTGATTACCTCGAGTACGGCGGTCACGGTATTTTGGTATTTGACATCGATAATGGCCATCGGTTTGTGAAACGAATCCCTTCCGGCGGCGTTGACGAAAAAGGACACCCCCTGAATGTGAAAGGCATAGCTGGTTGTGCCAAAACCCGGCGATTGTACGTGACCACGACACGAACATTGCTCTCATTCGATTTGGTTTCTGAAAAGCTGCTTTGGGAAAAATCGTACGAAGGTGGATGCGATCGACTGGCCCTTTCCCCCGACGGCCTTTTTATCTATTTGCCATCGCTCGAACGGGAACATTGGCATGTCGTAGACGCGCTGGACGGGACGGTAAGGAAAAAAATCGTCACAAATTCCGGATCTCACAATACCATCATTGGTCCCGACGGAAAGTTTGCTTATCTTGCTGGATTGAAGTCTCCATTGCTTCGAATTGCAGATACTGGAAGAAACGAGGTTGTCCGCGAAATCGGCCCTTTTGGAGATGTCATTCGTCCTTTTACGATCAATGAAGCCCAGACGCTGTGTTACGTGAACGTCAATGAATTACTGGGGTTTGAAATTGGCGATTTGCTTACTGGAAAAGTATTGCAGCGAATTGAGGTCGAAGGATTTTCCAAAGGCCCGACCAAACGTCATGGATGCCCAAGTCACGGCATTGCTTTGACGCCCGACGAGCAGGAGCTCTGGCTCACTGACGCCTTTAACAGCAGGCTGCATATCTATGACAACAGGCTGAGCCCGCCAAAGAAGGTCGCGAGCATTTCTCTGCGGGATCAGCCCGGCTGGATTAGTTTCAGTATCGATGGCCGCTACGCTTATCCGTCAACGGGAGATGTGCTCGACGTCAGAACACGGAAAATCCTGGCCGGATTAACGGATGAAAAGGGCGCCGCGGTTCAGAGCGAGAAATTGCTGGAAGTCGATCTGGCAGACGGTTTGCCCGTTCGTGTCGGGAACCAATTTGGGATAGGCGGATCGAGAGAATAGAGAGCCGCCCCGGCGATCCGGCATCTGACCGGCATTTTTAGTCGCACCTCGCTACTTTTTGGCGACTGCTTTGGCGACCGCATTTTCAAGTTCTTCACCACGCAAGCTTTTGCCAATTATTTTTCCTTCTCCATCCAGAAGATAGGTCATTGGGATGCTGTGGACGCCATATTTTACAGCCAGTTTGTTCGACCACATCTGCCCGTCAAAGAATTGCTGCCAGGGCATTTTCCGTGATTCGGTAAAGCTCGTGAGTTTCTCCTTTTCCTTGTCGAGGCTGATGCCGATGATCTCGAAACCTTCGTCATGATGCTTTTTGTATGTTTCCAGCACGTTAGGCAATTCGCCAACGCAAGGTCCGCACCAGGTAGCCCAGAAATCCACCATGACTACTTTCCCTTTGTACTTGGCAATGGAAAGAGGATTGCCTTCGACGTCTTTTTCATCAAAATCTGGGAACTTCGAGCCTTCCACGAGTGCTCGCGAGATCTTATTGGACTCTTCCTCTTCCTTGATAGATTTCAGCACTTGATCGGCATTTTTTCCCTGCTGCGTTTCGGGAAAATCACGTTTGATTTGCTCAATCGCCTCCGTCGCTTTGTCAGGTTTGTCCAGGACCTGGAGATAAACCATAGCTTTCATGAACGGGATTTGAGCCACGTCGTCAGTCTTTTCGTCTTTGTGTTTAGCGAGCAAATCGTCAAAGGCTTTGAGATCTTCTGCCAGTGCCGCCTCACTCCTCTTGCCTTCCTTGAGTTTGCCTTGCACACGCGTTATTAAATCTTTGAGTTCCGTTGCCGCGTCCGTCTTTTCTGCAGCCGCGGTGCGAAAATGAGTCAGAAGTATCGAAATTACGACAAGTACAGACAGGAAATTTAATTTCATCGAATGGGGATTTTTTGATTATCTAATATAGGCTACAAAAGCATGATATCGGCGTTTTAGCAAGTGGATATCATGAAACCGGAGCAGGATAGAGTTATGACAATTGGAATTGTTCGGGACGGTTCTTTATTGGCACTGCGAAAATCTGCCTGTATACTCTTTGCAGAATGAATTTACTGCTTCTAATGCTATGCGGTGGAATTCTATGGGTCTTGAGTTGGCCATTGCTGCTGGTGCTATTAGTGCTTTTCCCGATTGTTTGGCTGCTTTCAATCCCATTTCGAGTCCTGAAGATCGTTGTGGAAGCTGTGCTCGCCTTTGCCAGGGCGCTCCTGTTCCTTCCCGCACGATTATTGGGATATCGCCGGTCGTGACCCGTTTCAAGATTTTGAAGCTTCTTTTGCCCACGTGTCCCGTAGGGTTATAGTGCGATTAAAGACGGGATGTCCGGGAGTAGCGTCCTTATCAAGTGTGAAATACCCGAGACGTTCGAACTGATATCGCAGTTGCGGTTCAGAGATGCCGAGGCTGGGTTCGCATTTGGCTGTGACTACCTCAAGAGAGCCGGGATTTAAATGCTTTTTAAAATCTCCATTGGCGTCCGGCTCCGGAACAGTGAACAGCCTTTCATAGAGCCGGACTTCGGCGTTAATAGCCTTTTCAGCACAGACCCAATGGATCGTACCTTTGACTTTTCGTCCTGCTGTCGGGCCGCCGGTCTTGCTGTCTAAATCTGCGGTGCACCGCAGCTCGACTACCTGGCCGGCTGCATCCCTCAACACCTCGTTGCAGCGAATGATGTAGGCATATTTAAGGCGCACTTCACCTCCGGGCCGGAGACGAAAATATTTTGGAGGCGGAGTTTCCATAAAATCGTCCCTGTCTATAAACAAATCGCGGCTGAAGGGAACTTTTCGTGTGCCTCCGCCAGGATCTTCGGGGTTGTTTACAGCATCCAGCTCCTCGATTTTTCCCTCCGGATAGTTTTCAATGACGACTTTGAGGGGGCGTAGCACGGCCAGGCGGCGAAGCGCGATTTTGTTCAGGTCCTCGCGAATTGCATGTTCAAGAAGCGCGACATCGGTTAACGCATTGTACTTCGTGATGCCAATGTTATAGGCAAAATCGCGGAGAGCTCTGGGAGTGACACCCCGGCGGCGCAATCCCGAAATGGTTGGCATGCGTGGGTCGTCCCAACCACTTACCAGGTTTTCGTTCACCAATTGCATGAGCTTTCGTTTGCTCATGATCGTGTAGCCCAGGCTGAGCCGGGCGAACTCGTATTGGCGGGGCAGAGGGCGGGGCAGGTCAAGATTCTCCAAAATCCAATCGTACAAGGGTCGATGCACCTCAAACTCGAGCGTGCATATGGAATGAGTAATGCCTTCGATATAATCACTCAGGCAATGTGCAAAATCGTACATCGGATAGATGCACCACTTGTCACCTGTGTGATGGTGCGTTGCGTGCCGAATGCGATACAGCAGTGGATCTCGCATCCAGACATTGGGCGAACTCATGTTGATCTTGGCTCGCAGCGTCCGCGCACCGTCCGGAAACTCCCCGTTTTTCATACGGGTAAAGAGGTCCAGGTTCTCGGCAATCGACCGTTCGCGCCATGGACTGTCTTTTCCCGGCCGGTCTGGCGCTCCCCGGTACTTGTCCGTGTCTTCCGGCGATAGATCGCATACATAAGCCAAGCCCTTTTTGATGAGCTCTAAAGCATATTCGAATAGCTGCTCAAAATAATCCGAGGCATAGAACGGCTCGATGGAAATCGCGGAGGATCGAGACTCGGAAATGGCTGGCAGGAAAAAGTCTGGTTTGCCCGAAACAGTTTGTGTTGCCGGTGTCGCTCCTTTCTTTTTCAGGCCAAGTTGATCCTGAGCCCAGCCGCTGATCAACCAACAAACATCTTCGTAAATGGAATCTACATACTCGATCTCTTCTTTGGCCGGGTTCGTGTCGTCATAACGCAAATTGCAAATACCGCCGAATTCATGCGCGATACCAAAATTCAGGCAAATAGATTTCGCATGACCAATATGAAGATACCCATTCGGTTCCGGTGGAAAGCGTGTGCGGATTTGTGGATACTTACTTTCAGCGCGATGCTGAGCTACGATGTCTCGAATGAAATCCGACGGTCTGGAACTGACGTCAGCGGGATCCGCTATCTCGGGACTCGTTTTCGTATTGCTCATATCGAGATTCGAAAGTAACAGGCGGATCCAGCAATGTCTATTTGAGCGTGGCACGCTGGACACAGTCAGCTCAAATAAACGGCGTTTCATCCGATTTTCTGTGCGGAAAATCGTCAAAACCAAGGCCCAAAATCCTTTCCAAACCGGCGCTTCAAATGTTTTCGTCAGGTTGGATATTGGCAATGGTAAAAAAGCCCAATATATGGGCACGTATGGTACTAAAAACTACCACTAATAGTGTTTTTTGAGCAGTTTTTACCTGAAATATTTATTGTGTTTTGGACTGTTTTTTCTTAAATTGTTAGTCTCGTAGCCGGATGGCCAGGAATGCTGGATTGGATTGATTTTTTATGCCTGAGGAAAATGTGCTTGAAGCTGAGGAAAGATTGAAAGTTTCGCAGGAGTCGCCTGCTCTCTACGGGGCTGCCCAACTTGGAAAGCTGGAGGGATTGGAGGCCGTTCGGAAGAAACCGGGGATGTACATTGGAGGAACCGACGAACGGGCTCTGCACCATTGTGTCACCGAGGTTTTGGACAATTCGGTGGACGAATATCTTGCCGGATTCTGCGATCGGATCGACGTAACTGTCCATGTTGACGGTTCGATTTCAATCCGCGACAACGGGCGTGGTATTCCGGTGGACATCCATCCTGAGTACAAAATCCCGGGGGTGGAACTGGTTCTCACCACGTTGCATTCCGGCGGAAAGTATGGACAGGGTGGCTACACCTATTCCGGAGGCACACATGGCGTCGGAGCGAAGTGCGTGAACGCGGTCTCCGAGTGGTTTTCGGTTGAAGTCTCACGGGATGGGCAGGTCCACCACATGGAGTTTGAGCGTGGGAAGACCACCAAACAGCTTGAGGTGATCGGAAAGGCAAATGGGACGGGGACCTTGATTACTTTTAAACCCGATGCTGAAATCTTTCAGGAAACAATCGAATTCAAGTCAGATCGAATCACTGCCAGGCTGCGAGAGCTGGCATTCTTGAACTCAGGCCTGCAGATCAGTTTTCTGGATGAACGACAAGCTGAAGCCAAAAAGGACGTCTTTTATTACAAGGATGGCATCCTGGAATTTGTCAAACAGCTTGGCAAGGGGAAGCAAACCCTCCATCCCAAACCGATCGTTTTCAGTGGAAAGCGCCCGCACGAATATAGCCAGAATGGGATGACCCGAAAGGCGGATATTACTCTCGATGTGGTGTTGCAGTACAACGACAGCTACAACACCCAGGTTCTCGCCTATACAAATACTGTGCATAATCCCGATGGGGGCACCCATCAGGCCGGGTTTCGTTCGGCTTTAACTCGAGCGGTAAACCAATACGCCAAACAGAATAATCTCCTCAAGGAAAAGGATCCCGCAGTGACCGGGGATGATCTTCTCGAAGGCCTTGTGGCCATCATCTCGGTAAAGCATCCCGACCCGAAGTTCAATAACCAGCCGAAGGAAAAGCTGCTTTCGACAGAGGTCGAAGGGATTGTGAGTTCAATCACCTACGATGGGTTGATGTCCCACTTTGACGCCAACCCGCCAGTGGCAAAGCGGGTTGTCGAAAAAGGATTGAACGCGGCCCGAGCTCGTGAAGCAGCTCGAAAGGCGCGCGAGGCTGTTCGCAAGTCCGCTCTGACCGGTGGTGGTTTGCCGGGGAAGCTGGCGGATTGTTCGGACCGTGACCCCGCAAACACCGAGCTTTACATCGTCGAAGGTGACTCTGCAGGCGGTTCTGCAAAACAGGGCAGGGACCGTAAATTCCAGGCAATTCTTCCGATCCGAGGCAAACTGATCAACGTTGAAAAGGCGCGTCTCGACAAGGTTCTCCAAAATACCGAAATCCGGACCATGATTACCGCGGTGGGAACTGGAATTGGTGAGGGAGATAGTGAAGGGGCATTTGATCTAAGCAAGCTTCGTTATCATAAGATCATTATCATGACAGATGCCGACGTGGACGGTTCCCATATCCGCACTCTCCTGCTCACGTTCTTTTATCGCCAAATGCCAGAGCTCGTGAAGCGAGGGTACATGTATATTGCCCAGCCTCCTCTCTATCAGATTGCGCGGAAAAAACGTCTGGAATACGTCGATGACGACGCGCAATTAAATCGCATCCTGGTGCAACTCGGCACCGATGAAGTTCGTTTGCGCAATCTGCAGGATGGAAAGGAATTTTCGCAGAATCAATTGAGCGAGATTCTGGAGTTGCTTGAAGCACTCGACAAGTACGCGAACGGACTTCGACGCAAAGGCGGGGATTTTGCCGTTTACCTGGAACATCGAGATCCCGTCGCGCATGAACTGCCCCAACACCTCATCAAGGTGCGCTCTGGCAACGACGAATCCGTTCATTACTTCCTGACCCGGACAGATCTGGCGAATTTTGGACGCGAGAACCCGGATTTGAACCTCGGTTTATCCGGCGAAAAGGAAAGCGATACATCCGTCATTGAGAAAACCAAAAACGGTTCGACCCGCCGCGCCCGGCACGAGGAACTTTATGAGAGTCACGCGGTCAAGGAGTTGCTGCAGAAGCTGGGACGCAAGGGGTTGAATATCGATCATTATTCCGCGCAGGATAAGCCGCTCTTCGAACTTGTCGAAGGCGAGGGGGAAAAGCAGCAGGTGAAACCCCTGTTTTCCATTGCAGAAATTCTATCGAGCATAAAAGAAGTTGGCCGGCGCGGCTTGAGCATTAAGCGCTTTAAAGGCCTTGGAGAAATGAACCCGAAGGAACTTTTCGAAACAACGATGAATCCGGCGCGACGGAAGCTCCTTCGAATCGATCTCAGCGATGCGATCGAAGCCGAGGAAATGTTTACCCGGCTGATGGGCGAGGAGGTTGAACCCCGGAGGCAGTTCATCGAGGATAACGCTCTCAATGTGCGAAATCTCGATGTATGAGGGGGCGTCGGCAATTCCGCCCTTTTCCTTGAAAGCAAGGCTGTGGGTCGCTGACGAGTGGCTCATTTCGAATCCCGATTGATGACTTTTTCACTTACTTTTTATGCCTGACGAGAATGACCCAAACGTTCCAAATGATCCGGTTGAACCCGCCAACGGTGGTTCCAGCGGAAGCGCACCGTTCTATGCTGCCAATGAAAAAATCGCCAAAATCAACGTAGCGGATGAGATCAAGAACTCGTTTCTTGATTATTCGATGTCCGTAATCATTTCTCGCGCATTGCCCGACGTCAGGGACGGACTGAAGCCTTCGCAGCGGCGAATTCTCTACGCCATGCATGAGCTTGGGTTATATGCGCCCAAGAAGCATATGAAGTGCGCCAAAATTTGCGGCGACACTTCCGGAAATTACCATCCGCACGGAGAAGCGGTCATTTATCCGACACTTGTGCACATGGCACAACCCTGGGCGATGCGCGAGCGGCTTGTCGATTCTCAAGGGAACTTTGGATCGGTTGAAGGCGATCCACCAGCAGCCATGCGTTATACCGAGGCCCGCTTGAGCTATCTCGGCGGCAGTTTGATGCAGGACATGGACAAGGACACGGTCGATTTTGTTCCCAATTACGACGAAAGGCTCACGGAGCCGACAGTTTTTCCCGCTGCCTTTCCGAACCTTCTGGTGAATGGCGGCACGGGTATCGCGGTGGGCATGGCCACCAACATGCCGCCGCACAATCTCGGGGAAATCATCGATGGGATCTGTGCCCAGATCGACAAGCCGGACATCACCCTGGCCGAACTGATGAAACACGTCAAAGGTCCGGATTTTCCCACGGGTTGCATGCTTTGTGGTCTCGAAGGAATCAAAGACTATTTCAAGTCCGGCCGCGGCAGCCTGAAAGTCCGCGGCAAAGTGGGTTTGGAGCAACTCAAGAGCGGACGAGAGCAAATTGTCATCACAGAGATCCCGTTTAACGTGAACCGGGCGGTGCTGGTGCAGCGTATTGCGGACCTGGTAAACGAAAAAATCCTCTCGGATATTACCGCGGTCCGCGACGAATCGGATGAAAACACCCGCGTGGTTATTGAAGTCAAACGCGACGCCATTCCCAAGGTCATCATCAACAATCTTTATAAGCACACCGCGCTGGAAAGCAGCTTCGCTGTCAACGCGTTGGCGATCGATCATGGACGTCCCAAAACGCTCGGTCTAAAGGAACTGATCAATTGCTACATCGAACACCGGCGGGAAGTCATTGTTCGACGAACCAAATTCCAACTTCGACAAGCGGAAGAACGTGCTGAACAATTGGAGGCGTATTTGATCGCTTTGGGCAACCTGGATGAATTCATCCGGATCATCCGCAGTTCGGCGACGCGTGAGGAAGCGCGGATCAAACTGCTTGCTTTTGAATTCACTCGTATCCAGGCCGAGAAATTTGGAGTCGTGATTCGTACTGAGGCACGGCTCACGAACGGCCGTTATCTGTTCAGTGAAGCCCAGGCGAACGCTATCCTCGAACTCAGGCTTTATCAATTGACCGGCCTGGAGATCGGCAAAGTCCAGGCAGAGTATCGTGAATTGTTAAACCGGATCGAGGACCTGTCTGATATTCTCGCGAAGGAAGCCAGGGTTCTGGCTATCATCAAGAGCGAGTTGCTGGCGATCAAGGAGAAGTATGCCACCCCGCGGCTGACAGAACTGGTTCCTGAGGAAGGCGAGATGGCGATTGAAGACCTCATTGCGAACGAAGGAGTCATCATCACCCTGACGCACAGCGGGCTGATTAAGCGCACCAATGTAAACTCGTATCGCTCCCAAAAGCGTGGAGGCAAGGGGGTTATCGGCATGACCACCCGGGAAGCCGGTGGCGAAGAAGACAAAGATTTTATCGAACACCTTTTCACCGCCAGCACACACGATTACCTGATGTTTTTTACAAATACAGGCCGTGTCTACGTCGAGCGTGTTCACGAGATCCCAGACATGGGCCGCGCTTCCAAGGGCCGAAGCATCGCCAACCTCCTGGAACTGAAGCATGGTGAAACGATTGCGGCTCTGATCCGCATTGTTTCCAAAACGGGTCCCAATCGTGAAGATGCAACCTGGGAACAGGAAGGTTTTGTGTTTTTTGCCACTCGGCAGGGCACGGTCAAGAAAACTGCCATAGCAGATTTTGCGAATGTCCGGAAAGGCGGCATTATCGCTATCGGAATTGATCCCGGAGATTTTTTGATTGATGTCAAAGCCACGTCAGGCCGGGACGAAGTGGTGCTCATTACCCGTGAAGGCATGAGCATTCGATTTTCGGAGGAGAACGTGCGCGCCATGGGCCGGCCTGCCTCGGGTGTGCGCGGCATAACCCTGGAACGCGAAGATGCAGTCGTGGCGCTCGCAACGGTTGTTGCCGACGCGACATTGTTGGTCGCGGGGGAAAACGGCATTGGAAAACGAACCGCTTTTGACGAGTACCGGGTTCAGTCGCGAGCGGGAAAGGGTATCATCACCATGAAAACCAATGATAAGACCGGCGGGGTCGTGGGTGCGTTAACGGTTCGCGACACGGATGAAATGATGATGATAACCACCGGAGGCCAGATGGTGCGGACTTTCGTCAGAGATATACGTGAGGCAGGAAGAAATACCCAGGGCGTGAAACTGATCAATTTATCGGAAGGCGACAAACTTCAAGCCATCGCCCCGGTGATCAGTGAGCAACAGGAAGAGCCCGGCGAAGTTGTCGAGCCGGCTTAGTCGGAACTATTCAGTTGGAAAGATGCTCTCCCTCAACCCCCAAGGAGAGGGAGCAACATTTGCCGCCGCAAGAGCAACCACCATTCGGTGATCGTCGAACGCTGAGCGAACCGCTTCAGCGCTACGACAAATCTGACGCTAAAACCAATAGAACAATGTCTCAAACGTTAACCTCTCCCGGGGGACCCCCGAGGGAGGGGGAAACTTTCGCGAGTCTTTCGACACCCACCTATCGGTGACCATCTCGAGCACTGCCAAATGGTTTCCCTCTCCCTGGGGGAGCCCTGGGGGAGAGGGCCGGGGTGAGGGCGAGCTTTTTTCCCAACTACATCGAGCCAACTTAGAAGAACCAGGACAGACCGAGAATCGGTCCGCAGGCATTAATGCCGAGGTTTTTTCTTCCAAGATTTGCATTTGAAATGTGCTGGTAACGGAACTCCAGGTTGGTGGACAACCTTGAGTTCAGGAAATAGCGAATGCCTGGCGCCAGACCGAGGTTGAAGTTGAATCTCTGTCCAACGATAGCTTCGTCGATGTCTGTGATGACAAATCCGCCACCTGCCTGAGCATATAACGAAAATCTCCAGCGACTCGGAACGAAATTGTACCGGAGCCATGTTGTTCCTCCGACAATGTATGTCCCCGAACCCTTATAGATGCCGCTTCCAAACGCATCCCCAACGATTTCAAGGTTCCCTTGAAACCAGTCTTCGCCTTTCACTTCGGTGAGCATGCATCCAAACTGGAACTCAGTGATCGTATAATCAATGGTCGGTCGATTCCGCGTTGCGACAAACGGAGAAAACAAAACCCCGTTGTTCAATGTCAATTCGCATCGACCGGCTTCAAAAATCGATGAAGAATCATTGCTGGAGTTGGCGGTTCCTGGTTCCTGTTCGGCCTTGGCTCTTGATGTCGCCCAGCAAAGGAGGATGCTGAACAAAAGAATGTGTGAATGCCTCTGTGCAGAGTTCATTTTCAGGCGACTAGGGAGAGAGTCTTTCGATGATCCACTGATTATCGGGCTGACGGGTATATTGAAGGCGATCGTGAAGCCGGTTGGGGCCGCCTTGCCAGAATTCAACCCGCTCAGGGGACAGCACATAACCTCCCCAATATGGAGGCCGTGGGACATCCTTTTGGGCGTACTCTGTTTCCAATTCTGCCCACTTCCGTTCCAACTCTGCGCGATCCTTCACCTTTTTGCTTTGCCGGGAAACCCACGCGGCCAAACGGCTTCCACGAGGCCGCTTTTGAAAATAGGCGTCTGATTCCGCCTCTGGAATTTTTTCGACCTTTCCTGCCACGCAGATCTGTCTTTCCAGATCCGGCCAATAGAATACCAGCGCGGCCTGGGCGTTTTCCGTCAGCTCCGCACCTTTTCGACTATCGTAATTGGTGAAAAAAATGAAACCCCTTTGATCGATGCCTTTCAGCAATACCATGCGAGCCGAGGGATTGCCCGACTTGTCGGAAGTGGCCAATGTCATGGCGCTCACGTCTGGCGGTTCCGCACCTGCGAGCATCATGAACGATTTGTAGCAACCCACGAAAAACTTTCGCAAACGTCCGCCGGCCCGCGCTCCGGAGGCGTCTTTGAACCAGATGCGAAATTGGTCGAGCGGGTCCGCCGCAAGGTTCTTACGCCGCAGGGCACCCAGGGTATATTCTCTTCGCAGGTCTGCGATGGACATCAGAGAGATTAGTGATCGGTGGAGGATCTTTAGTCAAGGATCCTTGTTTTTCCTTGAGGCCTACTTCACAGAACGCTTGGCAAGAACTGCGGCACCCGTGATGCCGGCGCTGTCACCCAGCTTGGAGACCACAATCTCAACGTTTTTCAGCGTGCCTGGCATGGCGTGCTCCTTTGTGGTTTTTACGATAATGCTGGTCATCTCGTCTGCCAGCGCCTCCATGACTCCACCGCCGAGAACGACAACTTCCGGCGCCATGACATTCACCAAATTGGCCACGCCGATCCCGATGTACTCCGCCACCTGCTCGATCACTTTGGAGACAAATTTGTCACCGCGCCGGATCGCTTTTCGCAAATCACCGCTGCGCAAATCCTCCAGGTTTTCGCCAAGCATTTCGGTTAAAAGGGTTTTTTCACCGTCTTTAATTCCCGCTTTGATTTTCTGGAAAATGGCGGTCCGGCTGGCGAGCGCTTCAAAGCAACCCCGGCTGCCGCAGCCGCATTTTGGGCCATTGACGTCAATAATCATGTGTCCGATTTCGCCGGCCGTATGATTGAATCCGCTGAACAGTTCGTTGTTGACAATCAATCCGCCGCCAATGCCTGTCCCGACAAAAATTCCAATGACATTGCGCGGCTTGGCTTTGAGCTCCGCGACATGCACACCGAGGACGGCGATGTTGCCGTCATTTTCAACGAACACCGGCAAGTCGAGACGTTTTTCCAGTTCTTTCTTGAGTGGAACGTCCTTCCAGCCCTCCAGGTTCGGGGCAAAAAGGACTGTGCCGCTTTCAAAGTCCACCGCGCCTGGCGCGCCAATGCCGACTCCACGCACCTGCTTCATGTTCAGGTCGGCTTCATCCACCGCGTCCTTGACGCAACGCTCGATCCTTGAAAGTACTGTGTCGAGGCCACGCTGGGCTTTCGTGCTGACTTTTGCTGTGCCAACGCACTCAAGAGAATTGTCGAACAGGCCGGCCAGAATTTTCGTTCCGCCTAAATCAACTCCGACAACATAACTTTCTTTGCTCGTATCAGTCATAAGGAGAGGTCAATCGGAGGCCACTGTGATATTTACTTTCCCGCGAGCACCGCATCAATTTTCTTCCTCAAATCCGAACTGATTGTTTCAGCCGGCCTGTTTCCATCGACAATGGTGAATTTATAAGTCTGTTGCAAATAGCGGAAGGTTTTCTCCATTGCCGTTTGATATTTCATGAAACTGTCGAAAATATCACGCGACAGACCTATGTCCATGCCACTTTCCCAATAATCCAAAGCAGAATTCTTTGCGAACGTTCTCTGGATCAATTCATCGGGAGGGACCTGCAGATAAAAAACCGCGTCGGGTTCGGGAGCGAGTCCGTAAAGGTTCTTCAACCAGGTTTCGTCCATACCGCGAACCATATCGCGAACCATTAAGGTATAGATATAGCGATCGGCCAGAACAATGAAACCTGCTTTGAGCGCGGGCAAAATGATATTCTCCAGTTGATCGGCAAAATCCGTGGCGTAGAACAGGCTCAACGTCGTGCGGCTCAGGATATTCCCTTCCTGGGCCTTTTCCAGTTCTTCACTGACGAGAGTCGAGCGCTTGAGGCCTACCTGGACGGTGGCGTGGCCGCACCCTTCGAGCCATTCCACCAGCATTGCGATTTGTGTCGAGCGCCCGGAACCGTCCGCGCCCTCTACAACGATGAGTTTGCCGGACAATTCGGCGATTTCCACTCCCGGGATGCCGTGGCCGTAATAACGCCGTTCGCGCCGGCGGGGAACAACAATCCTGTTGCGCGAGTTGGCCTTCATTCGGCGGGGATTTCGTACTTAAATCGTTTCGAGGCGGACACGGGCGCCGGGGAATGGACATGTTTGTCCGCCCGGCGGAATTGCTCGATGGAAAGGCGTTGCGCAACCAGCTCGCGGACCACCGCCTGTTGTCGTTCGACCAGTTCATTCGCGTCCATCACCAAAAAATCAAACTCGGTGCTCATCGCCAGATATTGCTCGAGGATGCGGCCTTGAAAGATGCGAAAACTTTCGTAGGGATCCGTCGAGAGCCGCAAATCCATTCCTGCTTCGAAGTATTTCAACTGTGGGCGCCCGTCCAGAATACGCTGCAGCGAGACCTCGAGGTCGGCTTTGAAAAAGAAGGTGAGATCCGGCAGGGCAGCGAAACTGTAAATGCCGCGAACCCACTCGGGAACGCAGCCTCGAACGACATCCCGCGCGAACGCCGTGAAAATATAGCGATCGCACAGGACCAGATATCCCGCCCGGACCATGGGCACCAAATATCGTTCGTAGCGATCCGCGAAATCGGTGGCGTGAATGAGGCTGAAAGTCGTCGGGGTGAGCAATTCGCGTTTTTTGCCTTTGCTAGTAGCGGCTTTCACCAGCTCCGATGAGTTCCACTCGCTGAAATATACTTTCAGGCCCTGCAATTCGAGCCATCTCTTGAGCAAGTAGATTTGAGTGGATTTGCCAGAGCCATCGAGGCCCTCGACGGCGATGAGGCGTCCAGGAAAGTTGAGTTCCGCAAATGTTTTCATCAGCCTTTCAAGAGTAGCTGTTTAGTGAACGTTCGAACAACCTTTTTCAGATACGGTTGACATTATTGTGACCATTTCAATCTTCGTGCACCTTCGTTCGGATCAACTGGTAGGGTTGCCTCGCCGAGGCGACCGGTACATTGAACCTCCGCGAACAGCGAAGGTGAGAATATCCCCAAGCGAGCGTGACCGGCTTGGCGGTTGTGGAGCCGTGAGATTTGTGTAGCGGCGAGGAGCGCGGGGAGGATATTAAGTATGAAGGAGGGGACCGTGGATTGCGAATCGCGGATAGAAAATAGCAAAGGGGAGAGAATGGAGTTTGACTCGTTCAAACAATTTGGGACGTTATTTTCGGACACTGAAGACTTAATTGTGCATTTGCCAGATACTGGATCAGGAACTTAAGGCGCGATCCAAAACGGAGATGATAGACAATAACAGAATTGCCGGTCTGTTAGCTGGTGCCAGCCTGTTTCTACCGGTTATATGGCACTCGCCGACCGCACACGGCGTTGGGCGAGCGGTTCCCGGCCCAAGTGCATCAACATTTGCTCCTCCCCCCAGACCCCCCTTCAGGATGCCCGGCGAGTGGGACCCAGGCGCACGACCGGAGCCGCGAACTGGAGTTGGTCAGACCGGCTCCGGTCGGCGCTACCCCACTCGCCGACCATCCATCGAGCCGCTTCGCGGACAGTTAGATCAGGTCACTTCCGCTCCGCGCGGAAGTGACAAATTTAAACCAGGACTTGACCTGAGCTTCTCTTGCTCCTGCTCTCCGGTTGACTCCCCCTTTGCTATTTTCTATCCGCGATTCGCTATCTCCTTGACTTATTCCCGCTGGCTCACTTCGTAGCAGCAGCCTCCGCAAAACTTTCACCCAGAGAAACTGCCTTCAACATGGCCTTGGCCTTGTTGATGGTTTCCTGGTACTCATTTTCAGGCGTGGAATCATTCACCCATCCTCCGCCCGCCTGAACATAAGCAAGGCCATTTTTGATCAGCGCAGTGCGGATGGTAATGCAGCAGTCCAGGTTGCCGTTAAAGGAAAAGTACCCAACACATCCTCCATAAGGGCCCCGGGCGGTTTGTTCCAGTTCGGAAATGATTTGCATCGCCCGAATTTTTGGCGCGCCGGTAAGGGTGCCTGCAGGAAACGTTGCGCGCATAAGGTCGTACATTGTCTTTGAGTCGAGCAAGCGCCCCTCGACTTGCGTTACAATGTGCATCACATGGCTGTACCGTTCGATGCTCATCATATTCCTGACCTGCACGCTGCCAAAGTCGCAGACGCGGCCTAGATCGTTGCGCGCCAGATCCACCAGCATCACGTGCTCGGCGCGTTCCTTTGGATCCGCGAGCAACTCGGTTTCCAGAGCTTTGTCCTCGGCGGCATCTTTTCCTCGGCGGCGCGTTCCTGCAATGGGCCGAATTTCGACCTGCCGCTCCTCGCAACGAACATGAATTTCGGGCGAAGCGCCTACCAGGGCAAACCCGTTCAGTTCGAGTAGGAACATGTAAGGCGAGGGATTGATCGAGCGCGCGGCTCGGTAAATGTCCAGCGCCGAGGTTTTCACCGGGGTGGAAAACCGTTGTGAGCCAACGACCTGGATAATGTCTCCCGCGGTAATATATTTTTTAGCCTTTAAGACGTTGTCGAAAAACTTTTCTTTCGGGACATTCGATTCAAAATCCGCCGAGGGGACTTCGTCCGGCAGCGTCGCGGGTTGGTGCGGAGCGGGTTGTTCGAGGAGAGAAACCAGACGGTCGATTTCCGCAGTTGCATTTTCGTATGCTTCCTGTGGGCTCGATGAATCTTCCAGAACAGCGTTCACCAGAACAACCAGGGTTTGCGCCACTCGATCAAAGATGAGCAATTGATCCGCAATCAGAAAATACATGACTGGGGTTTGGAGTTCGTCATGCGATGGGCGCGGAACCACCGGTTCGACATCATGGATGAACTCATAACCAATAAAACCAACGGCGCCGCCTGTGAACCGCGGCAAGCCGGGAATCGGAACCGGGCGATATTTCTTCATCACGCGTTCGACGACCTGCAGCCCATCCCTGACCGTCTGATCGCTTGTTCCTTTTGGATCGACGGAATGTGTTTCGACAAGTTTTCTATCCTCCATTACCTCGACTATATTCCGCGTCTGACGAATGATCGCCCGTGGATTGCAGCCTACGAATGAGTAACGTCCCAGATGTTCGCCGCCTTCGACCGATTCGAAAAGAAACGATTCGCCCGGGCCGCGTATTTTTCTATAGGCAGACAGGGGTGTTTCAATATCTGCCAGCAAGCGGCGGGTCACCGGGATCAAATTGCCGCGCTCGGCCAGTTTCAGGAATTCATCTAATGAGGGGGAATACACGTCTTTAGAAGTCTGGCTGCTCGATCCCGAATCGATTCGAGAAGGTCATTTGCCTCCCATTTGAGCGACATCACGCACGTTCAGTGACGCAAGGCCTCCTTCTCGCACCGCCTTGTCGTTTTGTGGAGAACGGACATTTTGGGCTCTCTGCATTTGACGCAGCGTGGACCGCCGCAGCCGCCAAATGGCCAGCACTGTGTAAAAAGCGACTGCCCCGGCATAAGCAACGACGCCTGCTCCAATGGCGAAAACCACGAAATGATTGCTGAAATACATCACTGCAGCTCCCACGGTGGCCGTTAATAGGGTGTTCGCCGCCAAACAGAAAAGATAGAGCGTGATCCGGGTTTCCTGGACCCGTTCGACGTGCCAATCACGATATGCTTCTTCACCCAAAGACCGCATGAGCCAGGCCGACTGAAAATTGCGGGCGGCAACCAATACGCTGGTCGTGCTAATCACGATGGCGGGCAGCGGCCAAAACGCGAGGAGGCAACAAATTGCCATGTTAATGGGCATTCCCCAACGCCAGCCTAACTTTTTCGCGATGGGATTTCCTTCGAGGATAAGATTGGGCGTGGCCACCCAGGTGCTCAAAATATCCATGCCGCGGGAGACCAGGAGCAAAACCAGCATCAGAAAATATTCGCGGCTGGGAAATGGCAGAAAATCATCCATTATTTGCGACCTTTATCTCCGTAAATCGTTTCGGGCGTTGCGAGCTGTGGCTCG
>JADMIO010690314.1_pt1 | contig 36560 bp, 29 predicted proteins | sample 8958161 | NCBI WGS metagenome assembly JADMIO01 (sample SAMN16585339, study PRJNA669376) | soil metagenome | isolation source: Crop rotation soil | place: USA: Cullars Rotation, Alabama | collected 2011
CCGGCGGGCTTTCGCGCGGCCGGGTCCACCGCCACTTGCGAAATCGCCGCGATGGCCGACGAACGGCGCAAGCTGTACGCGGTCCAGTATCACCTGGAAGTGGTCCACACCCCACGCGGGACGCGATACCTGTCGAACTTCGTCTTCGACGTCTGCGGGTGTTCGAAGGATTGGGATCCGCGGAACCGGCTGCCGGTAGTGGAGCAGGAGATCCGGCAGTGCGTGGGCGATCGCAAGGTCTTCTTTTTCGTGAGCGGCGGGGTCGATTCCTCAGTGGCGTTTGCGCTGTGTGCACGGGCACTGGGGCCGGAGCGGGTGCGCGGAGTTTATGTGGATACCGGACTCATGCGGGAAGGCGAGACCGATTTCGTGCGCCGAATCGGGAACCTTTCGATCGAGCATGCGGAGGATCAGTTCCTGGGCGCGCTGGCCGGAGTGACGGATCCGGAGACAAAGCGCCACATTATCGGCGAAGAGTTCGTGCGCGTGCAGGAGCGGATTATCGAAGCCCGGCACCTGGCCGATGAGGACTGGATTCTGGGCCAGGGGACGATTTATCCGGACACCATCGAATCCGGGGGCACGGCGAAGGCGGCTCTGATCAAGACACACCATAATCGGGTGGCCGGGATCCAGCGGCTGATCGAGTGCGGACGGATCGTAGAGCCGCTGAAGTCGTTTTACAAGGACGAGGTGCGGGAGGTGGGCCGCGAACTCGGGCTGTCTTCCGAGTTGCTGGACCGGCATCCGTTTCCCGGGCCGGGTCTGGCCATACGGTGCCTGTGCAGCGAGTTCGACGCGCCGCTACGAAAGACGGAGGACGGCGTCATCATTCCGGTGCATTCGGTGGGCGTGCAGGGCGATGAGCGCAGTTACGCGCCGGTGATTGCGATTGATTCGCTAGACCACGCGCGTGCCACGGAGTTGATCAACCGGCTGCGCGAGGTCAACCGCGTGATCGCGCCGGTGAAGGGAGCGGTGCCGCTAGAGGCGATGCAGGTGCGCGCGTGTTCGCTGACGCCAGAGCGCATCGCGCGGCTGCGCGCGGCAGATGCGATGGTGCGGCGGCTGAGCCGGGAGAGCGGCTACGATCACCAGGTTTGGCAATTCCCGGTGATTCTGATTCCAGTGGGGACGGAGCATGCGCCGGATTCGATCGTGCTTCGGCCGATCGATTCGGTGGACGGGATGACGGCGCAATCGGTGACGATGCCGGCGGACCTTTTGGAGCGGATGTGCGCGGAGGTCCTGCAGGTGGCGGGCATCGCCAGCGTGTTCTACGACCTGACCCATAAGCCGCCGGGCACGATCGAGTGGGAGTAGCGCGCGAGCGCCGTCATTTGCCCGAATTTTTACCCGAAAAGAGGCGGGGCAGGTGCAGATCCTTGAGATCGAACTCGCGATGGATGGCGCCGGCGGGGCGCTCGGTGACCAGACGGAGGCCGTGGACTTCGCTCCAGCTATCAAATGGCGTCGGACTCGTGTAGCGATCCAGCGCGGCGAAGCCGGCCGATGTGGGAATGGGTTCGTCCAGGGTGCGGCGGCCTACGATCCAGTGACGTCCGCCGCCGGGAAATACCACGGCCAGTGAAGCGCGCGGAAAGGGCGAGTAGCAGGTGATCGTCAGCTTGCCGTCGGGGTCGGGCTGGGTGGAGCATGCACCCACTCCGGGAATCGCTTCGGGCTGCTGTTGTGGAGCGGGAGCCGAATCGCCGCGGGCGAACAGTGCCAGGTCCACCGAGCCTTTGAGAACGGCCGGCGCGGACTTCAGACGATCGTAGGCATCCAGCGCGACGGAGACCACCAGCACTGGTGACGCGGGCGAACCGGCCAGTTCGCCTGTCACCGGAGTCGATCCGAGCCATCCGTTGAGCCCGACCGAGAGCCATTCCATTCCGGGTGGAATGGCGTCCACGCGAATCGGGACAGAGAGGCGAACCCGATTGCCCTGGCGGCCATTCGAAATGAGAGTGGCTGCGATTTCGCCTGGAGCCTGCGAGATGCGGACGGCGGAGGGGAGGATGCGGCCGGCTGTCAGGAAAGTGCGAATCGCGAAGGCGCGTTCCGGTGTGGCGAATCCGGCGACTGCGATCGCGAGCACCAGGGAACACGCGAAGAGGGCTCGCGCCCGGCGGGTGATCCGCCGGCGGTATTGCAGCACGAGAATCGCGGCCGACCCCGCCGCCAGGCATGCTGCGAAGAACACATTCTTGAGCCAGAAGCCCGCGGTAAGGACGCGGCTTAACAGTTGTGCCAGTGCCATGCCCTGCCTGATCGCGCCCGGGGCAAGCATCAGGAGGAGTAACGGCGCGGCGATCATCATGAGCGCCAGGATCACCTGCTTGAGGTTGCGGGTGACCGAAGCCAGAGCCGCCGCGGGTAGCACCAGGATCGCCGAGAAGAAAGCCTGACGCCACAGCAGGGTTGTGAGATGCTGCGCCGGAGGAATTCCTACCCAGGCCAGCACACCCGCCTGACAGAGAAAGACGGGAAGATTGACAAACACGGCGATAAACAGGGCCTTGGCCGTGAGGAGGGGAGTGCCTGAAAACGGGCGGGTCAACCAATACTGCCGGTCGCCGGGGAGGCGGTCTTCATGAATCACGGAGGTGACCAGGTAGAGACAGGCGAGCGGCAGGGCAAATTCCATCAACGATTCTGCGGTAGAGACCGGGTGGTGCGTGTAGGTGGGATCGAGAAGTGCGCTCAGCAGCACCAGGGAGACGAACACGACGATTTGCGGCCAGAAATGGCGGGCGTCTTTTCGAAAGATCGCGAGCACGGCTTTCATGGGCGGCCTCCCACGCTGGAATCTTCGTACCGGATCAGGCGCACACCTGGCAGATCCAGGTCGCGCTGGAGCCAGGCGGCGGCGTGCCGGCCTTCCAGCAGGATGTCCAGATCGGCGGGATTGTATACCGGCTTGACGTCGCCGAGCATCGACCAGACATTGGCGCCCAGGTCCGCGGGATAAGGACCGTAGGAGAACTCACGAGGCGCTCCCAGGGCTTCGATGCGGCCGGTACCACGGGACTGCACGGAGAGGGCGGCCCACTCCACGTGTTCCTGGAATGGCGCGAGACAGATCACGGTGACTGCGCCATTGATCATGTTCGACAGGCCGGCGCTCACGGCCCTGGTGGCACAGAAGCCAAACTCCGGCACCGGGCGCGCTACCGTGGGCGGCGTTACGCGCGTGGTTGCGGGAGGAGAGAGCAGGGTGAATGCCGCGGAGGTGCGCAGGCGGACGGGGGTGCTTTTGATGCGGTTGTAAAGGCCGCGATTAACGTAGAAATATTGCCAGTAGGCGCCGTCTGCCGAGAGCAGATGTTGCGGTCCGCTTAACTGGAAGGTGCCGCCGGCGTTGCTCCAGCTTCCATTCCAGGAGTCGCCGCCGGGGAGATCGAGCCGCGCGGCAATGCGTTCGCTCAGAAGCGCCATGTCCTTGGGGATGCCGGCGATGCGCACGGGCAGCACCAGCCGGACATAGCCGCCGGTGCCGTGCCAGAATCCGAGCACGCCGCGAGCCGGCGCGGGGTCGCGGTCCAGGTCCGCGGAAAGGCGGACGGTGTCCGCTGCCGACGATGGCGGTTTCAGGCTGCGCTGGAAGCGGAAGGCGGCGTACCAGAGGTTGACTCCGGGCGCCGCGCCCAGTGCGATCACTCCCGCGGCGAGGATCGCGCCGGCCGTCATGGTACGGCGGCGGGCGTACTGCCAGAGCAGGACCGCGCCGCACACTATCGCCGCCAGGATGGCGATCGCGGTGGCGCGAATCCAGGCAAAGCCGCCCCAATCCGCGTTCATCAGGAAATCCGAAGACTGCAGCCCGATGGCGAGCACAATCCCGAAGGCTGCGAAGATCGCGATGGCGAACTGGCCGAGATCGCGCGTGACCGATGCCAATGCCATGGCCGGCAGCACCACAAAGCAGAGCAGAAATGCCTGCCGGGCCATCAGCGGCCCCAGGTAGCCGGCAGGCGAGAGTCCATTGACGAGAAGCGCGGCGAGGTTGCAGACGAATACCGGCAGGTTCAAGAAGACTACTACGAAGAGCAGTTTTGCGAGCAAGAGGCGAGCCCAGGAGATGGGCCGGGTGATCCAGTATTGCCGGTCGCCCGGTAAGGCCTCCTGGTGGACCACCATTACGGTGAGATACCAGCCGGCGATCAGGAACAGCAGTTCGAAGAAGAACGGGAACGCCTGAAACTCACGGCGGCGCGGGAGCACGGCGTCCATCCAGCCGAAGATTGCCATCAGCCCGAGAAGTCCGGCCAACTGCATCCGGAAGCGGCGGACGTCTTTTCGGAAGAGCGCGACGGTTTCACGCATCAGCGCGCCTTCCTCGCGGCTTTCGCCAGGGTCACAAAGATTGTGCGCAGCGGGATCGGGTTGACGGTCAGGTCGCGAAAGGCGGGGAATACGCGGCGCGCCTGGGCCGGCGTCTGCTGCGGATCGAACTGCGTTTCCACGAATCGCAGCACCACACCCGATACCTGCGGCTGAAGCCACGAGGCGGGCAATTCCGAAGGAAGCACCGGCGGGTCCGCAAACGTGAGCACAACTTCACGAAAGCGCGCGGTCAAGGTCTCCAGTTCCTCGGAGAACTGGAGGCGGCCTTGTTCCAGGTAGCCGATGTGGCTGGCGAAGCTCTCGATCTCGGTCAGGTCGTGCGAGGAGATGAAGATGGTGGTGTTTTCGGCATGCGCCAGCACGCCCTCGATCAGTTCGTCGCGGACCAGGGCGTCCAGGCCGGTGAAGGGTTCGTCGAGCACCATCAGCCTCGGGCGGTAAGCCAGGGAAGAGGCCAGCGCCGCCTTCATTCGCATGCCGTGCGAGAGGTGGCGGAGTTTGCGGTCTGCGGGCAGCTGCAGGTCGCGGACGAGTTCGGCGGCGAGCGCGCGGTCCCAGGCGGGATAGAAGTTGCTGAGGAACTCCAGATAATAGCCGACGGTCATCCATTCGGGCATCTCCTGGTTCTCGGAGACGTAGCCGATCTGCGCGAACTGGCTGGGGCGTAAGCGGCGGGAGTCCACATCCAGCACCTCGCTGCGGCCGGAGGTGGGTTGGAGGATGTTCATCAGCACTTTGATGGTGGTGGTCTTACCGGCGCCGTTGGGCCCGACCAGGCCGTAGATGCTGCCTTCGGGCACGTCGAGCTGCAGGCGATCGAGCACCAGGCTCTGGCGGAACTTCTTCGAGAGGTCGCGGATACGAATGACGCTGTTCATGTTTTGGCGCGGGCTCCTTTATCCTCGAGGCGCCGCCAGTGATCGGACAGGGCGGCCGTAACATCTTCCAGGCTCATGGCCAGCTTCTTGGCCTCTACCACCAGTTGCTCCACCTCGTTTTCGAGCAGCCGGGCGCGCGCGCGGGCGGTGGATTCCGGGGGAATCGCGACCACCGTGCCGGTGCCGGGATGGACTTCGAGCAGGCCTTCGTTGAGCAATTGGGTGATGACTTTGTGGGCGGTGTTAGGGTTGATTCGCAGCTCTGTGCTGAGGGTGCGAACCGAGGGGAATGGATCGCCGGGGCGCATCTGGCCGGAGACCAGCGCCTTTTTGGCGGCGTAGACCACCTGTTCGTAAAGGGAACTGCCCGGCCGAAACGTGACCCGGAATGGTATCACTGGTGTATTATTACGCGTAGTACACATGGGGTCAAGCAGATTCTCCGGCGAGGATTCGACGCCGCTAGGGTAGGATTGCGGGTATGGATCCGCATTTGAAGGGGAAGGCGGCCGCGCGATTGCATTCGCTGGATGCGTTTCGCGGGGCGACGATTGCGTTGATGGTGATCGTGAACACGGCGGGGGATGGGAGCCACACGTACGCTCCCCTGAAACACTCGGAGTGGCACGGGTGGACGATCACGGACGTGGTGTTTCCGTCGTTTCTGTGGATTGTGGGCGTGGCCATGACGCTCTCGTTGGGGAAGCGGGTGGCGGAAGGGGTGCCGCGGTCGCGCCTGTTTCTGCAGGTGCTGCGTCGCGCGCTGGTGTTGTATTGCCTGGGCCTGGTGATCTACGGCTTCCCTCACTACGACCTCTCCACGCTGCGATTGTTAGGGGTGCTGCAGCGGATCGCGATCTGCTACGTGGCGGCGGCGGGGGTGTATCTGACAACGTCGGTGCGCGGGCAGGTGGTGTGCATTATCGGGCTGCTGGCGACGTACTGGATGCTCATGATGCTGGTGCCGGTGCCGGGCTACGGGGCGGGGAATCTGGATGTGGAGCGGAACCTGGCTCACTATGTGGATCGCATGGTGCTGGGAGCGCACAACTACGCGCATACGAAGACGTGGGATCCGGAGGGAATCGTGAGCACGCTGCCGGCGATCGCGACGGCGCTGTTCGGAGTGATGGCGGGGCACCTGCTGCGGTGGCGCCGCGAGTTTGCGGAGCGCACGGTGTGGATGTTCCTGGCGGGGAATGCGCTGATCGCGGCGGGCCTGGTGTGCGATGCGTGGCTGCCGATCAACAAGAAGCTATGGACCAGTTCGTTCTCCTTGTTCATGGCGGGGCTGGATTTTGTGATCTTCGCGGGATTTCTGTGGCTGGTGGACCGTATGGGGTACAGGCGTTGGGCGCGGCCGTTCGAGATTATGGGGATGAACGCGATTGCGATCTACATGGCTTCGGAGATGGTGGAGGAGGTGCTTTCGGTGATCGGGTGGCGCGACCCGATTTACCGGACGCTGTTTGTTCCGTTCTGGTCGCCGTATAATGCGTCGTTGGCGTATGCGCTGAGTTACACGGCGGTGATGTTTGTGATTGCGTATGCGATGTATCGCCGCGGGTGGTTCGTGAAGGTGTAGGACGGCATGGACAAGGACAAGTACGATGTCTTCCTCAGCCATAGCTCGAAGGACAAGGCTGAGGTGCGCGCGGTGGCGGAGCGGCTGCGGGGGGACGGGTTGCGGGTGTGGCTGGATGAGTGGGAGATCCGGCCCGGCGACAGCATACCTTCGAAGGTGGAAGAGGGGCTGGAGCGGTCGCGCGTGCTCGTGTTGTGTATGTCGGCGAATGCGTTCGGTTCGGACTGGGCCGGGTTGGAGGCGGGGACGTTCCGGTTTCGGGACCCGCTGAATAAGGAACGGCGTTTTATTCCGCTGCGGCTGGACGATGCGCCGGTGAAGGGGTCGCTCGCGCAGTTTCTGTATGTCGACTGGCGGCCAGAGGCACGCGGCGGGAGTTACGCGAGGCTGCTGGAGGCGTGCCGGCCCCCGGCAAGGAAGCCGGCGGCAGCGCGCAAGGATCGGGCGCGACTTCAAACCACGATTCTCTCCCTGGGCCACACGGACTCGGTGCGCGCGGTGGCGTTCAGCCCCGATGGCCGCCGTGCGTTATCGGGCGCCGAGGATTCTACGGTGCGGCTGTGGGACGTGAAGACGGGACATTGCACGCGAGTGCTGGAAGGCCACTCCGCGGGCGTCTTCGCGGTGGGATGGAGCCCGGTTGGCGGGCGCGCGTTATCCGGCGGGCAGGACGGTACGGTGCGGGTGTGGGATGTGAAGACGGGGCGCTGTGTGCGGGTGCTCGAGGACCACGCCGGCGGGGTGTTTGCGGTGGGATGGAGTCCGGTCGGCGGGCAGGCACTGTCGGGCGGTGAGGACGCCACGGTGCGGCTGTGGGATGTGAAGACGGAAGAATGCGTGGGCGTGCTGAAAGGTCACCACGGCGGGGTGTTCGCGGTGGGATGGAGTCCGGACGGGCGCAGGGTGCTGTCGGGCGGCGAGGACGCGACGGTGCGGCTGTGGGACGCGGAAACGGGAACACTGGTGCGCGTGTTCGAGGGCCATTCCGCCGGCGTCAACAGCGTGGCGTTGAGCCGGGATGGGAGCCGCGCCATATCGGGTGGCGACGACCATACGGTGCGGCTGTGGGAGGTGGAAACGGGACGCTGCGTGAGGGTGCTGCAAGGCAATTCAGGGATCGTCTGGAGCGTGGGATGGGGCCCGGATGACAGCCTGGCACTGTCCGGCGCCGCTGATGGCCGGGTGCGGCTTTGGAACGTGGAAACCGGAGTTTGCGTGAAAGAGCTGGAGGGCCACTCCGCCAGTGTTTTTAGCGTAGCCTGCAGCCCGGAAATTGGAGGCGTGCTATCCGGCGCCGCGGATACGACGGTGCGGGTGTGGGACCTGGGAACGGGCCGCTGTGCGCGCGTAATGGAAGGCCACTCCGCACGCGTGTGGAGCGTGGAAGGGAGCTTGGAACGGGGCGGGGCGCTATCGGGCGGCGAGGACAAAACGGTGCGGCTGTGGGACGCGGAAACGGGGCGCTGCGTGCGCGTGTTCGAAGGCCACTCCGCCGGCGTCAATAGCGTAGGATGGAGCCCGAAAGGAGGCCGCGGACTGTCCGGGGGCGGGGACGCCACGGTGCGGCTGTGGAACTTAGAGACGGGCCGCTGCGTGCGCGTGCTGGAAGGCCATTTCGGCTCTGTCCGGAGCGTAGGATGGAGTCCGGACGGGCATCGCGCGCTGTCCGGCGCCGATGATCATACGGTGCGGGTGTGGGATGTGGAAACAGGACGCTGCGTGCGCGTGCTGGAAGGCCACACTTCCCGGGTCCGGAGCGTGGCATGGAGTCCGGCTGGGGACCGCGCGCTCTCTGGCGCCGCCGATTCGACGGTGCGGTTGTGGGACGTGGAAACGGGGCGCTGCGCGCGGGTACTGGAAGGCCACTCCGCGGGCGTCCGCAGCGTGGGATGGAGTCCAGATGGAGGCCGCGCAGTGTCCGGCGCCGAGGATACTACGGTGCGGCTGTGGGACGTGGAAACAGGGCGTTGCGCGCGGGTGCTGGAGGGGCACTCGGGCAGCGTGCGGAGCGTAATGTGGAGCCCGGATGGGGGGCGGGTGCTATCCGGCGCGGATGACGACACGGTGCGGGTGTGGGATGTGGAAACAGGGCGCTGCGCGCGCGTGCTGGAAGGCCACTCCGCCCGCGTATTCAGCGTGGGATGGATCGATGGAAGACGAGTCTTTTCGGCGGCGTCGAACGGGGTGATGCGCGTTTGGGACGTGGAGCCCGCGGAGCGGCGAACGCCGAGACCCCTCGCAAAGGAAGAACCGGAGCGGCCTTCTCCGACTGAGGCCCAGGTGCAGTACACCAACGCCAAGGTGCTCCTGGTGGGGGACTCCGGCGTGGGCAAGACGGGGTTATCGAATTACCTGGCTCACGGCATCCTGGTTGATGATGCCAAGCCCTTGCCTTCAACGGACGGCGCCTGGGCCACCCACTGGCCTCTGCCACATACCGCCAGGAACGACGGGGTGGATCGGGAAATCTGGTTGTGGGATTTCGCGGGCCAGGTGGACTACCGGCTGGTCCACCAGCTCTTTATGGACGACACGGCCGCGGCGGTGCTGGTTTTCAATCCACAGAACGAGAATCCGTTCGAAAGCCTTGGCCAATGGGATCGGGATCTCGGCAAGGCCACGCGAAGACCGTTTGCGAAGCTGCTCGCGGCGGGCCGGGTCGACGTAGGCGGGCTGGTGGGCAGCGCCGCCCGGATGCAGAAGTTCATGGAGCAGCGCGGCTTTCTGGCGCCGTTGCATCTCACCAGCGCGAAGACCGGCCAGGGCTGTGAGGAACTCCGCGATGCGATTGTGAAGGCGATCGAGTGGCAGGGCATCCCTGAGACGACCTCGACCGTGCTGTATCACCGGATCAAGCAGGAGATCCTGCAGTTGCGCGATAGCGGTGTCATCCTGATCCGACTGGCAGAGCTGAAACAACGGATGGAGATGGCGCTGCCGGGAGAATCGTTTCAACTGGAAAAGCTACAGGCGGCGGTGACTCTACTGGCGGGACCGGGAATGATCAAGCGCCTGGATTTCGGGGGATTTATTCTGCTGCGCCCGGAAGTGCTCAGCCGCTACGCCGCCGCGGTGGTTCGGAAGGTTCGCAAGCACCCGCAGGAGATGGGATGCATTCGCGAAGACGAACTGCTGGCCGGTGACCTGGATTACCAGGGTTTTCAGCGGCTGCCGCGCGAGGACGAAGACGTAGTGCTGCGAACTCTGCTGGATACGTTTGTGCGCCGCGCCTGGTGCCTGCGGCAGCCTTGGGAAGGCACGGCCATGCTGACTTTCCCGAGCTACTTCCGCCGCGAACGGCAGGAGCAGGTGGGACATCCGCACACATTCGTCACCTATCGCTTCGCCGGTCCGGTGGATGACATCTACGCGACCTTGGTGGTGCTCCTGCATCATACGGTGGCATTTGAGAGTACGGATCTCTGGCAGTCGGCGGCGGATTTCAAGACCCAGACGGGTGCGGCCCTGGGCTTCACTCTGCTGCGCGAGTCTGAGGGTAACTCCCGGATGGAGGTGTACTTCGCGCCCGAGGCGGATGCGAACTCACGCGTCCTGTTTCTGCGTTACATCCACGATCATCTGAAGCAGCACGCGCAAAATGTGGAGCGGCTTCGCCACTACGCCTGCGGGAACCGGAAGTGCCGATTCTTTGAGAAGGCGATCACGGACCGGACTTACATCGATGCCGCGCTGGCGCCGGGGGGCGCGGGCAAGATCTTTTGCCCCGCCTGCAAAAAGGCCATTCCCCTGCGCGATGCGATCGAAGAGAAGTTTGATTCGCCGGAGGTAAAGGAGCGGGCACGCGAACTGCAGGACGAGGGTAAGGAGATCGTCGAGAACGAAAGCGGGGAGTTGCTGGCGGTCCATCATACCGTGTCGATCGTGGCGGAGGCGGGCCAGATCTATCGCAGTTATGCGGAGAGCGACCATGGAATCGATGGAGAGATCGAGTTCAAAGACGATCAGGGTCGCGCTACCGGAAAGCGTCTCTACGTGCAGCTGAAGTCAGGCCCATTTTATGAGAAGGTCCGGCAACGGGGCGGGGCTGAGATCTTCCAGATTAACGATGCGCGCTGGGCGGAGTACTGGCAACAGTTGCCGTACCCGGTGATGCTGGTGATTCGGGCAGCCGACGGGGAGATCCGCTGGATGGATGTGAGCGCCTGGTTGAAGCGCCAAACCGGGGAGGGCACGAAGGCGGTGCGGCAGATTCGCTTTGAAGGCGAGCGGATGGATGTGATGAGCGTCCAACGTCGGCGTGCCGACCAGATCAGCGCCGGGTGACCAGCATTTCGAGGAAACTCTGGGAGGCGCGGTTGAATTTTTTCTTCTTGCGGTGCACGATGCCGACGGGACGCAGCAGGTCCGGCGCATTCAGCCGCACGGCGACCAGGCGGCCTTGCGCGATCTCGGCCTGCATGGTGCGGGCGGGCAGGATGCTGATGCCGCTGCCCAGTGCGACGGCTTCCTTGATGGTCTGAATGTTGTCGAAGTGCATCACCATGCGGACTTCGATGCCGCTGGCGCGGAAGTAGCGGTCAAGTTCGCGGCGGATTTTGAGGTCCTCGTCGAAACCGATGAAGTCGCAGCCGTTGAGGTCGGCGGGTTGGACGGCGGAGAGGAGGGCGAAGTGATGCGAGGGGGGGACGGCCACATGCATTTCCTCTTCACGCCAGGGTAGCGCGGCGATTTCGCGGCTGGATTCGGGGTAGCTGACGAGGCCGAGATCGGCCGAGTCATTGCGCACCGCCTCGTAGATCTTTTCAGGACGCATGTACTCTACATGCAGGGTGGCGGCGGGAAAGCGGCGCGCGAACTCGTCCTGCAAGTGGCTCATTTCGCTGAGGCCGGTCGAGTAGATGCTGGCGACACGCACGGTCCCTTCGACGTCGCCCTTGACGTCTTCGAGGGCGCGGGCGAATTCCTCTTCGCGGCGCAGCACATCGCGGCAGAAGTCGTTATAGATGCGGCCGGCGGTGGTCAACTCCAGGGGACGGCGGGAGCGGTCGAGGAGGGTGACGCCGAGGCGACGCTCCACCTCCTGTACGTGCTGGGTAGCAGCGGACTGACTGACGCCGCAGTGTTCGGCGGCCCTGCTCATGCTGCGAGTGCCTGCTATCTCTCTGAAAAGCTTATGTTCGAAGAACCCCACGTGGCCCAGCATAGCATAAGAACAACTGATTTTGTCCAGTAAATATTTTTCTATTGTCTAATACTAAAGACGGCGGTACACTGTTCAAAAGGCCACCGCCTTCGGACGAAGCTGCGACCGGACTACCCTCCAGGTCAGGCGATTCCCCCACGTGAGGCACCCATGCGCGAGAAGAATGTAAGCAGCGGTCTACCACCGGCCCAGGGTCTTTACGACCCCAGTTTTGAACATGATGCCTGCGGCATCGGGTTCGTGGCAAACATCAAGGGTCAGAAATCGCACGATATCATCGTCAAGGGCATCCAGGTCCTGGTGAACCTGACGCATCGCGGAGCCTGCGGCTGCGATCCGGAAACGGGTGACGGCGCGGGCGTTCTGATTCAGATTCCGCACAAGTATTTCGCAAGCGAGTGCGCCAAGCTGGGGTTCACGCTGCCGCCGAAGGGCGAGTACGGCGTGGGGATCACATTTCTCCCGGTGGAGCCGCACCAGCGCCTGGAAGTTGAAGCCATCCTGGAGCGGATTGTGGCGGAAGAGGGCCTGACGCTGCTCGGCTGGCGGGACACGCCGATCGACGGCGCCGCGATCGGCCGCGTCGCGCGCAATTCGCAGCCCTACATCCAGCAGATCTTCGTGGGCCGCGGCAAAGGCATGACGGAGGATCAGTTAGAGCGCAAGCTGTACGTGGTGCGCAAGCGGGCCGAAGTGGAGGTGAGTAAGAGCGAGATCGAGGATAAGGACTTTTTCTATATTCCCTCGCTTTCGGGGCGCACCATCGTATACAAGGGGCTGCTGCTGGCGCCCCAGATCGCCAACTTCTATCCCGAGTTGAAAGATCCCGAGGTGGTGAGCGCGATGTGCCTGGTGCACCAGCGCTTCTCCACCAACACATTTCCGACGTGGCAACTGGCGCATCCGTACCGATACATCGCGCATAACGGGGAGATCAATACGCTGCGCGGCAACGTGAACTGGATGCACGCGCGGCAGTCGATTCTGGCATCGCCGCTGTTTGGCGACGATATCAAGAAACTCTTCCCGATCGTGCAGCCGGGCGGCAGCGACTCGGCGGCTTTCGATAATGCGCTCGAACTGCTGGTGATGTCGGGCCGCAGCCTGCCGCATGCGATGGCGATGCTGATCCCCGAGGCGTGGTCGAAGAACGAGCAGATGAATCCGCAAAAGCGGGCGTTCTACGAATACCACGCGTCATTAATGGAGCCGTGGGACGGTCCGGCGGCGATTGCATTTACCGACGGCCGGTCGATCGGCGCCACGCTTGATCGCAACGGGCTGCGTCCGGCGCGATACCTGGTCACGCGCGACGATCTGCTGATCATGGCGAGCGAAACCGGCGTGCTGCCGGTTAAACCGGAGGACGTCAAACTGAAAGGCCGTTTGCAGCCGGGCAAGATGCTGATGGTGGACCTGGAAGAGGGCCGCATGGTCAGCGACAAGGAATTGAAGCGGGCGCTGTATGGGCGCAACCCGTACCAGCTTTGGATTAAAGAGAACCAGGTCACGCTGGATCAGCTCGCCGATCCGCCGCGCGAGCACGGCACGGATCGTAAGACCCTGGTGCAACGGCAGCGTGCCTTCGGCTACACGGACGAAGACATTCGCATGGTGCTGGAACCCATGTCCGCGAAGGGTGAGGAGCCCATCGGCAGCATGGGAACGGATACGCCGCTGGCCTGTTTAAGCGATAAGCCGCAGCCGCTGTTCAACTATTTCAAGCAGCTGTTTGCGCAGGTGACCAATCCGCCGATCGATCCGATTCGCGAAGAGATGGTCATGTCGCTGACCAGCTACATCGGGACGGAGCGCAATATTCTGGCGGAGACGCCGCAGCACTGCCATACGCTGAAGCTGCCGCAACCGATCCTCACCAATCGCGATCTGGAAAAGCTGCGGCGCGTCTCGCAGGGCGATTTTCTGGCAACCACGTTGCCGATGCTGTTCCCGGTAGACGAGGGGCAGAAGGGTCTGGAGCGCGCGTTGAAGCAGCTCTGCCGCAGGGCAACCCTGGCGATCCAATCGGGGTACACGCTGCTGATCCTGAGCGACCGCGGGTTGGACGAAGACTATGCGCCGATTCCGAGCCTGCTCGCGATGACCGCGGTGCACAACCACTTGGTGCGGGAGGAGACGCGGACGCAGGTTGCGCTGATCATCGAAAGCGGCGAACCGCGCGAGGTGATGCATTTTGCCCTGCTGATCGGTTACGGCGCGAGCGCGGTGAACCCCTACCTGGCACTGGAGACAATCGGTCCGGATGAGAAGGCGATCGCGCACTTCACCAAGGCGGTGAATAAGGGTCTGCTCAAGACCTTCTCAAAGATGGGGATTTCCACCCTGCAGAGTTATCGCGGGGCGCAGGTGTTCGAGGCGATCGGACTCAACCGGGACCTGGTGCAGAAGTACTTCACGGGGACGGTCAGCCGGATTGAGGGCGTAGGACTGGACGTGCTGGCGAAGGAGGCCATCCTCAAGCATCAGCATGCGTTCGCGCCGCAGACCGAGCACGCTACGGAGTTGGCAGTGAGCGGCAATTACCACTGGCGGGCCAACGGCGAGTATCACCTCTACAATCCGCAGACGATTCAAAAGCTGCAGTTCGCGGTACGGCAGGAGAGCTTCGCGACCTTCCAGGAGTACACGGACCTGATCGATAAGCAGACGGCGCAACTGTGTACGCTGCGCGGACTGATGGAGATCAAGAAGGCAGCGGAGCCGGTTCCGCTGGAGGAAGTCGAGCCGGCGCAGGAGATTGTGAAGCGGTTCGCGACAGGCGCGATGAGCTTCGGCTCGATCTCTAAGGAAGCGCACGAGACGCTGGCGGTCGCGATGAATCGCATGGGCGGCAAGAGCAATACCGGCGAGGGTGGCGAAGACGAGGCGCGCTTCGGCACGGAGAAGCGCAGCGCGATCAAGCAGGTGGCGAGCGCCCGCTTCGGCGTGACCACAAATTACCTGATCAACGCCGACGAATTGCAGATCAAGATGGCGCAGGGGGCGAAGCCGGGCGAAGGCGGGCAGCTTCCGGGCCACAAAGTGGACGACGTGATTGCGCGCGTGCGCCACTCGACCGCGGGCGTGGGACTCATCTCACCGCCGCCGCATCACGATATCTACTCGATCGAAGATTTGGCGCAGTTGATCTACGACTTGAAGAATGTGAACCCGCGGGCGCGCATTTCGGTGAAGCTGGTGGCCGAGGTGGGGGTCGGAACGGTGGCAGCGGGGGTGGCGAAGGCACACGCGGATGTGATCCTGATTTCGGGCGATTCGGGCGGCACGGGCGCGAGTCCGTTGAGCTCGATCAAACACGCGGGCGTGCCGTGGGAACTTGGGCTCGCGGAAGCGCACCAGGTGCTGGTGATGAACGATCTGCGCGGGCGCATCCGGCTGCAGACCGACGGTAAACTGCAGACCGGCCGTGACGTCGTCATCGCCGCGCTGCTGGGCGCCGAGGAGTTCGGCTTTTCGACCGCGCCGCTGGTATCGATGGGCTGCATCATGATGCGCAAGTGCCACCTGAATACCTGTCCGGTGGGTATCGCGACGCAGGATCCGGCGCTCCGCGCCAAGTTCGGCGGCCAGCCGGAGCACGTAATCAACTTCTTCTTCTTTATTGCGGAGCAGGTGCGCCAGTACATGGCGCAGATGGGCTTCCGCACGTTCGACGAGATGGTGGGGCGGGTGGAGATGCTGGAGGCGCGCCACGCGCTCGATCACTGGAAGGCGAAGGGGCTGGATCTTTCGGTGATCCTGCACAAGCCGCTCACGCCCAGCCGGGTAGCGAGACGCTGCGTGCAGGCGCAGGACCATGGTCTTTCAGAAGCGCTGGATTACAAGCTGATCGACCACGCGCGGGAGGCGATCGACCATGGGACGGCGGTCGAGATCAAGCTGCCGATCAAGAATGTCCATCGTACGGTGGGCGCGATGCTGAGCGGCGAAATTGCGCTGAAGCACGGCTCCCAGGGATTGCCCGACAATACGATCCACTTCAAATTCAACGGGTCGGCCGGGCAGAGTTTCGGGGCGTTCCTGGCCAAGGGCGTGACGCTGGAACTCGAAGGCGATGCCAACGATTATGTTGGCAAGGGTCTTTCGGGCGGCAATCTGATCGTTTATCCGCCGAAGAACTCGAGCTTTGTGCCGGAGGACAACATTCTGATCGGCAACACGGCGCTGTATGGCGCCACCAGCGGCGAGGCCTTCTTCAATGGCATGGGGGGCGAACGCTTCGCGGTGCGCAATTCGGGCGCAACCGCCGTGGTCGAGGGACTGGGCGACCACGGGTGCGAGTACATGACCAAGGGGCTGGTGGTTGTGCTGGGTAAGTGCGGGCGCAACTTCGCCGCCGGAATGAGCGGAGGGCTCGCCTACGTCTTTGATGCGACGGGCGATTTCGCCGAGCAGCGCTGCAACCGCGCGGCCGTGGACCTGGAAGAAGTGTCGCAGGAGGAAGGAGCGATGCTACGGGAACTGATCGGCCGGCATGTGGATGCCACCGGCAGCCCGCGCGGAAAGTGGGTGCTGGAAAACTGGGACAACGTTGCGGGTAAATTCATCAAGGTCTTTCCGCATGAGTACAAGCGCGTGCTCGGGTTACAGCGGCAGGCCATGGCGGTGGCATAAATGGGAAAAGTAACCGGATTTCTTGAATACAAGCGTGAACTTCCGCAGCGCCGCGATCCGGCGGTCCGGGTGAAGGACTGGTTCGAGATCTACCAGCCGTTTGCGGAAGAGAACGTGCAGACTCAGGCCGCCCGGTGCATGGATTGCGGTGTGCCGTTCTGCCATACCGGCTGCCCGGTGAACAACATTATTCCGGACTGGAACGATCTTGTTTACCACGGCCGGTGGCGCGAAGCGGTCCGGCAGTTACACGCCACCAACAACTTCCCAGAGTTCACCGGTCGTATCTGTCCGGCGCCTTGTGAAGCGGCATGCGTGCTGGGAATTAACGAGCCGGCGGTCACCATCAAGCAGATCGAGAAGACGATTGTGGATCGCGCCTGGCAAGAGGGCTACATCCATCCCGAACCGGCTGAGGTGAAGACCGGGAAGCGCGTGGCCGTGGTCGGCTCCGGGCCGGCGGGTCTGGCGGCGGCGCAGCAGTTGGCGCGCGCGGGACACGATGTGACGGTGTTCGAAAAGAACGATCGCATCGGCGGCCTGTTACGTTACGGAATCCCCAACTTCAAGATGGAAAAGCATCTGATCGACCGGCGGATCGGACAGATGCAGGCCGAGGGAGTGAAGTTCAAACCGAACTCTACCGTGGGCGGCAATGTGCCGGTGGAGGAACTTCGTAAGAAGTTCGACGCGATCCTGCTGGCGGGCGGCGCGGAACAGCCGCGGAATTTGAACGTGCCGGGGCGCGAGTTGCAGGGTATCCATTTTGCGATGGAGTTTCTGCCGCAGCAGAACCGGAGATGCGAAGGCGACCAAGTGGCGGACCAGATTCAGGCCACGGGAAAGCACGTGATCATCATCGGCGGCGGCGACACCGGCGCGGATTGCGTGGGTACCAGCCACCGGCAGGGTGCGGCCTCGGTCACACAGTTCGAACTGCTGCCGAAGCCTCCGGAAACACGTGCAGCGTCGACACCGTGGCCGCTGTGGCCGATGCAGTTGCGCGTCGAGACATCCCACGAAGAAGGTGGAGTCCGCGACTGGAGCGTCAATACCGTGAAGTTCACGGGGGATGAGCGGGGGCGGGTAAAGGAACTGCACGCCGTGCGGGTGGGCGCGCCTCCGAAGTTCGAGGCTATGCCGGGCAGCGAGTTTACCATGCAGGCAGACCTGGTCCTGCTGGCGATGGGCTTTCTGGGCCCGGTGAAGAACGGCATGATCGAGCAGTTGGGTGTGGCGCTGGATGCGCGCGGCAATGTGGAGGCGGATGCGAACTATATGTCCACCGTGCCCGGGGTATTCGCGGCGGGAGACATGCGGCGCGGCCAATCGCTGGTGGTGTGGGCGATCGCCGAGGGACGCAAGGCGGCGGAAGGCATCGACCGGTACTTAAAGCAGGCGTAGGTTATAGCGAAAGCAGGTGAAGGATCAGCGCCATCAGCAGGGCGAGAATCGGGTCGGTAATCTCCGGTTCACGGCCCGGCAGATGGGTCTGCAGGAGTTCCATCACCAGGAGGCCTCCTGCCACCACGAAAACGGCGGTCCGGTAGCGAACCTTGCCCGCGTGTAATAGCCATACCAGCGCACCGTACTCGAACGCCTTTCGCAGAATGATCGCGACTCCGGGGGCGTGTTCGGCAAGGATGGTCGCGGCAAAGGGCCGCCAGGAGAAGGCGTGAGCTGCGGCGCTGAAATGAAACGGCGAGAGTTCCCGAAGAAAAACGGCGACCAAGAGCAGCAGCCAGCCGGCTCCGGTCCGCATCTTGTCTTCTATGACGCACCAGAGCGCGAACCCGAGTAAGGCGCCCGCAACGTCGCTGGCGGTCACCACGCGGTCCCAGATCACAACGCGCAGCGGTACCGCGAGCATGGCGAGCGCCAGCCAGATCCACGGCAGCTTGCCCCAAATGGCGCGGAGCGCGAGCCCGAACACGAACCATCCGGCGGCTGTGGCAATCACCTCGACCCAGGAGAGGTGAGCGATGGTCAACTGCGCCAGAGCCCTGGATAGCTGGGAGCGTTTAATCAGCGGCACGAGCGGATAGAGTTGCGCGCCCATCCAACAGGCGGCCAGCAGTACGCCCGCGGGCGCGCCGCGACGTTCGGTGGCGGAGGTGATGGCGTGGATGGGGCGTTCAAAGGCCAGGCCCAGCAGCGCACCGGCGAGTGCACCTACCGTATTGAAGAGAATGTCGGCGACGCTCGAGTAGCGGTCCGCTGTATAGAACTGCAGAACTTCCACACAGAATGACAGGGCGAACCCGTGTATCACTGCAATTGTCAGCGCGGTTCGACGCTTCCAGTGATTCGCGAACGTCAGGCAGGTGCTGGCACCGAGCGGTATGAAGAGGCCGATGTTGAGGATGGTGTCGCGAGCAAAGCCGCGGTCCATGCGGGCCGGCCAGGAGTGCAACAGGTGGACCAGCACATTCCCGCCGCGACCGGCAAAATGAAAATCGAAGGGGTAGAGGGTGACGTAGACAATGATGGCTACCACGGTAGCCAGAATGGCGGCCACTAGGGTCTCGAAAAACGCCGCAGCCGGAATATCTCAAGCAGCGAGATGTAGAGATTCACGACGCCGAGTCCGCTGATGGCTCCGCGGACATACATGTTGTCCCAGTAGTTGCTCCAGAGGGGAACTGCGGTAGAGAAGTAATTCACCGGCCAGTAATCGGTCCAGGGGAAGATCAGCAAAAAGAGCCCGACCTCCAGGCAGAAGGTGATGAAGATCACGGCGGTCAGCTTGTGGTACCACTGATAGACCGGCCGGGGCGGCGGCGGAGGCGGGGCCACGCCGGTGGCGGGGTCCTGTTGCGGAATCATGCAGCGCCCACCGTATCGAACAGGCCGAGTTGCGGCGTGTAGTCCACCGGAAAACGGGAGTGCGCGCGGACCGGTTCGAAGCTCAGCCGGTGGAGCGGTGTGGGGCCGTATTGTTCGATGGCGCGGTAGTGCTCCGGGGTGGCGTATCCTTTGTGCGAAGCCAGGCCGTAGGCGGGGAAGACTTCGTCCCAGACGCGCATACAGGCGTCGCGCGCCACCTTTGCGACGATGGAGGCGGCGGCAATGGCATGGCAGCGCATATCGCCCTTGATCAGGGGGCGCTGGGGAAGGAGACAGTCGAGCGGAACGGCATCGATGAGGAGAAAGTCTGGCGCAGGATCCAGGCGGCCGACGGCCATGCGCATGGCGGCGCGGGAGGCCTGATAGATGTTGATGTGGTCGATGGTGGCCGAGTCGACGGCGGCCACGGCCCAGGCAACAGCGCGCTCGCGAATGCGTTCGGCAAGCACCTCGCGCCGGTCGGCGTCGAGCAGTTTGCTGTCGTTAAGGCCGCGTATGGGGCGATCGTCCGAGAGGATGACGGCACCGGCGAAGACGGGCCCGAACAGGGCGCCCCGGCCGACCTCATCCACGCCTGCCACGGCGCGAAAGCCGCGCGCACGCAACTCTCGTTCGAGAGTGGCTTCACAGCGGAATTTGCCATTCGCCGCGGTGGGCTGCATGGCGGAACCGGGGATTATTGGCGCTCGCGCAGGCGGGCGGCTTTGCCCTTGAGATTGCGCAGGTAGTATAGCTTGGCCCGGCGCACCCGGCCGGTGCGGACGACATCGATATGGTCCACGACGCGGGCATTCAGCGGGAAGATGCGTTCCACACCCTGGCCGAAGCTGATCTTGCGAACCGTGATGCTTTCGCCCATGCTGTGGTTATTTCGGGCAATCACGACGCCTTCGAAGGCCTGGAGGCGCTCTTTGTCGCCTTCCTTGATTTTGACGTGCACTTTGATGGTGTCGCCGGGGCGGAACTCGGGGGCGGTCTTTTCCGCCTTGTTCTTAGCAATGTATTTGGTCAACAGCGCGTTCTGCATGACAATGTCCGTAATCTCCTATTCTACAACAGGTTCAGCGGATTTAGAGAAGCGGTAACCTGCGTATTGGAGTGATGTCCATTCAACGAGGGATTATGCCGAAATCGAGAATTGCTTTAGCGCTGCTTGGGGGTTGCCTGGGATGCGCGATGTTGCACGGTCAGGGCACTCCATCCGCCGTGCTGCTGGTGCTGTCGAAGTCGGACCGGACTCTGTCGATTGTGGACCCGACAACGCTGCAGATTCTAGGAAAGATGCCCTCCGGGCCGGATCCGCACGAAGTGGTGGCCTCCGACGATGGGAAGTTTGCATATATCTCGAACTACGGCGGGGGCGCGTACAACACGCTTTCCGTGGTGGATTTGGTGAAACACGAAGCGCTGCCGGCGGTGGATCTGGGCCCCTTGCACGGTCCGCACGGACTGGCCTATGTGGGTGGAAAGGTTTGGTTCACGGCGGAAACCAACAAGGTGATTGGCAGTTATGATCCCGCGAGCCGGAAAGTGGATTGGATACTCGGCACCGGGCAGAATCGGACGCACATGATCTGGGTCGCCGAAGATTTGAAGCGGATGATCACTTCGAACGTGAGTTCCGCCACGATGTCGATCATTGATAAGAGCGCCGGCGGAGGGCGCGGCCGCGGTCCGGGTCGGGGTGCTGGCCCTGGCGGTCCACCACCTGGAGGTCCGCCGCCGGGAGGTCAAAACGGGCGCGGCGGTCCGATGGGTTCGCCACAGGGCGATTGGGACGAGACTGTGGTGCCGGTGGGCCGTGGCGCGGAAGGGTTCGATGTCTCTCCGGATGGCAAGGAACTTTGGGCTGCCAATGCCCAGGACGGCACGATCTCTGTGCTGGACCTGGCCTCGAAGAAGGTCACCGCGACCCTGGATGCAAACGTCGCAGGCGCCAACCGGCTCAAATTCACGCCGAATGGCAAGCTGGTTCTGATCTCCACGCTGAACGGACCGGACCTTTCGATTTACGACGCCGCGACGCGTCGAGAGGTGAAGCGGGTGAAGCTTGGCCGCGGCGCTGCGGGAATTCAAGTGCAGCCGGACGGTGCACGGGCCTTTGTCGCCTGCACGCCGGACGATTATGTCGCGATCATCGACTTGAAGTCCCTGGCGGTGACCGGGCGGCTGGAGGCGGCCAAGCAACCCGACGGCATGGCGTGGGCGGTCCGGCACTGAGCCCCGTGAGCGGAAGCCGATATACTATCCAACAGTGCGGGCGGGTTTCCTTGTAGCCGGGTTGCTTTTGGGCGGGACGCTCTGGGCGGCGAGTGCGCCTCCTATCGAGTTCAACAGACAAGTGCGTCCGATTCTCTCGGACCGGTGCTTCAGTTGCCATGGTCCCGACCGGGCAAGTCGCAAGAGTCCCCTACGCCTGGACCAGGCGGAGAGTGCGCGGCCGGCGCTGGCGCGGGTCCTGGAACGTATTACCTCGACCGATCCCGCGCGGCGGATGCCGCCCGCGTACCTGGGACGCGAGCGTCTGCCCGATGGCGAGATCGAAATCTTGCGGAAATGGATTGAACAGGGCGGTGAGTATCAGCCGCACTGGTCGCTGATTCCGCCGCGTAAGGCGCCGCTGCCCGCGGTCAAGACAGAGGGATGGGCGCGGAACGAGATCGACCGGTTCGTGCTGGCGCGCTTGGAGCAGGAGGGGATGACACAGGCTCCGGAAGCGGACCGGGCGACGCTGATCCGGCGGTTGAGTCTGGATCTTACCGGGCTGCCCCCCACGCCCGCCGAATCGCAAGCGTTTATCGAGGACAACTCGCCGGACGCTTACGAGAAGGCGGTGGACCGGTTGCTCGCCTCGCCGCGTTACGCCGAGCGCATGGCGATCCGCTGGTTGGAGGCAGCGCGCTACTCCGATACCAACGGATACAGTAACGACGGGCCGCGCGACATGTGGCGCTGGCGGGATTGGGTGATTGACGCGTTCCGCACCAATATGCCGTTTGACCGCTTCACGGTGGAACAGATCGCGGGCGACCTGCTGCCCAACGCAACCGTGAGCCAAAAGGTGGCCACGGGCTTTCATCGCAATCACCGCACGAGTGCCGAGGGCGGCATTGTGGACGAGGAATTCCGGGTGGACTACGTGGCGGACCGGGTGGAGACGACTTCCACGGTGTGGCTCGGGACCACGGTGGGCTGCGCGCGCTGCCACGATCATAAGTACGATCCGATCACGCAGAAGGAGTATTACCAGCTCTTCGCGTTCTTCAACAACACACCCGACCGCGGCTTCGTTTACAACTTCGGGAATGAACCGCCGTTTATCGCCGCGCCGCTACCGGATCAGCAGGTGAAGTTGGAGGAGGCGGACCGCAGGGTGGCGGCGGCTAAGACGAAGATGGCCGCGGTGGAGCCGGCGGTGGATCGCGAGTACGCGCTCTGGAGCCCTCCGGCCGAGTGGAATGTGCGCGAGGGCCTGGTCACGGGCGCGCCCCACTTCGATTATAAGGACCCCTTCACGTTCGCCGCGCGGATTACGCCGGAATCGCCGCGGGGCGCGATTCTCTCGATCGGCGAAGACTATTTCGAGGGTAAGGGCCACTTCCTGTATCTGATCGATGGCAAGCTGCGGCTGCACATCACATTCCGGTTCAGCGATCTCGGAATGCGCGTAGAGACCGAGGATGCGCTGCCGATCGGTAAGACGCAGCATGTCGCGGTGACGTATGACGGCGGCATGCGCGCCGCAGGCGTCCACATGTATGTGGATGGCCGTGAAATGAAGTTGAAGGTGCTGTTCGATTACTGCATCTGGCCGATTGAGACGAAGGAGCCGCTGAGGATTGGAAGCGGCGGGGGACTGCGTTGGGACGGCAAGGTGGAGGAGGTGCGGATTTATAATCGGGCGCTGACTTCCCGCGAGGTTGCGCTGGTGGCGCTGCCGGATGCCTCGGCGCGGGCGAAGAGCCGCGAGGCGTTTCTGGATCTGGCGCCCCCGGCCGGGTATGCGGCGGCGCGCGCGGAACTGAGGTCGGCGGAGGACGATCGGGCGAAGTTGATGGCCACGATTCCGACCGTGATGGTGATGCAGGAACTGCCCGTAAGACGCGACACGTTTATTCTGAAGCGCGGCGCTTATGATGCGCACGGGGAGAAAGTGGAGCCGCACACGCCGGCGATGCTGCCTCCGTTTCGTCCGGAGTGGCCGGCCAACCGGCTTGGGCTGGCGCGATGGCTGGTGGATCGCGGCAATCCGCTGACTGCGCGGGTCACTGTGAATCGATTGTGGCAGTCGCTGTGGGGTACCGGGCTGGTGAAGAGCGTGGAGGATTTCGGAAGCCAGGGCGAGTGGCCGCTGCACCCGGAACTGCTGGACTGGCTTGCGGTGGAGTTCATGGACTCGGGCTGGGATGTTAAGCACATCCTCAAGACCATGGTGATGAGCGCGACCTACCGCCAGGCATCGCGGGTGACGCCCGAGCTACTGGAGAGGGATCCGGAAAACCGGCTGCTCGCACGCGGCGCCCGCTTCCGGCTTTCCGCCGAGATGCTACGCGATCAGGCGCTGGCGGTATCGGGGCTGCTGGTGGAAAAGGTGGGTGGTCCCTCGGTAAGGCCGTACCAGCCGCCCGGTCTGTGGCAGGAACTGTTCGGCGGCAAAGGATACGAAGCGGACAAGGGCGAAGGGCTATACCGGCGCTCGCTCTACACATACTGGCGCCGCACGGTGGCGCCGCCGGCGATGATGAATTTCGATTCGCCCAGCCGGGAGGTTTGCGTGGTCCGCGAGGGCCGCACCAATACGCCCTTGCAGGCGTTGAACCTGATGAACGATACGATTTATCTGGAGGCATCGCGCAAACTGGCCGAGCGCATGGTGCACGGCGGAGTGGATACCGGGGCGCGCCTGGTGCTGGGCCGCGGATTGCGCCCGGCGGAGCGCACGGTGTTCGAAGGCGCCCTCGCGAAGTTCCGTGAACAGTATCGGGTGCACCCGGACCAGGCGGAAAAGTTTGTGTCGCACGGTGCATCCTCGCGCGACTCGTCCATCGATGTGGTGGAACTCGCCGCATGGACGGGAGTCGCAAGTCTGCTGATGAATATGGACGAGGCGGTGACCCGGCAATGAACGCTTTGACGCGGAGACATTTTTTCGGTCGTGCGGCCACCGGCGTGGGCGCGGCCGCGCTGCTATCGCTGGGGGAGAAGGCCGAGGCGAAGGACGGATTGCCGGGGCTTCCGCATTTTCCGGCACGAGCCAAGCGCGTTATCTACCTGTTTCAATCGGGCGGCCCATCGCAAATGGAGCTGTTCGACTACAAACCCCGGTTGAAGGAGTTCCAGGGCACGGATTTGCCGGAATCGATCCGGTCGGGGCAGCGGCTGACTAACATGTCGTCGGCACAGCTCAAGTTTCCGATTGTGCCGTCTAAGTTTTCGTTTGCGCAGCAAGGGCAATCGGGAGCGTGGGTGAGCGAACTGATGCCGCACACCGCGAAGGTAGCGGACGACCTGACGTTCATCAAGAGCACGTTCACGGAGGCGATTAATCACGATCCGGCGGTTACGTTTTTGCAGACGGGCTCGCAGATCGCGGGGCGGCCGAGCATGGGGTCCTGGGTAGTCTACGGGCTGGGCTCAGAGAGCCAGGATCTGCCGGCGTTCGTGGTGATGATCTCGCCGGGCGGTGGTGGTGGAGGCCAGCCGCTGTATGACCGGCTATGGGGCGCGGGGTTTTTGCCCTCGCGATACCAGGGAGTGAAGTTTCGTTCGGTGGGCGATCCGGTGCTGTACCTTTCGAATCCCGCCGGGTTTGACGGCGAGCAGCGCCGCGATTACCTGGACGCGCTGGCGAAGCTGAACCAGGGAACGCTGGAGGAGTTCGGGGATCCCGAGACCGCGACCCGGATCGCGCAGTATGAAATGGCGTTTCGGATGCAGTCGTCCGTGCCCGAACTGGTGGATTTTGGAAAGGAATCGGCGGCGACGGTGGAGAGCTATGGCCCGGATGCGCGCAAGCCGGGCACGTATGCGTACAACTGCCTGCTCGCCCGCCGGCTGGCAGAGCGGGGAGTGAGGTTCATTCAGCTCTATCACCGCGATTGGGATCATCACGGCGGGCTGCCCAAGGGACTGCCCAAGCTATGCCGCGAGACGGATCAGCCGACCGCCGCATTGATCGCAGATCTAAAGCAGCGCGGCATGCTCGACGACACGCTAGTGGTGTGGGGCGGTGAGTTCGGACGGACGGTCTATTGCCAGGGGCGGCTGACACCGGACGATTACGGTCGAGACCACCATCCGCGATGCTTCACGGTGTGGATGGCGGGCGGCGGGATTAAGCCGGGAATGACGATCGGCGCGACCGACGACTACGGATACAACGTGATCGAGCGGCCGGTCCACGTGTTCGATTTGCAGGCCACGATTCTGCATTGTCTGGGCGTGGATCACACGCGGCTGACGTTCAAGTTCAAGGGCCGCCATTTCAGGCTCACGGACGTGGCCGGCAACGTGGTGAAGGAGATTGTGCGGGCATAGATTGCCCGGGTCCGCTACTTGAGCAGATCCGGGCGAAATCGCGCAGTTTTTTCCAGCGCCCGGGTGCGCCGGAATTTGCGGATCTCGGCGTGATTGCCGTTGAGAAGGACCTCGGGCACCTGCCAGCCGCGGAAGTCCGCGGGACGCGTCCAATGGGGGCAATCAAGCAGACCTTCGCCGTGGCCGGTCTCAGAGAACGACTCGAACTCGCTCGACGCTTCGTTGCCGAGGACTCCGGGAATCAGTCGGGCGACCGTATCCACAACTACGGCGGCGGCCAATTCCCCGCCGCTCAGCACGAAGTTGCCGATCGAGATCTCTTCATCCGCCAGATGCTCGGCGACACGCTCATCCACGCCCTCATAACGTCCGCAGATGAGGAGAAGTTCGGCACAGGATGACAGGCGCTTGGCCATCGACTGATCGAAGAGGCGGCCCTGGGCGGAGAGCAGTGCGATCTTCTGCCCATTCTGCCTCTCCGGCCAAATGCTCTCCACGGCGCTAAAGATCGGTTCACACTTCAGCACCATGCCCTCTTCGCCACCGAACGGGCGATCGTCTACGGTCTTATGGCGGTCGCGGGTCCAATCGCGCAGATTGTGGATACGAATATCGAGAAGACCCGCGTCTTTGGCGCGTTTGACTACGCCGTGCGCAAACGGTCCCTCGAAGAACTCGGGGAAGATCGTCAGCACGTGAAAGATCACGGGCGGTTGATGTCCTTCAGCCCTTCGGGTAACTCGACGGCAATGCGGCGGCCGGCGGGATCGATCTCCACGCAGATTGCGCGGGAGAAGGGGATCAACAGGGCATCGTCGCCTTTGCCGACGACCAGGAGGCCGGAGCCACCGCCGTCATCCCAGGCGGTTACCTGGCCCAGGGATTCACCGCTGCGGCGATCGATTACATCGCAGCCGATTAGATCGTCCTGGAAATATTCGCCTTCGTCGAGAGGGATACGCTGACTGGCAGGAACACGGACCTCGGCGCCAGAGAGTAGCTCCGCGTCTGAAATGGAATCGACACCCCGAAATTTGAAGACCAGGGTATCTCCGTGGAACCAAGTGGACTCGACTTCGCGGCGGTCGCCAGTCCCGAAGAGATAGACATCCTTCAGAGACTCGAACCGTTCGAGCTTACTACTGAGAGGGAGTGCAGTTAGTTCACCACGATTGCCGCGCGTTTTTCCGAGCACGGCAATCGTGACCCAATCTTCCACCAGACTACTCAAGAATTTCCAAAGTAAAACGGCGGTTCAGCTTCATTCCCGCCGCGCCTAAAATGGTGCGGATGGAGCGCGCTGTCCGGCCCTGCTTACCAATTACTTTACCGAGGTCACTAGGAGCTACCTTCAATTCCAGCACCGTAACCTGTTCGCCTTCGACGACATTGACCGAGACTTCTTCCGGGATGTCGACCAGAGCCTTCGCGATATCTTCGATCAACTGTTTCATCACCCCGCCTCAAACACATGGTAGCGAACGATGCGCAGCTAACGCCCGTAAGGATTTTCACCGCGGTTCGAAAACTTACGCTTGATTAGGCTACGGGTTGCGGGGCGGGATTCTTTTCCACCAGACGCTTGACGGTATCGCTGAGTTGCGCCCCATTGCGCGTCCAATGTTCAATCCGGTCGTGCTTCAGCACAACCTGCACCGGGTTAGCCAAGGGGTTGACATGCCCGAGCACTTCGAGGTTGCGGCCGTTGCGGGCGCGCTCTTTTTCGATCACGACAACACGATAGAACGGCTTCTTTTTGGCGCCAAACCGCGCCAGGCGAATCATCAGCATCTATACTCCATATCTAAACTCCATATCTAAACTCCATATCTAAACTACAGGGACGGGTTTCTTCCCGCCGGACTTGAATCTGAAGCCGCCCCGGTTCGGGCGGCGGAACCTAACTCACTGCCCAGGAAATCCCCCGAAAGGAAAGCCGCCGGGCAACTTCATCTTACCGAGCTTTTTGCCCATCAAGCCACCCGAGAAACTCTTCATCATCTTCTTGGCCTGGGCGTACTGTTTCAGTAACTGATTGACTTCCTGAACGGAGGTGCCGCTGCCTTTTGCTATTCGACGGCGCCGGCTTCCGTTAATAATCATATGGTTACTACGTTCGTGCGGAGTCATCGAATCGATGATCGCCACCACATGATTGATTTCCTTCTCATCTACCTTGACGTCTTTAAGCTCCTTCAGCATGCCGACTTTGGGCATCATGCCGAGTAAGGATTCAAGCGGACCGAGCTTACGAATCTGCTTGAGCTGGTCGCGGAAATCCTCGAGCGAAAAGTCGTTTTCGATAAGCTTGCGCTGCATCTCGACGGCCTGCTTCTTATCGATGGCTTCCTCGGCCTTTTCGATAAAGCTGAGGATATCGCCCATGCCGAGGATGCGGTTGGCCGCACGATCCGGGTGGAATGCCTCAAACGCGTCACTCTTTTCACCCACGCCGACGAACTTGAGCGGCTGACCGGTCACGTGGCGGATGGAAAGGGCCGCGCCGCCGCGGGCATCGCCATCCATCTTAGTCAGAATTACCCCAGTGATGCCGAGGCGCTTATGAAACTCGTCCGCGCTCTTGACCGCGTCCTGGCCGGTCATGGCATCGGCCACAAAGAGGATTTCCACCGGGCTGAGTTGCTCTTTCAACTGCTGCAATTCGACCATCAGCTCTTCGTCGATGTGCAAACGCCCGGCGGTATCCACCAGGAGCACGTCGCGGCCGGTGTTGGCAGCCTCGCGGCGCGCGGACTTAGCCAGATCGAGCGGGGCGGTCTCGCCGGACGCCCCTTCGTAGACAGGCTGGTTGATATCGCGGGCCACCACGCGCAGTTGTTCGCGGGCAGCGGGGCGGTAGACGTCGACCGAAACCACCATGGGCCGGTGCCCATTCTTGGAGAGCCAGCGCGCCAGTTTGCCGGTGGAGGTCGTCTTGCCAGAGCCTTGTAACCCGACGATCATGAAAATGCTCGGGGGTTCATTGGCAAAACGCAGCTTGGATTCGTGCGCGCCGAGGATCTTGATCAGCTCTTCATGAACGATCTTGACCACCTGCTGGACGGGGAAAGCGCCATAAGCACCTCCTCGCCGACCGCCTTGGCCTTGATGTTCTCGATAAGCTGTTTGACAACCTTGAAATTGACGTCGGCCTCGAGCAGCGCCATACGGATTTCGCGCAGCGCCGCGTCCATGTTTTCGGCCGATAATTTGCCTTCGCCGCGCAGGTTTTTGAAGACCCGCTGTAGCTTATCCGAGAGATTGTCGAACATCTTCTTGCTGTGATCGTCTTCGCTGTAGTGGCGCAGACCTCCGGGCCTGCTCGCCGCGCATCTTCAATAATAGATTAAGCCCGGACAGGCTCACGCCATCCGGGCACAAGGCTAATTCATTATAGCGGTTATTCCGCCGGGGGAATGCGGAGGCTGCTGGCCGCCATCTTTCCGGTGCGGTCCATGCCCAGTTCATACATCACGCGCGTGCCGGGGCGCAAATCAGTAGCCAGCCCCTCGGATAGCCGGGATACGTGGAAGAAGATATCCCGTCCACCATCATCGGGCCGCAGGAAGCCGAAACCCTTCGCCTCGAAATAGGTGACGACGCTCCCGGACTGTTCGCCGGATGGCGCTTCGCCAGTGGCATCGCCGGCTTCGGCGGCCGGGGGCGCGGGCTTACCACTTTTATCGCCGACGCCTTGTTTGATGAGGGCGAGATCGGCTTCCGACCAATTGGCCGGAGGCTCACTGTCCGAAGGCATTTTCAGGTCCGGATTGCGTTTCCGGGCCTCTTCAAATAACCGTTTTTGACGCGCGTTCAAACCAATTTTCCTCGAATCGCCGGATCGTTAGACAGCCGCCGGCGCGACTTTTTTCTTGCGTGTACCCTTCTTCTCGGCGGGGGGTTGCCGGTCGCTTTTCTTTAGACTGCCCATCACCATGTTGGTGACGAATTTCTTCTCGCCGTGGTCATCGAATTTGATGACAATGCGTTCTTCGCTGCTGGACAGGACCGTTCCCAGACCGAACTTCTGGTGCTCGACTTGGGCGCCCTGATTGTAATTATTAGATGCCATAGTTTTCCTAAGGTCTACTCCTCGGCTGGATTGCTGCGGGTAAATTGTACCGATTGAGTGCGGATAGAGGACTCGGGCAGTAGTACCACAATGATCTTATACATCTTAGCAAATCCGTTGCCATTCTGTCGAGCGCTCCCGGGGGCGATTGCGTTCTCCAGCGATTAGCTGCGGTTCAAGAACTACTGGGCGACGATTGACACCGGGCTCCGGCTTTGATATCTAAAGCGGGCATTGGAGATGCCAGCTTGAATAAACGGGATATGGTCCACGAAATCGCAAACGGCGCGAACCTAACCAGGGTGCAGGCAGCAGCGGCATTGGAAGCCTTCCTGTCCGGAGTTCAAACCTCACTCGTGCGCGGGGACCGGGTTACCATTTCCGGCTTTGGAACGTTCGACGTATTACATCGCAAAGCGAGGCTCGTACGGAACCCGCGAAGCGGCAGCGCGGTCCAGGTGAACGCCCGCCGGGTGCCGCGCTTTGCGCCTGCCCCGCACTTCAGAACCGCAGTCGACCGGTGAGACACCGCACCTTGGACCGGTGCTTGCTTCGTCATCGTTATGAAGATCACAATGCGTCGGGCTCGCCTAGCCTGGAAATATCGGAAATACCGGGGGCTCTGGAACCACCGGTACGAGATCGGCGGCGCGATAGCAGCCGCAGCCCTCATCGCCGGAATCCTGCTCAACCGCAAGAGCATCGTAAGGCTCAGTGACGCAGACCAGTAATGGCGGGAAGAGGGTAATAATCGTCGGCGGCGGTTTCGGCGGCCTGTATGCCGCCAAGATCCTGGGCAGGGCACCCGTTTCCGTAACAGTGGTCGACCGTCGCAATTTCCATCTTTTTCAGCCGCTACTTTACCAGGTCGCGACCGGAGCGCTCTCCCCCGGGGAGATTGCATCGCCCCTGCGCGTGGTGTTGAACAAGTTCCATAACATCGAAGTGATCATGGGCGACGTTGTCGATGTGGATGTTGGGAACCGGCAGATTATTCTGCGGGATGGAAATAAGCGCACTTACGATTACCTGATCGTAGCCACCGGCGCGACCCACCATTACTTTGGCAAAGACGAGTGGGCACAGCTCGCACCCGGCCTGAAGACAGTTGAGAATGCGACCGAGATTCGCAGCCGCCTGCTGCTGGCATTCGAACAGGCCGAACGTGCACCAGACCCGGAGAGTCGACGCGCGTGGTTGAACTTTGTGATTGTGGGTGGCGGGCCGACCGGCGTCGAACTCGCGGGAGCTCTCGGCGAGATCGCAAACGACACTTTGCGACACGATTTTCGTCACATCAATCCGAGCGAAGCGCAAATAACCCTGGTGGAGGGAGAACCGCGCCTGCTGCCCGGGTTCCCACCGGATTTATCGGCGAAGGCGGAGAAGCAACTCATCCAACTGGGCGTTCGAGCGCGTACCGCCGCCCGTGTGACCGACATCGATGCGGAGGGCGTGACAGTCAAAGCAGGCGAAAAGACGGATCGAATCTCCACTCATACCGTTTTGTGGGCGGCAGGCGTGCGCGCGAACCGGCTGGGCAGGGTCTTGGGAGAACGCGCGGGCGCACCGCTCGACAAGGTCGGCCGGGTGCTAGTGCAGCCGGACCTGAGCGTTCCCGGTCATCCGGAAATCTTTGTTATTGGCGATCTGGCCAGTTTTCTGCACCAGGGCGGCAAACCGTTGCCCGGGGTCGCGCCCGTGGCCATGCAGGAAGGCAGGTACGTAGCGGGGTTGATCCGGCGCAAGGCCGAAGGCGGAGGGGACGGCAAGCCGTTCCACTATTTCAACAAGGGCAACCTCGCCACCATTGGCCGCAACAAGGCCGTGGCGGACTTCGGCTTCATTCACATCAGCGGCTTCTTCGCCTGGTTCACCTGGGTCTTCGTGCACCTGATGTACCTGGTGGAGTTTGACAATCGGCTGCTGGTGCTGACCGAATGGGTCTATAACTACATCACCCACAATCGGGGAGCCCGGCTGATCACGGGCGACAGGCCGTAATTCACCCTTAATTGACCTTGTTCACCAGGGCCTCAACTTCAAATTTGCGCGAGGTGACAGGATCGTCGAAGGCGGCCACGATAGTGGGCTTACCCGCAGGAATCGCGGTCGAAATCGCCAGCTTGATCTGCGAGATCGTGGGCTGCGGTGCCGGCGTCTTTTCGTTCATGATCGCGGTGCTGAAGTCCAGATCCGCCCGCATCCCGATCTTCCCACCCGATTCCAGCAGGGTTACATCGATATTGACGCCCACATCGACGTAAGTGAACTGCGTGTTAGTGAGCCCGCTGCCCGAACTTGACGTTGCCACAGGCACGCGATTGCCGATTTTGAAGACTCCCTTATCCTGACCGTAGACAAGGAGCGAATACTTGCGTCCCGATTTTCCGCCGGCATCGCCCGAATCGCGAACTGTGAAATCCGCTTTAAACACATCCCGCTGCTGTGCGCACAAAGGCGACGCCAGCAGTACAACCAGTAAGAGAAATCTCCGCATCGAATAGAAGCCTCCGCCCATAAGACGTATTTCCTGGTTGCGGCGTGGAGGTTGTATCTTGTTTGAATGAGATTATCCCGTATTCTCGCGCTGGCGGCTTGCGTCGCCGGACTGGTCCTTACCCAGACCAGGCAGACGCAGGACGAAGATTATGCGCGTCTCGTGAAGGAGTGGACCACCCGTCCCGACTTCATGAGCCCGCGGGTGGACCACCTGCCCAAAGTGGCCGGCGTGCCCAGTCCCAAGGACATCCTGGGCTACTACATCGGTGCCCCCAAGAAACTGACGCATACCGCCGAGATCGGGAAATACTACCGCGCGCTCGCCGCCGCATCGAAACGGGTCAAGGTCCTCACCACCGGCATCACCGATGAGGGCCGCGAATGCCTTGTGGCCGTCATCGCGGACGAAGACACGATTCGCAACCTGGATACCTACAAGGGCTATCTGGCGAAACTAGCTGATCCGCGCGGTCTCAGCCAGGAGCAGGCCAGGGAGATCATTGCGCAGGCCAAGCCTATCTACTTTCTCACCGGCGGACTGCATTCGTCGGAGACCGGGCCGCCCGAAATGATGATGGAACTCGCCTATCGCATTGCGGTGGAAGATGGGCCGCTGTACGATTCCATCCGGAAGAACGTCATTGTCATGGTCAACGCGGCCAGCGAACCGGATGGGCGCGATCGCTACGTGGACTGGTATTACAAATACAAGCTCAGCGAAGAGAGCGAGAACGACCGCACTCCCGGTCCGCCTTACTGGGGCAAATACATCTACCACGACAACAACCGCGATATCAATTACTCCCAGGTGACCATGTCCAACTGGCTCAAGTTTTATTTGGAATGGCACCCGCCTATCATGCACGATCTGCATGAATCGCAGCCGCTGCTCTACACGTTCAGCGGGCAATCGCCGCAGAATCCCACGCTGGATCCGATCCTCTACGGCGAACTGCCCTGGTTTGCGCAGTTCGAGATGACTAAGATGCTGAGCTATGGGATGCCGGGAGTTTGGACCCATGCCTTCGTTGATATGTGGTCGCCGGGTTACCTCGGCTTCATGAGCAGCAATCACAACGGCATGCTGCGCATGTACGAGACCTTCGGTAACGGAGGCGCCAACACCATGAAGCGAACCATTGGCGGCGCTGGGGGCGGCGCGGGGGGACCGGGCGCCGATCCTGCCGCCGAGACGCCCGCCGCAGGCGGTGGACGCGGAGCGCGCGGCGGTACGTCCTCGCCAGAGACGGCGGCTGCTCCCGAGGCTGCGGGCGGTCGCGGAGGACGCGGCGGTGGCATGACGGCGCGTGAATGGTACCGGCCCCTCCCTCCGCCGCGCGAGCTGGTCTGGAGCATGCGCAACAATACGAACTACATGGAATCCGCCGTACTCGCAGGGCTGGAACTGACTGCGGGGTTTCCGAAAACCGTGCTCGAGAACTTCTATCTCAAAAGCCGCAACTCGATTGAGTCGGGATCCAAGGACGCCCCCTACGGCTACGTTTTTCCGTCTAACCAGAAGGACCTCACACGCGTGGCGTTTATCGTGAATATCCTTCGCAAGCAGGGCATCGAAATCGGTGAGGCGGGAGCCGAATTCAAGCTGGGTGGAACCACGTATCCTGCCGGCTCTCTGGTGTTGAAACGCAATCAGCCCTATGGCCGGCTCGCCAAGATTCTGCTGGAAAAGCAGAACTTCCCCACGGATGCGCAGACCACGTACGACGATACCGGCTGGACCATGGGATTGATGTCTCACGCCAAAGTGGACGAAATCGCCGACAAAGCGATTCTGGACGTCCCCGTCAAGGGCGTGGAGGTCTACAACCCGCGTGGCACGGTCACGGGCAGCGGTCCGCTGACCGCCATTCTGCACAACGGCTCCAATAATCTTGTGACGCTGCGCTACCGCCTGAAGGATCTCTCCTTCGAAGCCATCGAAGCGTCGGCCAAGGCCGGCAATACCGAACTGCCGGCCGGTACTCTCCTGGTGGCGTCCAGTCCGCGTGTGGCACGCGAGATTCAGCAACTTGGCCTGCAGGCGGTCACGCTGGCCGCCGCCCCCGATGTGAAGCGTCATCCGGTGGAGCTCCCGCGCCTGGCAATGTACAGTACCTGGGGCAACACGCAGGACCTGGGCTGGGTGCGGTATGCGCTCGATAAGTTCGAAGTGAATTACGACCTGATCTACAAAGAGCGGGTGAAGAAGGGCAATCTTCGCGCTTCCTATGATGTGGTCCTGATCCCCAGCCAGGGCGGACGCGGCGGCGGAGCCAAGGGCCTCATCTTCGATGTGGATCCCAAGCCTGGCAAGACCTTCGCCTACAAAAAGGATGCGGAGTTCCCCTCGCTCGGCGCCTATGGGGAAACCGCCGATATCACAGGCGGCATGGGTCTCCAGGGCGTCGGCGAGTTCGATAAGTTCGTCAACGAAGGCGGCGTACTGATCACGCTGGGCGCGGCCAGTTACTTCGCCTCACAGACGTTCATCACCCGTACGGTGGATGCCGCGCCGGCCACTTCCGCGTTCTACGCGCCCGGCCCCATCGTGGAGGCGGAGATCCTGCAACCCACCCATCCCATCTTCTACGGCTATACCGATAAGGTGGTGCCAGTGAGATGGGCCGGTGGTCCGCTCCTGCGAGTCCCGACGGATGAGCAGCGCCGCAGCGTTCTGATGCGCTTCCCCGGCACCGAGCGCAGCGTGCTCAGCGGCCTCATGCGGGGTGTCGCTGAGACGCGGCAGCGGCCGGCCATTCTGGATGAGCCGGTGGGTCAGGGTCGGGTACTGATCTTTTCCACGAATCCGGCGTATAGGTGGCAGAATCTCGGCGAGTTCAATATGCTCGCCAACGCAATTCTGCACTTCAACGATCTGCCCAAGCCTGCTCCCCCAACTACGGGAAGCGCGAGTAATCAGTGAGGCGGCGCCGCCGCTAGGGGCCGGTGATGAAGAGCGAACTGACTCTCCGAATCATCCTGGAGCAGCCGCCTCCCGGAGTAACGTTCGGCATCCAGAAGGGCAAGAGCAGCGTCTACGAGACCATCCTCAAGCAGCAATCGGACGGAGGAGATTTAGTCTTCGAATTCCCGATTGAAGTTCGCGACGGCCAGACCGGCGACCCCGACTTCGGCGGCCCCATCGTGCAGGGCCCGCGCGAAGGCCGCTTCGTTTATCTCGACATCGGGACCTACGCGGGTGAGACCGGCAGCCCGTGGCAGCGAAGGTTGAAGGTCCCCCTGAGCGGCATCACACGCCAGATGTTGAAAGCAAAGTTGCTGCAGACCCGGATTCCGGGAACCGGCAGAGATGGAACGCCGAGCTGCGGCACGGTGCGCGACTTCGGCGGTTGGAAGCCGGCGGAATAAATCCCTACTCTAGTCCCAGCACCCGCGCCGGGTTCGCTTTGGACATCGTGTCGATGTCCGCTTGGGAAATGCCTGCCTGCCGGAGACCTGCAAAGAACGCAGCCAGGCCATCGGGGTGGATCGGGTTTGTGGCCTGCCCCAAGTCGCTCGAGAGGATGCAGTGCTCCGGTCCGACCTCCGTAATCGCCTTGGCATACTCGGCAAACGTGAACTCGCGGTTGGGACCGATCAGCGCGTTATAAACAAATTCGAGATACGCCCCTTGCGCCGCTGCCTCCTTCATCTGTGCAAGCGACATGTGTACCGGCGCGATCATGGCGTGCGTGACTACGATCCGGTCCACGCCCGCGCGCCGCGCCTCCCGGATCAAGAGCAGCCCCTCCGCCCCAGACGAATGCCCGGTCTCGAGCATTAGCTTGTGCTTCGCCACCAGTGCGATCACCTCTTGTACTTCGGGAAGCAGCGCGCCATCCTTCGCCACGCGCACGAATGGCCGGTTTTCCTTTGAATACCGCACCTGATTCTCGGCATCGAAGGTCGGCATCCAGACCACGCGCCCCCATCCGCTTTCCAGCACATTGGGATCCTAAGCTTAGAATTCCACGTGGACAAGTTGTCGCG
>JADMIO011413707.1_pt1 | contig 36560 bp, 24 predicted proteins | sample 8958161 | NCBI WGS metagenome assembly JADMIO01 (sample SAMN16585339, study PRJNA669376) | soil metagenome | isolation source: Crop rotation soil | place: USA: Cullars Rotation, Alabama | collected 2011
CCGCCCCCGCCGGTTGAGCGGCGGCGTTTTCAGCGACGGACATGGTCTTTCGGCTCCCAGGTGCGCACGTGTCGGGGGGGCGATGCGAGCCGCGGCATTATATCGTCGCGGGACCGCCAAAGATGCGCCAAGAGCGTACCGGCCCGTCGGCCTGGGTGCCATGGCCACGTTCACGTGGCCATGTATTGAACGGCGCTGATTCGTGGCCACACAAGCGTGGCCACGGCACCCCGATCCCTGCCCAGTCGGGAAACCTAGGCGCGCAAAAAAACCGCCGCGGGGGTCAACCGCGGCGGTTAATGCGAGAGCCGGCGATATCGAACAGATGGAGCCTAGCGAACTAGTTCCTTGCGACCGCCGATCAGCGTGCGGAGGCGTTCCGCAAGCAGCGAGGCGTCGAACGGCTTCTTAAACGTTTCATTGATCGTCGAGCGATCGATGCCCGCCGTGTTGCCGTCGTCCGGCAGCAGGGCGATCAGAATCGTCTCGGCATACTCCGTATTGCGGCGGAGATTTTGGCAGATTTGCAGCGCTTCCGTACGGCCGATTGAGAAGTCGACCACGATCGAATCGGGGTGGAAGCTTTCGGCTTGAATGCCGGCTTCGAATCCGCTCGCCGCGACCGACAACTTGAACGACCGTTCTACCGGCAGCTCGCGTTTGAGATTCTCGATGAGGATCTGATCCTGACTCACGATGAGCACTTTGGCCATCGCTTCGTCTTCCAGGTCGCCGAGGGGCATCCCGTGTTCCTTGAGGAACTTGATCAGGTACTCGCGAGGAATCCGCCGATCCTGCGAGCCCGGGATGCGGTATCCCTTGAGCCGGCCGGAATCGAACCACTTGCTGACGGTGCGGGGCGCCACTTTACAGATCTTGGCGACCTGTCCCGTAGTGAATACCTTCATCGCACGCTCTCCCATTGTCTATACGCTTTTGGTTTATGGAGCACACGCCGCGCTTGCGTCATTTGCGGCGTATGCGGTCCCTTGGTTGCGGTCGGCGGCTGGGCGATCCCTCTCTCAGGCCGTGGGTGGCGGCCTTCGATTCCGCAAACAACTGGGTTGGGACCCGTCGGTCGGTGTGGGTTTGGGTTTCGGCTTGGTTCAGATCCTTCTGTTCCGTGCCTGAAGTTTCCTTCGGCGAACACGGCATCCGGAAACCAGTGAAAACCCGCAAGACCGTTTAGACCCGCCAAGGTCCTCAGCTTGCGAAACTTCACTCGCGACCGGATGAATACGTTGCCCGGCGAGGCAAGGTCAGCGAGGGAGTAGCCGTAAGACTCATCGCCCAAAGCGCGCGGGTGCGCCATGGTGTGATGCAAGCACAGTAGCTTGGCCGGCGGCAGGTTCCCCCCTGCAGCAGCATTCCGATCGCCCGGTTAGAGACGGTCGCAATGCAAGCCTTTCCTTAGTTACTTTCGAGTGGACATGGGGTGCGACTTTAGAAACATTTACCGAGTGTGAGGAACAATGCGGTGGACGGCGTGATGCCGAGTGATTCTGCCGCGGAAATTACGGGACTTGCGGCGATTAATCCCTTCGCAAAGATTTCTCCGTCCGCGGCGACATCGCGTATTGCAAGCATGCCGCAGATTACGCCGATTCCAGCCGCCCAGCGCCGAGAGTGCCGAAATTGACGCCTTTGCCGCGCCCCTCGGCACATTTAAGGAAACACCTCACGCGGTGGTGCCAATCCGCGGAGCGGGAAAGGGTGACCTCACGCAAAGGCGCGGAGGCGCAAAGAAGAGGAAAGAGGTTTGGCCACAGATGAAACACGGATGGGCACGTGTCTGAAAGAAAGGCGGAGACCTCTCTCTTTCTCTTGTCTTCATCCGTGTGATCCGTGGCTTCTCTGTTTTTTGATTGTCTTCTTCTCCGCGCCTTGGCGCCTCCGCGTGAGGCATTCTTTGTCTGTTTTTCGCCCCTGTTAAGCTGCGCATTTGTCAATGAAGCTTTTGGCCGTTTCAACATTTTGTAGGCGCGTCGTCGGCGCGATTTTTCTGACTACAAGATGTTGAACTGGCCGAAAATCGGCTTGTTTTTGGCCGCGCGTTGTTGGATAAAAACACGTAGCGACTTCCGGTCGGAGTCGTTTCGCGCTTCGTAAAAGAGGTAGCGAAAGCCCGACCGGCTCGCCGCCTGCGAGAGGCGGCGGCGCCGTGTAAAACTGGTTGCGGTCCGTTGTGTGTTCCAACGGACACAAAAAGTTTTCCCGTCGCGACGAGTCCACATAGGATCCAGGCCGGCCGAACACCCGGCCCCCGGCTCGTCGCACCAGCGGAGGCACCGTCGGTTTCTCGGAGTCTCGCGGCTCAGGAGCGGATCAAACTTCTGAGCGACAACGAAAAGCGGTAAGCGACGACAAGGGACCTCGTCACGGTCGGCGGCCGGGAGCCGTATGAAAATGGCCTCGGTTCAAACAGCACTCAGTTGCTCACACCCGATTGCGAATTGCTCAGGCACCCATCGACGCTTGCAGAACGCCGTGAGACGAAAGCCGGTACCTTGAAGAACGCCCGTGACGCGCAATCGGAGTCAAGACCCGGTGCGAGCGAGAGCTTCGGCTCCGCTCGGAGCGTCCCACGGAAGTCGTTCCCCGGTGAAGGGGTTTGTCCGGTGCGCGACGTCCGACAGGGCGGATCAGCGGCCTAAGGAAACTTAGCGTCGTCCATCCACCGTGGGCCGGGGCGCGTGTCTCGAACCTTTTTTCTCGCTTCCGGCACCCTCGGACGCCGACGCACGAATTCTTTTTTTCGTGTTCAAGTCGCGGTACGCGCGGAGGTTTTTAAATCAATTGGAACCACAGAGGCACAGAGACGCAGAGAAGACTTGGGAGAGGAAAGGGAGGTTTTTTGGAACACATCTTCCCTCCTTCCTCTCTGTGCCTCTGTGTCTCTGAGGTGAAGAAAGTGGCTCTGAGGTGAAAACGGGCTCCAATACTGATAGAATGACAGCATGATCCAGCTCACGCGGGACCCCATCGATACGCAAGACCTGCTCCGCCGGGTGACTACGCCTGCCGCGGGGGCCGTCGTCTTGTTTTTGGGGACCGTGCGGGAAATGACCGCCGGCCGCCGGACGCTGGCCCTCGACTACGAGGCCTACCCGGAAATGGCCGAGAAGAAGCTGGCCGAGTTGGAGGCAGAAGCCCGCCGTCGCTGGCCGCTTACGGAAACGGCCCTAGTGCATCGCCTGGGGCGCCTGGAGTTGGCTGAGGCGAGCGTCGCCGTCGCCGTCAGCTCGCCGCATCGGGCCGCGGCATTCGAAGCCGGCCGCTGGCTGATCGACACGCTCAAAGAAGTCGTTCCGGTCTGGAAGCAGGAGCACTGGGCCGACGGCACGACCGAGTGGGTGCATCCGGGCATGCCGCACGCCGGAAACGATGAAGCTTGCCGGCAAGGTCCGCCGGTGGAGGCGACGCGATGATTTCCGTCCTTCCGATGCTCGACACGTTCGGTCGGCTCCATACCGACTTGCGGATCAGCGTTACCGATCGCTGCAACATCCGCTGCTTCTACTGCATGCCGAATGAAAACATTGTTTTCAAGCCGCAGCATGAGTTGCTGACGTTCGAGGAGATCGAACGCTTCGTGCGCGTGACGGCGCCGATGGGCGTGACGAAGCTGCGGCTGACCGGCGGTGAGCCGCTCGTGCGCCGCGGCTTGGCACAGCTCATTGAGAAGCTGGCACGGATTCCCGGCATCGACGACATCGCCCTGACGACCAACGGCATCCTGTTGGCGGAACAAGCTCGCGACCTTCATGCAGCAGGCCTGAAGCGATTGAACATCAGCCTCGACGCGCTGGACGCCGAGGTGTTTCGCCAAATCGCTCGCCGCGACGGGCTCGATAAAGTGCTGGAAGGGATCGCCGTCGCCCAGCACGTCGGCTTCGACAAGATCAAGCTCAACGCCGTGGCGATTCGAGGGATGACCGAAGCCCAGGTATTGCCGCTAGGCCGGTTCGCGCGGGAGCGGCGGCTCGAGCTGCGTTTCATCGAGTTCATGCCGTTGGACGCCGAGCAACATTGGACCGACGAGCAAGTGCTCTCGGGCGAGACGATCCTGCGGCTGCTCGCCGCCGAGTTCGGCGCGTTGGAGCCGATCGCCCCGGCGCATCCGGGCCAGCCTGCAAGCGACTACCGTTTCGTCGACGGCGGCGGCACGGTGGGATTCATCAATCCGGTGACGCAGTCGTTTTGCGAATCGTGCAATCGGCTCCGGCTCACGGCCGAAGGCCAAGTGCGGAACTGTTTGTTCTCGCTGGAGGAATGGGACGCTCGCGCGCTCTTGCGCGGCGGGGCAAGCGACGCGCAACTGGAACAGCTCGTTCGCGATTGCGTCCGCGCCAAACGGGCCGGCCACGGCATCAACACCGACGACTTTCACCGCCCCGAGCGAGCCATGTTCCAAATCGGCGGCTAGCAGTTTTCCCTTCTTTCCTTTCGGGAGAAGGTGCTCGAAGGGCGAATGAGGGGGCCGCTGTAGTGATATGGGGACGGACAACGGATTGAAACGCATCTATCTCGACAACGCCGCCACGAGTTGGCCGAAGCCGCCGGAAGTCTATGAGGCCGTCGATCACTGGCAACGCACCAACGGCACTGCCGTCGGTCGCGGCGTATACGACACGGCACTGGAAACCGGCAGGCTCGTGCTCGACGCACGTCGGGCCGTGGCGCAATTGCTCGGCGCGAGCGACCCGAGCCGCGTGGTGTTCACGCTCAACGGCACCGACGCGTTGCACCTGGCGATCCAGGGCTTGATCCGGCCGGGAGATCATGTTGTGACGACCGTCGTCGAACACAATTCGGTGCTGCGACCTCTGCGGCAATTGGCCGACGGTCGAGGCGTGGCCGTGACGCACGTCGGCTGCGATGCGGAAGGGATCGTCGCGGCCGAGAAGGTGATCGGGGCGCTCAACTCGAAAACGAAATTCGTCGTCGTGGCACATGCCTCGAACGTGACGGGCGCATTGCAGCCGGTCGCGGAGATCGGTGCGGAGTTGCGGCGCCGGGGCGTGACGTTCGTCGTCGATGCGGCTCAGACGTTCGGCGAGATTCCGTTTACGGCGGAAGAATTGTCGTGCGACTTATTGGCGGCGCCGGGGCATAAAGGTTTGCTCGGGCCGTTGGGAACCGGCGTGCTCTACGTTCGCCCGGGAGTGGAAGAGCGGCTGATGAGCATCCGCACCGGCGGCACCGGCAGCGAAAGTAACTCCACGAAGCAGCCGACGACCATGCCCGACAAGTTCGAGTCGGGTAATTTGAACGTACCGGGAATCGTGGGGCTCGGGGCCGGCGTACGTTGGTTGCAGGCTCGCGGGGTCGCTCAGGTTCGCCGGCACGCCCAGACGCTCACCCTGCGGCTTTGCGAAGGCTTAAGCCGGATCCAGGGAGTGCGGTTGTTGGGTCCGCGCGATGTGGAGCGACGCCTGGGGGTGGTGAGCATTGCGATCGACGGATATGATCCTCAAGAGGCGGCGGCAGTGCTGGCGGGAAGCTACGGAATCGAGACTCGCGCCGGTCTGCATTGTGCGCCGCTGATGCATAAAGCGCTGGGGACCGACTCCGGCGGCGGCACGCTACGGCTCAGCACGGGGCCTTTCAGCACGGAAAGTGAAATCGATGCGGCGACGGCCGCTCTCGGCGATCTCACAGCGTCTCAGTAACAAAGGAATCATAAACATGGCCGGCGCTCCCTGGTACCAAGACGGGCTTCGTTTTGAATGCACGCAATGCGGCGACTGCTGCACCGGTGCGCCGGGCTTTGTGTGGGTCAATCAAGAAGAGATCGAAGGCCTGGCCAAGAAGCTTCAGATCGACGTCGATGAATTTGAAAAGAAATATGTGCGCAAGATCGGCATCCGCAAGAGCTTAGTGGAATTCCCCAACGGCGATTGCGTCTTCTTCGATACGGAGAAACGCAACTGCACCGTGTACGAAGCCCGACCCCGCCAATGCAAAACCTGGCCCTGGTGGAACTCGAACACGGATACGGAAGAGAAATGGGAAGAGACGCGGACCCTGTGCCCGGGCTGCGGTAAGGGAAAGCTCTTCACGGCGGAGCATATCGAGATTCAGAAGTCGATCATCCGCATCTAGCCATTCTGGATCAAACCCAGATGCCGGCAATGAAGCACGGCGGAGCCGGCCCCTGCGACCATTTATATAGAGCGCGACCCGTGGTCGGCGGGTGACGGACCTAGGCCGCGGGGTCCAATTATTCCGCGTGTAAGAATCTTGAGGATTGAGTGGAGTTTGTCGCCTGCGCCGGTCGATGAATATGCCGCGCCGATACCAGAGCGCGGAGGCAGCATTTGGATCGTGTCGGGCTTCGGAAACGAGGTCGACAAATTCGATGCAACCTCGTCTCTGGTAAAGGTTTGCGGAGATTTTTCCGGCCGATAGGTTGAAAGAATCTTCCTAAGTTCTTTGACAATTGATGCTTAGCTCCGATCGAAGCGCCAGGGTTGCGGAGGCTTCTCCGACGGCCAAGACGACGTAAGTCGTTGTCGATGGACGTCGCCAGAAGGCTAATCGCCTTGACACTAGTTCTTACGGCATCTACACTTGGGGCGTGACTTGGGATCTCCGGCGACGCCCTACGAAGGACCACTTTCGTCGCCGAAACGTGCGGAGAGTCATGAAGTGACCAAGAAAGAAATCGTAAAGACCATTTCCGATGCCATTGGGCTCACTCAGCTCAAGACCAAGGAGATCGTCCAGAACACGTTCGATGCGATTGTCGATGCGCTGGTTGAAGAACGGCGGATCGAATTGCGGAACTTCGGCGTGTTTGAAGTGAAGAAGCGGGCGGCCCGAAAGGCCAGAAACCCGCGAACCGGCGACAAGGTTTACGTCCCTGAGAAGTACGTCGTAACCTTCAAGCCTGGTAAGGAGATGGAAGAAAAGGTGCGTGTGCTGGAACGCCGAGCCGCCGAAAAGGCAGCCGTGGCGGGTCAGCAACCAGGTACCGATAACTCCACCCCTCCTGCCGGCAATTCTTAAGTCACCGATCTTCAAAACTCTTGATCTGGTAAAGAGTTAGCAGACATTGATAGGCGGAAACGCCGGGTCAATGCCGGCACCAACGGGCGACTCCCTTACTTTTGAGGGACGGCCCCCAACCAGGTCCTGACGGTTGCTCTGGCGGCAAATAGCGGCTCTCGCTACTTTACCGCCCCTTCCGGAGTCGACGTTGTCGACGCCCCCGGCATATCCCCAGCACTTCGCTCGCAGCCAAGCATCAACGTTCGCATCGCCCGATGCGAACGCAAGCGCACAACGGCGCGGCTGATGTCAGTGCGGCATCGAAGCGTCTGGGTCACGGAGGATTGGAGTTTATGCGTAAGTTACTACTGGCTTTGCTCGCCGGAATGAGCCTTGCCTCGTCGACGGGGTGTTTGACGCCCATTTACTCGGGCGATCCGACGCGTCGTACGCAGCAATTGATGAACACGTCTGAAAACCTACGCATGTTCCTCGAAGACTGGGAGCGGATTTGGCTGCTGGATCAGCCGAGCCATCTCACGCCTTATCGCACACACGGCGGCATTATCTAGTGCCTGCGTGAGTGCGGCGACCGGCCTTCGGCGTCGAGCGTGAAAAACCGCGCGACGCCCGGTCGGCTGCCGGTGTGAATCCCAACGGAACCAAGCCTGTATTCATGCAAGGGCGCGGCTGCCAAGCCGCGCCCTTGTTTTTTGCGCTGCGAATCGCCCCATGAGCGCTTGGGGCCGGTTGCTGATCTGGCTTGCGCGGGCTAAATTGCTCGCAGGCCGCGTAAAACACAACGGCCCGACGTTGTTCCGCCGCTCTCACGATTTCGAGTCCGCCGTGGATGCCCTTGCCGTCGATCTGGAGGTACGCCTCGGACGACTTCGACTGCCCAACCCGATATTGGTCGCCTCCGGCACCTTCGGCTACGCGCGCGAAATGGCCGGCTTCGTCGACCTCCGGCGGCTCGGCGGCATCGTTCCCAAGACGATCACCAAGCTGCCGCGGCCCGGCAACAAACCTTGGCGCACGGTCGAAACGACCGGCGGAATGCTGAATTCGATCGGCTTGGACAACGACGGGATCGACGCCTTCATTTCCGGCCATCTGCCGTATCTGGCGAGCGTCGGCTGCCCGATCGTCGTGAGCATCGCTGGTTGCGACGAAGCGGAATTCGCCGAGCTGGCCGGCCGACTCAGCGGCAGGCCGGAAGTGGCTGCGATTGAATTGAATGTCTCCTGTCCGAACGTCAGCGGCGGCGTCGACTTGGGGACCAACCCCGCACGTTGCGAACAGGTCGTGGCGCTTGCCCGCAAAGCGTGCGACCGGCCGATCATCGCCAAGCTCACGCCGAACGTCACGAGCGTCGTCGAGATCGCCAAGGCCGCGGAAGCCGGCGGCGCCGACGCCGTGTCGCTCATCAATACCTGCCTCGGCATGGCGGTCGATTGGAAACGTCGGCGGCCGTTGTTGGGCAACGTCATGGGGGGGCTCAGCGGACCCGCGATCAAGCCGATCGCGCTACGCTGTGTTTATCAAGTGGCCCGAGCCGTACAGATCCCGGTCATCGGCATCGGCGGCATTGCAACGCTAGACGACGTCATGGAGTTTGCCGTGGCGGGTGCCGCGGCGGTGCAATTGGGAACCGTCAACTTTTACGATCCGACGGCGGCCGAGCGCGTACTCGATGCGCTGCCCGCAGCCGTGCGGCAGCTCGGCTCTTCGCGATGGAGCGACGTCGTCGGTACGCTCGAAGCCGCCGCGCCGCAGGCCTGTGCGACCCCTTCCGCTCACTGAACCTCACCCTGCGATTGCTTCCGACATGCGCGTTCTCTCCGGAATTCAACCGACAGGCCGATTTCATTGGGGCAACTATTTCGGCGCGATCCGGCAATACATCGATCTGCAACACGGCAATGAGGCCTACTACTTCATCGCCGACCTACACGCGTTGACGACGGTTCGCGACCCGGCCCGGCTTCGGCAGAATACGCTCGACGCAGCCCTGGATCTCTTGGCCTTGGGGCTCGATCCGGAAAAGGCGGTGCTCTTTCGGCAGTCGGACGTGCCGGAAGTTTCCGAGCTTTGCTGGTTGCTTATGACCGGCACGCCGATGGGGCTGCTGGAACGCTGCGTGGCGTACAAGGACAAGAAGGAAAAGGGACTGCCCGCCGACGCCGGACTGTTCACTTATCCGGTGCTGATGTCGGCCGACATCCTGGCGTACGACGCCGATATCGTGCCGGTCGGCGCCGATCAAATCCAGCACATTGAAGTCTGTCGAGATTTGGCCGGAAGCTTTAACCATAGCTTCGGTGAAACGTTCGTCTTGCCGAAAGCGAAAACGCTCGACGCTTCCGCGAAAGTGCCGGGAACGGACGGCGAGAAGATGTCGAAGAGCTACGACAATACAATCGAACTTTTCGAAGAACCCAAGGCGATGCGGAAGAAAATCATGCGCATCACGACCGATGCGCGACCGATGGAGCAAGCCAAGGAACCGGACGACGACCATCTCTACCAGCTCTATTCGCTGTTTGCCGGCGATGCTCGGCGCGAAGCGATGGCCGCTATGTATCGTGCCGGCGGCTTCGGTTACGGCGACGTCAAGAAGGCGCTCGCCGACGTTGCGGAAACGTATTTTGCCGAGCCGCGCGCCCGTCGCGCGGAACTTGCCGCCGATCCGAAGCGCGTCGGCGACATACTCGCCGACGGTGCAAGCCGCGCGCGCAAGAAGGCCGGCGCAACGTTGTTGCGAGCTCAGAAGAATTGCGGCCTCAAGTGATTGACCCCTCTACCACATTCATTGGGGTCGAATCCGTCGGCCGCAGCTCATGTTGAACGGTCAGAAAGTCGTCGTCGTCATGCCGGCGTATAATGCCGAAAAGACGTTGCGCCGCACGTTCGACGAAATCCCGCGCGACGTCGTTGATGTCGTGCTACTGGTCGACGACGCCAGCCGCGACAGCACATCTCGTCTTGCCGCGTCGCTGGGCATTCCCACGTTCGTCCATGTGCGCAACTACGGCTACGGGCGCAATCAGAAGACCTGCTACGTCCAAGCGTTGAAGCTGGGGGCCGACGTCGTCGTCATGCTCCATCCCGACTATCAGTATTCGCCGAAGCTGATCACCGCCATGGCCGGATTGATTACCGGCGGCGAGTTCGACGTCGTCCTCGGCTCGCGCATCTTGGGCGTCGGCGCGCTGGCCGGCGGCATGCCGCTTTACAAGTACGTCTTCAATCGGCTCCTGACACTGGCGCAGAATCTGCTGCAGAGCCATAAGCTTTCCGAGTACCACACGGGCTATCGAGCCTTTTCGCGGCGCGTGTTGCAGGAGTTGCCGCTCAACGAGAATTCCGACGACTTCGTGTTCGACAATCAAATGCTGGCTCAGGCGATCTATTTCGGCTATCGCATCGGGGAGATCACCTGCCCCACGAAGTACTTTGAAGATGCCTCGTCGATCAACTTCCGCCGCAGCGTGAAATATGGCTTAGGTGTGTTGGCTACGTCGGTGTTGTTTCGCTTGAACAAGTGGAAGCTGATTTCGAGCCGCATTTTTGCCGCCGACGGGCGGCGTCTCGACGACGCCTCGATCCCCGCCGATTATTATCGCGAAGAACCCCAAGCGGCCGCGGTCGGCGGGGAGCCCGCGCGTGAGCGCTGAGCAAGAGCCGCCGCGCGCGAAGTGCTCCTGGTGTGGTTCGACGAACGCCGCCGCCGCTTGGCCGGGCGCGGAACCTGCCGACTTCCAGGTTCGGCGCTGCTGCGATTGCAACCATCACTACACCGTGCCCGTGCTGGGGCCGAGCGAGATCGGCGCGTACTACGCAGAGTCGTACTACGGCACGCAGAATCGCCGCTTCAATCCGGTAATGGAACGGCTCGTCGGCTGGTTCCGCGACCGGCGTGCGGCGATGTTGTCCAAGTTCGGCAGAGTCGGCAAAGTGTTGGACGTCGGCTGTGGGCGCGGGCTCACGTTGGCCGCGCTGCGGCGTCGAGGCTGGCAGGCACACGGTTGCGAATATAGTGACACGTCGTCGCGCTATGCGCGCGAGGCGTTGAAGCTGGACGTCGTCTGCGATGGATTCAATCCAACTCGATATGCCGATGGGGAGTTTGATGCGGTCGTCATTTGGCACGTGCTCGAACATTTGGCCGACTCTCGCGAGGCGCTTGAAACGCTTGCGCGAATCGTGAAGCCGGGGGGCGTGTTGGCCCTGGCCGTGCCGAATATCGCCTCCTATCAGGCGCAAGCGACCCGCTACGGCTGGTTTCACCTCGACATGCCGAGGCACTATTCGCACTTCTCCGCCGAGTGGCTTCGCGAAAGGCTCGAAGCTTTGGGCTTTCAGATTGTGAGCGAGTTTCACGGTTCGCTCGAGCAAAACCCTTACGGTTGGATTCAGAGCATCTTGAATCGATGGCATATTTGCCGCAATTTGCTGTACGATGTGTTGCGTAGCGAGTCGGCCCGCACCGTCAAACATCCTTGGAAAGAATTACCCGGCCAGGCGCTGGCGAGCGTGATCGGTATGTTTGTGCTGTTGCCGTTTTCCCTAGCGATGCTGTTGCCGGAGATGCTTGCCCGACGCGGCGCGACCGTGGAGTTCTATGCCGTGCGCAGGCCGAATTCGCCCATCGCGGCAGATCAAGGTTAAGCATGCCGGGTGCAGCTTCGCCCAGCGCCGAGCGGCCGGTGTCGCCGGCAATCGCCGTGGGCATCACAGCGATTGCCGCCATGATCGCCGGCGTGCTCTTGTTCTGGAATCTGGGGGCTTATCCGTTCTGGGGCGACGAGGCCGATACCGTCATCTTCGCGCAGGGCGTCTGGCGAACGGGGGACACCGACGCCTGGTACGGTCAAAATCTCTACGCCTACCGCAACGGAATGTTGCTGGAGCACTTAAAGAATCGCGGCGCGCCTCCGGCTGCGTATTATCTAGTTGCGCCGTTTTGGGGAATATTCGGCGCCGACCATTTTGCCCTGCGGTTCCCGTTTGCCGTTTGCGCTCTGGGCGTCGTCGCATTGGTAGGGCGCTGGCTTTACGTCGCGCGCGCCTCACTGGGGTTGACGCTTTGCATCACGGCGGCGCTGGCGCTCAACGTCTCCTTCCTTCTGTATGGTCGCCAATGCCGGTACTTTGCCTTGGCGACATTGCTGACCGTGGCCATCGCCTACGGCTATCGCTACTACGAAGGTTCGCGCATTCGCCTCTGGCTTATCACAGCCGGGCTCTGCCTCTTAGCGGCAGTCCACTATCTACACTTTGCGGCGCTCGCCACGGCTCTGCTCGCAGACTACGCAATATACGGCCGCCGCAAGCGATCGCTAACGCTCCGCCAGTGGTGCGTGCTTCTCGTCCCGACGGTCGCGGTGCTGACGGCGCTAGTCTACGTTTACAACCCGATCGGCAAGCATGATTTCGGCGTTCGTGATCCTCAAGAAAGCTTTTTGTTCAATAAGATCAAGCTTTTGTGGTGGTCGGTTCGCGACATGAACGCTTGCGAATATGTCGTCGGCATCATTGCGGCCTGTGCGCCGCTGGCAGCCGCATGGCGTCGCTCCGGGGAACTCGTGCGACTGCTGTTGGCCATCCTGAGTTATACGGTCGTTACCGTTTTGTTCTCGCCGCAGCCCGTGCTGATCACGTTGGAGGCCGATGTTCGTTACCTGGCTCCGCTCATTCCCGCCTGCGTGGCACTGACGGTGCTGACGATCCATTGCATTTTCGGGGGCCGCCTTTGGCTGACCGCGCCGTTGGTCGCGCTGGTCGTGTTCACAAACGTGCTGCACATCCCCTGGGATCGCGTCGCTTGGCGTTCGACCTTGGGCGAGCTGGTTCACGAACTGCGCGAGCCGCGGCATGTCGCCGGCGAAAAGGTCGCGGCTTGGCTGCGTGAAAATGCGCGGCCCGGCGACAGCGTTTGGATCACGCCGTCGGAATGGTGTGCACCCCAGATCATTGAAGCGCCGCATGCTGTGTACGCTTGGCAGTTGGATAATCCTGACCCGCACAATGAAATCGAGAGATTGGAGTTCAAGGATTTGCCGGGAATTCACTTTGTGGGTGAATTGCCGGTCGATTGGATCATCGCCTACGGCTTCGGGAATCTCCCTGATGATTTGGCAATCGACAGTGTTCGCAAGAATGTGCTGCCCGTCATGGCCGAACGGGGTCTCCCCTACGAACAGTTCGCGAAGCTCGATGTCTATTTCGACGATCGAACGCGGCCCGAACTGTTTTGGCACTGGTTCCGCGACCAAGAGTATGATACGACGAATCGAGTGATTTATATTTTTGGGCGGAAGCGCTGAACTCATGGCTGTGCCCGTAGCAACTTCGGATAATTATCCCGCCGCCGTCGCCTGGGCCGGCGGCGTGCTGTTTGCTCTCGGCACGGGTTGCGCCGCCGCCTTGCTGCAACGATGGTTCGCTCCGGTCGGCGTTTTTCCGTTGGCAATCGGCGTGATCACGGGCTTGGCCGTCGGCGGCTTGTGGGCCGGCCGGGGCGGAGGCTCGAGGCGCGCGATCGTCGCCGGCGCCGCATTGGCGGGTCTGACTTGCATCACCGCATGGCACGTCGCCACTTATGCCGTGGCGCGTCGCGATGCCGAAGCTGAGCAACGGAAGGTGCATGAGGCTATGGTGCAACTCATGCCTGACCCGAGCTTTGTGCCGGCACCGGAAAAGCCCACGGGGATTCATGCCTATTTTGGCGCGCTCTGGCACGCCGGTCGGCCGCTGGGCGAGAAACGCGTCACCCGATGGTGGCTGGCAGCATGGTGGACGGCTGACGCCGCGTTAGTGCTTGCAGGAGCCGTGTTGACTGCGGCGGCGATCGGCAAGCCGTTTCCATCGCGAGGCGCCGGCTTTGCGGCCGGAGAACCCGACGAAGCGGCGACGTTGGATGAGCCGAGCCGTCGTTCCGGAGCAAGCTCGTGAACGTCATCGGCATCGGCAGCGACATCGTCGAGTGTTTGCGCGTCGCGCGGATGATCGAACGACACGGCGAGCAGTTCATTAATCGGGTCTACACGGCGGCGGAAATCCGGCATTGCAACAGCCGCAAGCAAGCGACTCAGCATTTCGCCGGGCGCTGGGCGGCCAAAGAAGCGGTGATGCGCGCCTTGGGAGTGCGAACGCGCAAGGGCTTCGATTGGCGCGATATTGAAATTCGTCGCAATAAAGGCGGCAAGCTCACCGCGGCGTTTCGCGGCGCCGCACGCGACGTCATCGAGCAACTCGGCGTCGGCGATATCCACCTGACGATCGCGTATTGCCGAGCCGTGGCGACGGCGACGGCGCTCGTGCTCGCGCGGCCGAGGAAGAAACGCCGCAAGTCTAACGACTAAGCAGCCTGACGACTAAGCTTCCTTCGCCTTCTTCTTACCGCCGCCCTTTTTGGCGGCCGCCTTCTTCATGGGGCGCTTCTTGGTGCTGGGGCCCGCCGCAGCGCGGGCCGCCAACAGAGGCAGAGCCGCTTCCAAAGTCGCTTCTTCCGGCGTCATGCCTTTCGGCAAGGAGGCGTTCGACGTGCCGTCGGTCACATACGGCCCGTAGCGCCCTTCGAACAATTTGATCGGCTGCTTCGTGACGGGAGATTCTCCCAGCACCTTCAGCGGCTCGCGGGCTGCGCCGAAGCCTCGCTTTTGCACCTTCGGTTCCGCGAGCAACGCCAGTGCTTCGGTGAGCGTCACTTCCAACGGCGACACGCCCGCTGGCAAGCTGCGCGTATCGACGCCGCTTTTCACGTACGGGCCGAAGCGCCCGTTGAAGACCGTGATCTTCTCGCCGTCGGCCTCGCGCACGCCGAGATGGCGCGGCAACTCCAGCAGTTTCAGCGCCACTTCGAGCGTCACGTCTTCCGGTTTCATGTTCTTGAGCAGCGAAGCGTTCTTCTTATCTTCGTCGTCGGCGGCTCCAAGTTGAACGTACGGACCGAAGCGTCCGATCTTCAGGTAAACCGGTTTGGCGGTTTCGGGATCGGTCCCCAGCGGTTCGTCGGCCACGGCGGCTTGGCTCAGCAAATTCACGGCCGCGGCCAGCGTCAATTCGTCGGGCGGAAAACCGTCGGGAATACTGGCTCGGCGCGATTCTTGTTCTTCTCCTTGCTGAACGAACGGCCCGAACCGTCCGACGCGCACATAAATCGGCGTGTCGCTCCCCTCCGGAGTGCCCAGCAGCGTGCGGCACGCTTCTCGCGCGTCGATCTCATCGGCCTTGCCGCTCACTTGCTGCTTGAGGCCGTTTTCGTTGTCGCCGTGATAAAACGTTCGTAGATATTCCGTCTGGCCGCGCTCGCCGCGGCTCACGGCGTCGAGGTCTTCTTCCATTTGAGCCGTAAAGCCGTAGTCGACGAGCGCCGGCAAGTGGCCGGTGAGCAACTTCGACACCGCCATCGCCGTCCATGTCGGCACCAGCGCGTTGCCCTTCTTGTAGACGTAGTCGCGGGCCAGGATCGTTTCGATGATCGAAGCATACGTGCTCGGCCGACCGATCCCCAACTCTTCCAGCGACTTGGTCAACGTGGCTTCATTAAAGCGCGCCGGCGGCTGCGTTTCGTGGCTCTTGGCCTGCAGTTCGCGGCAATTCAAAGCGTTGCCCACTTCCACGGCCGGCAGCACCGTCTCGCGATCGGCCAATTCCGCTTGCGGATCGTCGGAGCCTTCGACATACGCCCGTAGATAGCCGGCAAAATCGATCGTCTTGCCGCTGACGGTGAACACCGCGCCGTCTCCTTCGACGGTGATCGTGATCCGCCGGCCCGTGCTATCGGCCATCTGGCTGGCGATCGTTCGCTTCCAGATCATTTCGTAGAGCCGGAATTGCTCGTCGTTCAATTCTCCCCGCAGAGTTTGCGGTAGCGTGAACGGGTGCCCGGCAGGGCGAATCGCTTCGTGCGCCTCCTGCGCGTTCTTCACCTTCGTGGCGTAAACGCGCGGCGCATCCGGCAAGTATTCCTTGCCGTATTCCGATAAAACCAGCTCGCGCGCCGCCTCGACGGCGACGCTGGCCAGGTTCGTCGAGTCGGTACGCATGTAGGTGATGTAACCGTTTTCGTACAGGCTTTGCGCCACCTGCATCGTCCGCTTGGCAGTGAAGCTGAGCTTGCGATTGGCTTCCTGTTGCAGCGTGCTGGTGGTAAAGGGGGCGTAAGGCTTCGACGTGTACGGCTTGTCGTCGAGCGCCGCGACGCGAAACTTCGCCTTCTCCAACCGCTCGCGCATCTTCGCGGCCGCGGCTTCGTCCATTTGCAGCAAGCCGGGGTCTTTGAGCTTGCCGGTGGTCGTGTCGAAGTCTTTCGCCGAGGGGATCTTTCGGCCGTCGACGCTGACGAGTTCCGCTTCGAACGCTTGCGCGTCGGCCTTGGCCGCGGCGGCAAACACGCCCTTCAAGTCCCAGTAGCTCGCGGAGTGGAACGCCATCCGTTCATGTTCTCGGTCGACGATCATCCGCACCGCGACGCTCTGCACGCGGCCGGCGGAAAGCTTCGGCCTTACCTTCTTCCACAACAGCGGCGACACCTCGTAGCCGTACAGCCGATCAATGATCCGGCGAGCTTCTTGCGCGCGGACCAAGTTCTGATCGATGTCGCGGGGATGCTCGAGCGCTTCCAGGATCGCCTCTTCGGTGATCTCGTGAAACACCAGCCGCTTGACGGGAATCTTCGGCTGCAGAATCTCCTGCAAATGCCAGCTGATGGCTTCTCCCTCGCGGTCTTCGTCCGTCGCGAGGTAGAGTTCGTGGGCCGTCTTCACCAGGTTCTTCAGCTTCTTGACGTGCTCGGATTTGTCGGGCGGGATGACGTAGATCGGTTGAAACTCGTCATCGACGTTCACGCCGAAATTCGCCCACTTCTCACCTTTATATTGCGCCGGGATCTGCTTGGCCCCCTGCGGCAAATCCCGCACGTGGCCGATGCTCGCTTCGATCACAAAATCGCTGCCGAGGAATTTGCCGATGGTTCGCGCCTTGGCGGGCGATTCGACGATCACCAGCGACTTGCCGCCGGCTCCGGCGGCCGTCGATTTCGCTGTGGATTTCTTGGCGGCGGATTTAGCGGCTTTCTTGGCCATGAGGGGCTAGCGTCGAGAGGCGTGCGGCCGGCGATGCGGCGAGTCAAAACAACGAATTAGCTTCCGAAACGCCGCTGAGGCGCGACGGCGTCAAAACGCTCGAACCACTTATTTGCAGGCGTCGCAGATCGTCGGGAACCCTGTTTGGGATTGCATTTACGACGACGACGCCTAAAATTCACGGCCGGTGCAGGAGCGCTTTAAGACGCTCACTGTTAACCTTCCCTTCCCCCCGCTGTCAAGGGTTGTTCGACGGCGGCGCATCGCGCTCCCAGCCGGTAAGGATCTCGGTTTACGATGGCCAGCCCCTTCGCACTGTTCCGAAAAAACCAAAAAGTCATGATGGCGGCGCTGGTCTTGCTCGCCATGGTCGCGTTCGTCTTGGCCGACGCTCTTCCCTCGCTGACCGGTCAAGGCGGCGGCGTGGAGAGCGACCCGGTCGTCGTCGAATCGAAATTCATGAATTTGCATGAATCCGAGCTGAAACGCGCCATCAGCAATCGTCTCGTCGTGCACCAGGTGCTCACGAGCGTCGCCACCGATCTCCGGCTCAAGCAGGAAACCGCCCGCTTTCAACAGCAGTTTCAAGGGATCGATCCGAGCATGCTCGCCGGCATCTTGCAACGGACCCAAGAGCGGGTCATGAACGAAACGGCGGCCGACGTCGTCAACTTTATCGGCATGGCCGACGAACGTTCGGTCGTCGACAATCTGATGCTGGCGGAAACCGCTCGAAAAATGGGCGTGCAAGTTCCCAACGAACGGATCGACTCCTTTGTCATCGGCATTATGGGGGGCGAAACCAGCGAAGGGCTGGCCGAAGCCCGCCAAAGCTATATCAACGCTCTCAAAGGAGCCCAAGGCTGGACCGTCAACCAGATTTATGACGCCTTCCGCAAAGAACTCCTAGCGATGTCGGTCCGCGATTCGTTTACCCGCAACGTCGCCTCGACGGCCACTCCGATCGATCGCTGGAATTTCTTTCAACGCAAGAATCTTCGGGCCACCGCCGAAATCCTGCCGGTGCGCACGGAGACGATCATTAAGTCCGGAAAGGTTCCTGAGCCGAGCCCGCTGGAAGTCACCGCGTTGTACGAACTGTTTCGCTACAACGAACCGGTGCCGGGCTCTCCCGAGCCTGGTTTCAAAGTTCCGCAGAAGGCCGGCTTCCAATACTTCGCCGCCGACGAGAAGCATTTCTACGCTCCGGAAAGAATTACGCCGGAGCAAATCGCCGCGCATTACGAAGCCAATCAGGCCCGCTATCCGTACACTCCCGAAGATTTTTCGGACAAGCTCAAGCAACTTGAGCCCAAGCCGGCCGACGTAACGCCGCCGGCCGCAACCTCGACGACACCGAAGGCAACTACTACTCCGCCGACGACAACTACTACATCGCCGGCACCTGCTGCGACCGCGCCGACATCGACCGCGCCGAAGCCCGCCGCTTCTCCGACGGCAGCTTCGCCGACAACAACGCCACCCAAGCCCGCGACTTCTCCCACTCCGTCGCCGACGAAACCTGCTGCCACGGCCGCACCTGCTGCGAAGTCGGAAGAAGGCTCCAAACCTAAGAGCGACGAGAAGCCGAAGAGCGACGAGAAGCCCAACGGCGCCTGTGAAGTGAGCGACGACGGCGAACTCGTGGCGAGCGATTGCCAAGCGGATGCTGCGAAGCCGGCGGCCTCGCCAAGTCCATCGGCTTCACCATCGGCGACAACTGCCAAGCCCGCCGCAACGGCGACGCCGAGTGCGACTCCTTCGGCCACGCCTCCGACAACGACGCCTCCTGCTACGCCGCCTTCCACAGCAACGCCGTCGGCGAGTCCTTCCGCGTCTCCGAGCGGCACCGCTGCTACGGCAGTCGTTCCGACGATCAGCCCGCCGTTGCCGAGCGAAGACGTAATGCTGCCCGACGACGTTCGCACCGGAAAAGAGCCGCAAAACGATCCGCTCTGGCGCGTCGAGGATCAGATCCGCAAGGAGTTGGCGGAACAGGCCGCCCGCGACGACGTCAATGCCGCCTTCGCCAAGCTGAAACAACAGTTGAATGAAAAAGCGCAGCCGCTGTTAACGACCGATAAGAAGGACGTGATGCTGCTGACGGCCGAGCAATTCGAGGCGCTCGCCAAGCCGTTCCCCGGCATCGTCGCGCATACGACTCCGGTGATGGATCGCCTGCAAGCGATGGAGGCCGCGAAAAAGCCCGGGCTGTTTCACGCCACGGCCTCCGACGGCGGCAATTTCGTCGAACGCGAATTCTCCGCCAATGCGGTGTATCTGCCCGCCGATGCGCTGGAAATCCCCAAAGCCGAGCCCGGCGAAGATGCTCCCAAGCCGTCCGATGAAAAGACGGTGCACTATCTTTACTGGAAGTACAAGAACGAGCAGGCCTACGTGCCGGAGCTCGATAAAATTCGTAGCGAGGTGGTGTTCGCCCTGCAAACCGTGCAAGCGCGCAAGCTGGCCCGCGAACAAGCTGAGGAAATGGCGAAGAAGGCTCGTGAGAATCGCAAGCCGTTGGCCGAGTTGTTCCCCGGCACCGACGTGAAGCGGACCAACGCGTTCACGTGGTACTCCGTGGACCTCTCCGGCAACTTCGATCGGCAGACTCCGCGCGAGATCAGCGAGGTCGACAACGTCGAAGACCCGGGCTCGGAGTTCATGCAAGAAGTCTTCGGTTTGGACGTCGCCCAACTCGGCACCGCCATGAATCAGCCGCAAACGGTTTGCTACGTCATCAACGTGCTGACGCTTGATCCGCCGCGCGAGCAGCTCCTGCGCGACTTCGCCGTCGACCACTACGAGACCTACGTGCAATTCGGCGGCCAAGATGCCGCACGGTTGCGTGACGAAGCTCGTAAAGCGCTGCTCGCCGAGGCCGATATTCGTTGGCTCCGCGAACCCCGCGCTCCTTCGCTCCGCTAACCGCCGGACGTCGCGAACCAGTGGAAGTTAGAATTCCGCTCCTCGGCGACCGTTTCGTTCGGCATTCGCTCGCTCTCACCACATGAGTCGATTTCTTTCCGCGTTATTCTCGCCGTGGAATCGAACGTCGGCTCCCTTGCCCATCGCGGAAAAGTACTGGGTCGAGTCGCGCATGGGTTGGCTCGTCGACCGCTTCGGTGCCGAGCGGATGTTGCAAGCGGAAGTAGCGACGCCGGATCAGTCGTTTTGGGGCTCGACCTTTGACGGCACCGAGGCCGCTGCTCGACAAATCTTGCAGCGGCTCGAAGAGCACCTCGGCCTGCCTACCGGAAAAATTCCCCTGGAAGTCGTCGACGACGTGCAACTTCCCGGGACGGCCGGACGCTACGACTCCTCGGCAACTCCACGAGTTCGCATCAAGCGTTCGCTGTTGTCGGAGATTCTCCCGCTGACCTCGGTTCTGGCGCATGAGCTGATGCACGACCTCTTGCTCGGAGGAAAGCATCCGTCGCCGGAAGAGGCCGACCTGGAAGCGACGACCGATTTGGCGACCGTCTTTTTCGGGCTGGGGATCTTTCCCGCCAACAGCAGCGTTCGCTTCGAGGCGACGCACGTTACGAATTGGGAGTCCTGGTCGATCGCGCGCTACGGGTATCTGCCGTCGCGGATGCTTGGTTACGCCTTGGCGCTGTTTGCCTGGTGGCGCAACGAAAACTCGCCGGCCTGGTCGCGCCATTTGCGCCCGGACGCCGCAGAAGTGTTTCATGCCGCCCGCCCCTACTTGCAATCGACCGACGATTGCCTGTTTCATCCGCACGTTGATCGCCGCGAGGATCGTGAACTCGGCGGCGCGGCGCTCTTGCGACGTCTGGAGGAATACGGCCCGACCTACCGCTTGGCGGCGCTCAAGACGATCGGAGCGCGAAAGCTCGACGCTCCTAACATTCGAGAGGCCTTGGTGAAGTCCTTTCGCGACCGTAACCCCGGCGTCGCCGTCGCCGCGGTGGAAACATTTGCCGCATTGGGAAGCTGCAGCGACGGCGAAGCTGCGGAACTCTACCGATTGCTTGCCACCGCGCCTCAGGAAGTACGCTATGCCGCGGTCGAGGCGATCGGCCGCCTCCAGGCCCATCCGGCCGAATCCTTGATCGAACTCGAGAGCCTGGTGCTTCACGACGATCGCACCTTGGCACGGATCGCCGTGAGCGCTTTGGCGCGTTTCGGCGGGCAAGCGTCGCCGTACGTCAAGCAAATCTTGCAACTTCAAAGGCGCGCCTTGGTCGACTGCGATGAACTCACGACGGAGGCCGCCGTCACGGCGCTCCTGGCGGTCGCCCAGGATCCACGCCAAGAGATCCGGAATTTTTACCGCGAATACGACGACGAACTCTTAAACATGGCGCTGGGCTCGCTCACCCGCCACACGCCGCTTCTCCTGGAATAGGCCGGCCAGGCTCGACCACGCCGGACCGTGGCGACCGCTGATTGAGTTCGACGCCTTGAGCACCGTACGCGCGCAAGCGTCGTTCTTATGCGCGCAAACGTGTTTCTTAGAGCAATTTTGGTACGCCTTACGAGCGCAATGGCGCGCCTTATCGAATCGATACGGTCGTAAGAATCGACGAATAACGAGTTACGACGAGCGGCTCGGCGGGCCGGCCAAAAAAATCCGTTTGGAATGTGGTTTTGTGTGTTTTCCGGCCGGTTGGCGCTCGTTTTCAGGGACTTCAAATTCGGGTTTTGGAAGGCTGTTTGGTAAAATGACCGACCGATCTTTGGCAATTGGGCAGAGCAGGCGCTAGGCGTTAGAAGCTAGGCGCTAGAAAGGCGAGCGGTCGGCGTGAGCCGGCCGGTGGGTCGCGGTGTGCGCTCGTTGGAGTTCCGGCTTGAGCCGGTCTGGGAAGCGTCAACAGGCACGGATTCCGCCTTAAGGCGGGACTCCAACACTCTGCTGCGCAACTTCGCAACTTCGCCGCCGAGCGCGCGTTTTTCCCGCGTTCTAGAACGGAATAGTTGCGCACCGGGAGTCTTTTTCCACACGAGCGAAAATCTATTTTTTCTCAAACGCGGACAGGGCTGCGTTTCAGAACGAATAGTTGCGCAGCAACGCGATTTTTCGGAACTGCGCGCTGCGCAACTATTCGCCTTCCGGTTCGGCCGAAATATGCGTTGCCCAAATTGACAATTGCTCTTTCCCGAGGTTTTTGAGCGCGCATTCCGTGTCCTTATGCGAACTTTTGCGTCCTTTTCGGGTACAAAACGGGTACATTTTGCAAACAATTTTTTGGCCCTGGTTTTTACGGGGTTTGGCGCTCGTGAAGAGGGCACGTTTCAGGCACTTCGACTGCGCAACTATCCAATTTGCGTAGTTCGGCCGAAAGAAGGGTCATTTTACGCGCACGGAGCGGGCGCGAAAAAGGGGCCGCGCGTAAAGTCGGGATCAAACGCGAACTGTCGACGTTTCGCATCGAGTTTACGCGCACGACTCAAAATTTGGGAATTGCGCACTGCGCGGAATGAATTTGGCGAGCGGCCGGCGTGAGCCGGCGGTGACGTTGCGCGACGCGCAGCGGTGCGATTTGTCGAGGCAACGCGATGAGATAGAACGCGTGTGAGCGGGGCGAGCCTACCGGGGGCCTGACGGCCCCCGCTCGCCAGGAGACAGAGACGACGCGTGACTCGCTACTTCCGCTCCGGCTTGAAGACGCACACGCCCAGCGGCGGCAGGACCACTTCGATCGAGTACGGTCGGCCGTGCCACGGAATGCTCTCCGCTTGCACGCCCGGGCCGTTGCCGACGTTCGACCCGCCGTAGTAGCTCGAGTCGCTGTTGAACACTTCGCGGAAGTAGGCGGGCTTCGATACGCCGATGCGATGTCGGGTACGCGGCACCGGCGTGAAGTTGCAGGCCGTGAGCAGGAAGTCGTCGGGGTTCTTCCCCTTGCGCAGGTACGCCAAGACGCTCTCTTCCCAGTTGTGGCAATCGACCCACTCGAAGCCGTGGTGGTCGAAATCGAGTTCGTGCAAAGCAGGTTCGCTCTTGAGGAGCTTGTTCAAGTCGGCCGTGAGCCGCTGCAACCCCTTGTGCGAATCCCACTCGAGCAGATGCCACTGCAGACTGGTGTCGTAGTTCCACTCGTTCCACTGCCCGAACTCGCCCCCCATGAACGTGAGCTTCTTGCCGGGATGCGTCCACATGTAGGAGTAGAGCAGCCGCATGTTCGCGAACTTCTGCCACAAGTCGCCCGGCACTTGGTCCAAGAGCGAGCCTTTGCCGTGCACCACTTCGTCGTGCGACAGCGGCAGCACGAAATTCTCAGTGAAGGCGTAGATCAGGCTGAACGTTAACTCATCGTGGTGGTACTTGCGATGAATCGGCTCGTGACTCATGAAGCTGCGGGTGTCGTTCATCCAGCCCATGTTCCACTTCAGGCTGAAGCCGAGGCCGCCGATGTACGTGGGGCGAGAAACGTTCGGCCACGCGGTGGATTCTTCGGCGATGGTCAGCGTGCCGGGGAATTGCGTGTGCGTCTGGATGTTCAGCTCGCGGAGGAAGTCGAGCGCTTCCAGATTTTCGCGGCCGCCGAACTGGTTCGGTTCCCAATCGCCCGACTCACGGCTGTAGTCGAGATAGATCATCGAAGCGACGGCGTCGACCCGCAGGCCGTCGATGTGGTACTTGTCCATCCAGAACAAGGCGTTCGACACGAGGAAGTTGCGAACTTCGTGTCGGCCGTAGTTGAAGATGAGCGTGCCCCAGTCGCGATGCTCTCCCTTACGCGGGTCGGAGTGCTCGTAGAGGTTGGTGCCGTCGAAGTAGGCGAGCCCGTGACCGTCTTTGGGGAAGTGCGCGGGGACCCAATCCAGCACGACGCCGATGCCGTTCTGATGGCAAAGGTCGACGAAGTACATGAAGTCTTGCGGCTCGCCGTAGCGGGCCGTGGGAGCGTAGTAGCCGACCTGCTGATAGCCCCAGCTTCCGGTGAAGGGATGCTCGCTCACCGGCATCAACTCGATGTGCGTGTAGCCCATCTCGCGAACGTAGTTCACTAAGTCGTGGGCCAACTCGCGATAGGTCATCCAGCGGTTGGGGTTGTCGCCCGGCCGCTTCCAACTGCCGAGGTGCACCTCGTAGAACGACATCGGCGCGTCGAGCGCGTTGTGCTTGATGCGATCGGTCATCCACTTGGAGTCTTCCCACTGGTAGGTGGAAAGATCGATGACTTTCGAGGCCGTCTTCGGAGGGCATTCGGCGCCGAAGCCGTAGGGATCGCACTTTTCGGCGGAGAAGCCGCCGTTCTTCAAGCGGTATTTGTAGATCGTGCCGGCGGTGAGGCCCGGAATGAACAGTTCCCAAAAACCGCTGGGAATATGCTTGCGCATCGGGTGGCGACGATCGTCCCACTTATTGAAGTCGCCGACGACGCTGGCGCTCGTGGCGTTGGGAGCCCAGAGCGAGAAGTTGACGCCCGCCACGCCGTCGACCGTGCGGACTTGCGCCCCGAGCTTTTCATAGCACTGCCAATGGGTTCCTTCCCCGAGCAGGTAGAGATCGAAGTCGCTCAACAGCGAGGAGGAGTAGGCGTAGGGGTCGTGCATAGTTATCCGCTCACCTCGATCGAAAGCCACTTGCAAGCGATAGGCCGGCTTTTCTCCCGCTGCATCGAGCGGGCAGATCGCCTCATACAAGCCGGAAGGGTGGATGCGGCGCATGGGGTGCGTCGCTCCCTGCGCGTCGTCGAGAACCCAGGCCCGTTGCGATTGGGGGAAAAACGCGCGTACGGCCATGGCCCGGCGTCCGTCGTGCTCGACCACATGGGGGCCGAGCAATCGCCGCGGGTCTTCCAAACGGCCTTCAACGAGTCGTCCAATCGATTCCAACGAGGTCTGCGTTCGCACGCGCGCTCCTTCGCTTGCTGCTGATTGTGCTTGTGGTAAGTCGGGTCGTCTAGGAGGCAGCGGGGGTTTCTACTGGCTTTTCGGGTAATTCGCGGGTTTCCATCACTCATTGCCCAGCAAGTAGGCCTATGAGGGCGTCGCGGTCGTTACTTGAATTCGGCGGAAACCCGCCGTTTCTGCGCCATGAAAAAACGCCCAGTTTCGCTCACTAACACTTACGACGACGGATTTAGTTTTCGTTCCACGCCGCGGAATCCCTAAGTCGAAGCGGCGATGCGACTTAATTCGCTTCGTTTCATTTCACGAATACCCGCCGCTTGCCGCAAGTCTCAATAGAACATCACGTTCCCTTAATTGACGCGCTTAATTAGTTCACCCACGAGGTATTCACGATGGACGAACCAAGCGACGCACACGACAGGGCCAAGCCGTCGACGCGGTCGCGGACCCGTCGCCGCATCCGATGCCAGGAATTGCGCCAGCGCTGTGTCGCCAAGGCGGCTTCGTCTTGAGCAGGCTCGGCGTTGATCGCGGTTTCGCAGCCGCTCTCGTCTGCCGTCGGTGCATCCAGATCGTTGACCGAGCCAAGCGTGTGCGCTTTGTCGAAACGGAACACGCGGCGGGTTTCCAGCTTGTGGAAAGCCAGTGTCCGATCGAGCCGCTGCCAGAGGTCGCGGTTTTTGATCGGCACTAGTTCGCCATACGATTCCCACATCCAACCGTTGCGGCGCCATTCGTCGAGCCCTTCGTTCAGGACCCTGCGCACGGTGCGCGCGCCGTCGACGAGCGTTACGATCGACGGTTGGTCGAGCGCTTCTAAAGCCCGAATGACGGCCAGCAATTCCAGCCGTTCACCCTTCAGGCCTGCTTCTTCATCATGTGCTGAGAGTTCCGCCGATCCATCGGCCGCAGTCAGAGCGAATTTCCATTCGCCCCGGTCTTCTTCTTCCCGCGCCTCGCAGCGCAAGAAGAAGTGCGGTTGGGGGGAAATCATAGTAGGTGTGATATGTCCTATAGCGATTAGGTGGGGGGTGCGGAGTGTTGCGAGAAATTCGTTACTTCAATCGCCCCGGATGCATATCCGAAGCAGTGCGTTGCAACACTCAATTATTCACCATGTTTAGCTATCGGCAGACTCGTCGCGAACTTCGCAGCTTTGCCCCCTTACGTGGAAGAATTTTCTTCGCGCACCGTCGCTGGTAAACTTTGGAGCGAATGTGCCGATGCTGCGAATTGCAAACGTGCACACCAAACGGCGGCAAGCGCCGCAGCTAAATGATTTAAATTGCTTCCTGTCCCCTGCCTCATGTCCCCTAATCAACTCATGCCCGCCAAAAAACTCCTGATGATCGTCGGCGACTTTGTGGAAGACTACGAAGTCATGGTGCCGTTTCAAATGCTGCTCATGGTCGGTCACACGGTGCATGCCGTTTGTCCGGACAAGAAGGCTGGACAAACCATTGCCACTGCCATTCACGATTTTGAGGGGGAGCAGACCTATAGCGAAAAGCGCGGGCACAACTTTAAGTTGACCGCCGACTTCGACAAGGTGAAAGAATCTACTTACGACGGCCTCGTACTCCCCGGCGGGCGAGCCCCGGAGTATCTGCGCCTCAACCCGCGCGTGATCGAAATCGTGCGGCACTTCGCCAACGCGCGTAAACCGATCGCGGCGATCTGCCACGGCCCGCAGATTCTCGCCGCGGCCGGCGTGTTGCGCGATCGCACGGCGCAGGCCTATCCGGCGCTCAAGCCCGAGCTCGGCCTCTGCGGTTGCCGCTGGGCCGAACCTGCCGCCGGTCTCGACGACGCAACGGTCGACGGCAATCTCGTCACCGCCGCCGCCTGGCCGGCGCACCCGGCATGGATTCGAGAGTTTCTCAAAGTGCTCGGCACGCCCATTAGCGTCTGAAAGTCACAACGTTTCGTAAACCGCGGTGAGGTTTCTCTTTGACGTCGCGAATTGGCCGCTTGATAATCCGTGCGGTTATTTGCACGACACAGGAGAACTTCGCCATGCCGCAAATCATGGGCGTCGGGTTCTACGAAAGATTTCTACTCATCTTCGCGATGGTCGTGCTCGGAATCGGCAACGCCGATGCCGCCCAAGGCGAGCGTTCGCGGGAGGTTGCCGAGTGGGTCATCTCCAAAAACGGTAGTGTGACGTTGCTTGTCAACGGCCGCCGCAGCCCGCCGATTCGTGACGTCGGGCAATTGCCCGCAGGTCCGCTCAACGTCAATGAGATTGATCTCCGCAATACCATTACGGCCGACGCCGATATGGCCCGCTTTGCCCAGGTTGCCGAACTGCAGCGCATTTTGTTGATCGGTCTGCCCATTAGCGACGTCGGGTTCAAGTCGCTCGCGGCGCTTCGAGACTTGAGGGTTTTGGAAATCTCCGAAACCAAGATCACCGACGTCGGATTGCGCGGCATCGCCCATTTCAAAAAGCTCGAATCCCTCACGCTCGACGGTACGAAGGTCACCAACGCAAGCATGAAGCTGATCGGTAGTTTTCCGGAACTCACGGTTCTCAAACTGAGTTCCACGACTATTACTGACGAAAACTTGGGCGATCTGGCGGGCCTCAAAAAGCTCGACATCCTGGCCCTCAACGACGTGCGGATCACCGACGCCGGAATCGCAAAGCTTGCTGCACTGTCATCCGTCAGGCAGTTGCGACTCACTGCGACGGCCGTCACCGACGCGGCTGTTCCGAACCTCTCCAAGATGACACGGCTCCGTAAGTTACAACTTGTGGGCAGCGGCGTGACGAAGTCCGGGTACGACGCTCTAACGAGCGCGCTGCCAGGATGCGAAATCATGTGGCGCGCCGAATTGGTGCGCCAGGCGACGCAAGCGGTGCAAGGCTCGGTCGCCGTGACCGTTGAAAGCAGCCGCCGACTGCAGCCGACGACGATCGAGGAATTCTGCCAAGGCCCAGTTCCTTCATTTTTAAGAAAGGCGGTGATCTATGGCTACACGCCGACCGTCGGCTCCCACGAATCGCTAGGGTCGGTCCGCGTCGACTTCAAGCAAGACACGGCGCTGTATTTCGCAGGTTCTTGGGATCCGAGGGAAGAAGAGGGCCCATGGTCGAAGGAAGCGATCGTGCAATACAACATCGAGCGTGACGGTTGGGTGCTTGTCGGCGCCTTGAACTTCGCGGACCCGTCGCTCGACCCTCACTTGTTGTATTGGAAACAGTTTCGTCGCGGCGACTCGGTGACGTTGCGAACACGAAAACTGCTGACGCCGCTGGTGATCGTGCCGGAAGATCCGAAGTCGGATCCACTCGCCCAAGTTCCCGACGACGCGATGCACCCCGGCCTGGCAGATTGGATCGCCCGGTCCAAGATTCAGCGCATCTTGCGAGCCCGGCAATTTGCGGAGTTGGAAGCGATCGTCGCGAAACTTCGGATCGATAAGCCGCGCAACAAGAACGGCCGCCCTCTATTAAGCATTTTCTACGATGGAGTCCACGCTGAGGCCGTCGGCGAAGCCCAATGGCTCGAGGAGCGGAAACTTTTTGAAGCGTGGGCTCAGGCACACCCCAAGTCGGCCGCGGCTCAATGTGCCTTGGCTCGATTCTGGTTCGATTATGCCTTTGAAGGTCGGCGCACGGGTAACACGAGGTATCCGACTGAGGAAGGCATGCGGCTCTACATGGAGCGCATGGGCAAGGCCCGCGACCTCATTAAGAACGCTTACAAGCTGACGGAAAAGGATCCGTATGTGTGTCGGGTCGACGCCCAAATTGCGAGCGATCTCGCCTACGAGGCCGAGGAAATACCGAAGATCATCGAGCGCTCGTTGGCGATTGACCCCGACTACCACGGCACGCTGATCGACGCGACGCGCTATTACTTGCCGACCATTCGCGGCAAGCCCGGCGACCTCGAAAAGTATGCCGATCGTTGCGTAGAACTGACCCGGGAGCGGCACGGCGAATCGCTCTATGCGTTGATCGTCGGAGAAGTCATGGACTACCGAGCCGCCAAGACATTCACCGACTTCGAGTTTTCCTGGGATCGCGTCAAGCAGGGATTCGACGACCTGAGAAAGCGCGACCCCAAGTCAATCTCCAACGAAGTGAGCCGCCTCAAGCTTGCGGGTTTTCGCAACGATCGGGAGGAAGCAAAAGCGGCAGTGGCGAGGATCGACGAACTTGGCTATATGCCGTTCTTTGTGGACGGAGCCATGGACAAGTGGCGGCGTTGGGCTCAGGACGATTTCACGAGCGGCGATCAATCGCAATTATTTACGGTGTTGCAGAACCCGATTTTGCGTTTGGAGTGGACCATCGAGGGAAAACGCCTAGTGGCGCTCGACGTATTGTCGAGATTGTCGGTGATCAACGCGGCTGACGGCATGCTGGTATCACGCACCAACAGCCCTCAGAAAAGCTTAGCGAAGTTCTCAGCATTGGTTCCGTTCGCCCAGAAGCTCATTGCCACGGATTGGGACGATCAGATCGTCCTCTATAAGTTGCCGGAAGGGGACCAGCAGGTTCTCGGCGTTCACGAGGGTGCAACGGCGTCGGCGCTTGCCACCGACGGCGCGGAATGGGCGACGGCGGGTCGCGACAAGAAGATTCGTTTTTGGAACCTCGACGACGTCGAACAACCTGCGGTGGAGTGGGATATGGCGCCCGCGACCGTCACGGCGCTCGGCTACATTCCCAATAGCCGTACCATCGCGATCGGCGACCAAGAAAACCGCATCGGCTTTTGGAATCTGGATACGAAGGAGAAATCGGTCGAACTCACGCCGCGCAAAGGGACTATTCGCATGTTGCGCGTTTCCGCCGACGGCAACTTGTTGGCCGTCGTAGATACCCGCGAGATCACTCTTTGGCGGATTAAGCAATTTGAATTGCTTACATCGATGCCGTTGCCCTCGCAACCGATCGTCGATATGACGTTCTCGCGCGACGGCCGTTATTTGGCCGTCGGCACTGGCAACTTGCGGCTTAAGACCGATTGCAACGTGGTCGTTTGGAACACGGCCGACGGATCGCTGCGGCACACGTTTCGTGGACACAAGGAACTCGTTCGCGCCGTGACCTTTTCACCCGACGGCAAAAAGATCGCCAGCAGCGGTGACGATATGACCATCCGCATCTGGAACAACGACTAAGAGATCTCGGAAAACAAAAACGACGACCCAGGCCGCTGGTAGGCCTGAGCCGTCGTCGAGAGAGTACGAGTTGTGAGCGAGCAGCAGGACAACCGGCCGGCGTGCGCCGGCCGCTCGCCTGTTGTCGTCTGCACTAGCAACTGCCGCCTTAGGCCGCTCGCGCGAGTTCTGCGGCCATCGGGATCGTGGCCGGTTCGTCGTCTTCCATGACCGGGGCTTCGCCGGTGATGCCCCAGATGAATTCTTCGACGATCCGCAAGTCGAGCGCCGTGGCGCTATCGGATTCCGGGTGGAACTGGGTGCCCATCGCGAACCAATCGGGGCGAATGCTTTCGATGGCCTCGACCACGCCGTCGGGGCAGCGAGCCGTCACGGTGAAGCCCGGAGCGATTTCGTCGCAGGCCATGTGGTGCATGCTGTTGACGCGGATTTCGCCTTCGCCGTAGACCCGCTCCATGAGCGTTCCCTTGACGACTTCCAACGAGTGTCGATGGGCCGGGTCGATCGGATCCTTGTGCGGCAGGCTCTTCGGGAGATCTTCGGGAATGTGCAGGAACAGGTTTCCGCCCTGGGAGACGTTGAGCAATTGCATCCCGACGCCGATGCCGTAGAACGGCAGCCGACGATCGGCGACCATGCGAACCAAGCGGCGATCGAATACTTCGCGGCGCGGTTCGAGCAGACGAATGGCCGGATGAAGCATGAAGCCGTCGCGGCGCGGGTCGAGATCGGCTCCGCCGATCATCATCACGCCGTCGAGCAGATCGAGCACGCGATTCAGGTCGTCGTCGTTCTCGAGCATGGGAATCATCACGGGAATGCCCCCGGCTTTCACGATCGCATCGTGATAGCCCGAGCAGAGGTAGCTCATGGCCGGGCCGTCTTTGCGGGCCGCGCGGAAATCCATGTTGATTCCAATTAGAGGCTTGCGGTTCATCTTCACTCTCCTGTTTGCGACACGTCCTGTGTCTGAGTGCAACTACGGGTTCGAATCCCTTCGCACGAGATGGCGCCGAACCGGAGCTTCCAAGAGCGCACACGGAAGAGAAGGAGAGCGATGAGCGCCGACCGGAGATTCGCGCAGACAAGATCGAACGTAGTTCGGGCGGCCGGAGGGCCGACGCGGACGTCGATAGCGCGAAAAGTCGGACATGAAGCGTCATCCCTAACGCTGCGTTGAAAAGCGTACGGCTCATCCCGAGCCAACTCTTCAACGTCTCTTCCGGTTGCTTGCCGCCTGCGAGCCGCCGGACGATATCCTTATCGTTTACCTCGTGTGTTCGAGCCTTGGACGATTGTCCGCGGGAGGCTCGCACGGGCGAATGGTCGAGTTATAGACGCGTCTAGATTGATTACAAGCAAATCGCGCATCTTGTGGTTTTCGTGAGTGATAGCACTAGATGGCGTGCTAGCTGCCGGCGCCGGCATGAGAGTGCCGGCTTGTAAAAACACTGCAAAACCGATAATTTCAGCGGTTCGGTCGGTCTCATACCCTCGTCAACAGTAGTGCGTCAAAATTTCCATGCGATTGCGTTACGAAAACGTCTGCATCGAAGCGCTCGGCTACGATTTGCCGGAGGAAATCGTTTCGACGGACGAACTCGAACGGCGCTTGGCTCCGCTCTACGAGCGATTGCGACTGCCGACGGGTCGCTTGGAATTGATGACCGGGATTCGCGAGCGCCGCTTTTTTCCGGCGGAGATGCCGCCGAGCGCCGCGAGCATTCGCAGCGCGGCGCGAGCGCTGGAAGCCGCGAACTTCGACAAGAACCGTATCGGCGCACTGATCCACGGCTCCGTCTGCCGCGATTTTCTGGAACCTGCCACGGCGTGCGGCGTACACCGCGAACTTCAGTTACCGCAAGAGTGCGCGATCTACGACGTATCCAACGCCTGCCTCGGCGTGCTGAACGGCATGATCCAAGCCGCCGACATGATCGAGTTGGGGCGCATCGATGCAGCGCTCGTCGTCGGCACGGAAAACGGCCGGCATCTGGTCGAGAACACAATTGAAAGTTTGAACCCCGCGACGCAACTCACGCGGGAAGATATCAAGCTTTCGATCGCTTCGTTGACGATCGGGGCCGCGAGCGCCGCCGTGTTGCTCACGAGTAAACGAATCAGCAGGACGCAAAACCGGCTGCTCGGCGGAGTGATCTGGGCCGACACCGCGCATCATGAACTCTGCCGCAGCGGCCGCGATGAAGCTCGGGCCGACGGCGTTCGTCCGCTCATGCAAACCGATAGCGAGGCCCTGCTGCAAGGCGGAGTCGATGCGGCCGAGGCGGCATTCGCGCGTTTCCTGGAGACGATGCGGTGGAGCGTCGCCGACATCGGCAAAGCGGTTTGCCACCAGGTCGGCGTCGCCCATAAGAAGCTCATGTTCCAAAAGCTTGGCCTCGACCCGGCGATCGACTACAGCACGTTCGAGTTCCTCGGCAACACCGGCTCGGCGGCGCTTCCGATCACCGCGGCCCTCGGCGCCCAGCGGGGCCATCTGCAAGCCGGTGATCGCACGTCATTGCTCGGCATCGGCTCGGGGATCAACGTCGTGATGCTCGGCTGCCTGTGGCAGCCGACTCCCGTCGGCGGCAATGCTCCTGCGGACTTGGGGACGTCCTCCGAGTCGCCGCAGTCGCTACATTCGCACCAAAACGAGGCTGTTTCCGATGCTTCGCGGCACGTTCAACGCGTCGGGCCTATTGTAAGTCCGGGTTCGTCTGCCAAAAATCCAGTATGAGGTTAATTAGGGTCGCAGCCGCCGTTTTGAATCAAACGCCTCTCGATTGGGAAGGCAATAAAGCGCGGATCCTCTCCGCCATCGAAGCGGCCCGCGCCGAAAAAGCCTCGATCCTCTGTTTGCCCGAGCTTTGCATCACCGGCTACGGCTGCGAAGACGCCTTTCATTCGCCGGCCTTGCAGCAAACGGCGCTCGACGTGCTGCACGAGATCTTGCCGGCCACGAAGGGGATGATCGTCTCCTTGGGCCTGCCGCTCTTGTACCACCAAGGGTTGTTCAACACGGCGTGTCTGGCGGTCAACGGTCGAAGCGTCGGCTTCACGGCGAAACAATTCCTCGCCGGCGACGGCCTGCACTACGAACCGCGCTGGTTCAAGCCCTGGCCGGCCGGCGAGCGCGGCGAAGTCGAACTGAACAACGTCGACTACCCGTTGGGCGACGTCTTCTTCGACGTCGGCGGCGTGAAGATCGGTTTTGAGATTTGCGAAGACGCCTGGGTCGCCGATCGACCCGGCGGCGAATTGGCGCTGCGCGGCGTCGACGTCATCCTCAACCCCAGCGCCAGCCACTTCGCGTTCGGCAAGTTTAAGGTTCGCGAACGGTTCGTGCTCGAAGGTTCGCGAGCTTTTAACGTCAGCTACGTCTATTCCAATTTGGTCGGCAACGAAGCCGGGCGCTCGATTTACGATGGCGGGGCACTCATCGCCTCGGCCGGCGAAATGCTCGCGGCCGGCCCGCGGTTCACTTATGCCGACATGCGACTCACAACGGCCTTGGTCGACGTCGATGCCACGCGGATGAAGCAATCGCGCACCGGCAGCTTCCGCCCCGACTTGCGCAAGAACGATTCTTGCGTCGAAGTCGACTTCGACTTCCCGGAGTTCCCGCCGCAGCCGCCGACCGTGAAGCAAGCGGCTTGGGAAAGCGGTCCGCACGTCAAAGAAGAAGAATTCGCGCGGGCGGTGAGCTTGGCGCTGTTCGATTACATGCGCAAGAGCCGTTCCAACGGCTTTGTCGTTTCGCTCAGCGGCGGCGCCGATAGTTCGGCCATCGTCTCGTTGGTTTCGCTATTGGTCGAATGGGGCGTGCAAGAGTTGGGGCTCGCCGGCTTCTTAAAAAAGGTGTCGTACTTCCAACGAATCCAGGCGTGCAAAACGCCAGCCGAGATTCTCGAGAAGCTTTTGGTCTGTGTCTACCAAGGCACCGAGAACAGCGGCGACGTCACGCGCACCGCGGCCCGAGAAGTGGCGAAAGCGGTCCATGCCGAGTTCATGGATTTCGACATCACGTCGCTGCACAAAGGCTATATGCAACTGATCGAGAAGGCCATCGCGCGGCCGCTCGACTGGGCGACCGACGACATCGCGATGCAAAACATTCAGGCCCGCGTTCGTTCGCCGGGCGTTTGGATGCTCACGAATTTGCGCGGCTCGCTGCTCTTGGCGACGAGTAATCGCAGCGAGGCGGCCGTCGGCTACGCCACGATGGACGGCGACACCTCGGGCGGCCTTAGCCCGATCGCCGGCATCGACAAAGCGTATTTGCGCCGCTGGCTCGTGTGGCTCGAGAAAGAAGGCCCCGAGGGACTGCATCCGATCCCGGCTTTGCATTACGTCAACGCGCAAGCCCCCACGGCCGAACTCCGCCCGCCGGGTGCCAAGCAGACCGACGAAGCCGACCTGATGCCGTATGAGTTGCTCGATCGTGTAGAGCGATATGCCATCCACGACAAGCTGATTCCGATCGAGATCCTGCAAAAGCTCACCGTCGAGTTTCCGCAGTATTCGCTCGACCAACTAGTCACCTGGATCGACCGATTCTTCAAGCTCTGGTGCCGCAACCAATGGAAGCGCGAGCGGATTGCGCCGAGTTTCCATGTCGACGATCTGAACCTCGACCCGCGCACCTGGTGCCGCTTCCCAATTCTCTCCGGCGGCTACGAACGGGAAATGAAAGAGTTCCGCGAATACGCCGAGCGGCTGAAGAACAAGCGGTAGGCCAGGTTCCGCCGCTTCGAAACCCGTGCGGACTTCCGCGGAGACGCCTGATCGCATGAAGCGGAAGAAGAAATCGCGACCTCTCGATCGCGCTGCACGCGCGGCGCCTCCGTCATCGCAACGAGCGAAGTATTTCGGCGTGTGCTTGGCGTTGGCGCTGTCCGTGCTGGTGATCTACGGCCAGACGACGAGGTTTTCATTCGTCAATCTGGACGACGACCACTACATCTACGCCAATCCGCGAATCTTGCAGGGGCTGACGGCAGGCAACGTCGTCGCCGCATTCACTGAGAGTCACGCCAACTTGTGGCATCCGCTCGCGACCCTGACGCACCTGCTCGACGTCCAACTCTACGGCAAGTGGGCCGGCGGGCATCATCTCACCGGCGTCGTCGTGCACCTCGGCGCCGTGCTATTGCTGCTGTTCGCCCTAGATCGACTGACCGGCAACTTTGCACGCAGCGCTTTTGCTGCGGGTCTGTTCGGCTTGCATCCGTTGCGTACTGAGTCAGTCGCTTGGGTTTGCGAGCGGAAAGACGTGCTGAGCGGCCTCTGCTTCGCACTGCTCTTGTGGGTTTACGCTCGATACGTCGAGAGGCCGACGCGCGGCCGCTACCTATGGATGGTGTTCGTCTTTGCGCTGGGCTCGATGTCAAAGCCGATGTTCGTGACTGTTCCCTTCGTCTTGCTGTTGTTGGATTACTGGCCGCTACGACGGGCGGCGTCGGCGGATCCCGCGATGCAATGGACTTGGAAACGGTTGCTGTTAGAGAAAATTCCGCTGGTACTGATCGCCGCCGGCGTTGTCGCTGTTACGATCTATGTCCAAAGGCCGGCGATTCAGTCGCTCGAGAACTTTACGCTCGGGGCCCGATTGGCCAACGCCGCGTGTTCCTACGTAATCTATCTGCGGCAGTTTTTTTGGCCCGTCGCCTTGGCGGTCTTCTATCCACATCGCTTTGAAGGGATTCCGCTTGCCGAAGTCGTCGCATCAAGTGCGTTGCTGCTGGTTCTTACGGCGACGGCCGTCGCGCTGCGTCGAAAACTTCCGTACTTGTTCGTCGGTTGGTTTTGGTATCTCGGCATGCTCGTCCCGGTAATTGGTCTGATGCAAGCCGGACTTCAGGCCCACGCCGATCGGTTTACGTACCTGCCGCAAATCGGCATCGCTGTCATCATCGCTTGGGGAACGGCGGATTTTGTGACCGCGCGGCGCGTCGGTGCCGCGAAGTCGTGCGTGGCGGCGGTCCTCGTCTTGACGATCCTGGTCATCTTGTCTTGGCGGCAAACGACTCATTGGGCGAACGGAGTAACGCTATTCGCCCATGCGCTCGAGCGCGTCGGGCCGAGCGACATCGTGCACAACAACTTCGGCGTCGCGCTGGCCCAGCAAGGGCGGCTGGAGGAGTCACTGGCCCAGTATCGCGAAGCGATGCGGCTCAATCACAAGTATGTTGCCGCCGTAGCAAACTACGGCGACGCCCTTCGTCAGCTCGATCGACTCGAAGAGGCAGTTGTCGTCCTGCGGCAAGCCTTGCCGCTCGATCCGGAGAATTTGGACGTCGGCAATAACCTTGGCGAATCATTGCTGCGCTTGGGCCGATTGGAAGAAGCGATCGCGGTGCTGGAGGACGTGAAGCGCCGCGACCCCAACTTCGCCTCGGCGCGAAACAATTTAGGGCTGGCGCGAGTCCAACAAGGAAGGCTTGAGGAAGCCGTGGCTGAGTATCGACAAGCCCTCGCGGTCGACTCCAATTTGGGTCCGGCCCATTC
>JADMIO010871489.1_pt1 | contig 36551 bp, 31 predicted proteins | sample 8958161 | NCBI WGS metagenome assembly JADMIO01 (sample SAMN16585339, study PRJNA669376) | soil metagenome | isolation source: Crop rotation soil | place: USA: Cullars Rotation, Alabama | collected 2011
AGGTGAGCCAGTGTGATTACATTTGCGGCCTAACTGTGGCCAGTCCAGTTACGCTGGAGTCACTAGTATTTAGGTGACACTATAGAAGCGGCCGCGACAACTTGTCCACGTGGAATTCTAAGCTTAGGATCCCAATGTGCTGGAAAGCACCATGATCCTCCCGTTCTCGAACACGCCCGGTGAGTACGTGCCCGATGTGTTCATCAGCATGCTGAACAGTGCCGGCCAGTACATCTGGGCGGGAAAGATCGGTGCCCTCGGACACGACGATGCCTACAGCGTCAGCGTGGACGGAAGCGACAACATTTATGTCGGCGGTATCTTTCAAGGCGAAGTGGACCTGGATCCTACGACGAATACCGCCTTGCACACAGGCCTTGATGGTTTCGACGAGTCGATCTTTCTGTTGAAGCTATCTGGACCATTGGCAGCCATCGAAGAGCATGGGGCCGGCCCCGCTCAGATCTTCCCGTTACCAGCGCGTGATGTGCTCCACGTGAACGGAACAGCCGCGGGAACACAGTTGGTGCTGTATGACCTGCAGGGCCGGCAACTCACGCGGTCGAGGTCCACTGGGCTTGCCATCGACCTGGACATGCAGCAATTAGCACCAGGCACATACGTGCTCGCGCTGATCACTGCTGCCGGCCGGGAAACGCACGTGGTGGTGAAGGAATAGCGAGGCACTGATCCAAACGCGCGCGAAAGGCTGCTTATGCGGCTACCTTTCCACGGCATGACCTTCTCACCCACTTCGCTCGTCGAGCAGACCCAGCACCTACAACGCGCACATCAGCGCTCCCTCGAAATGCTCGAGTCGGGGAATGAACGGGACGAGATCCTGACCTTCCTCACCGAGGCTGCTGAACAGATCGCCGGCCCTGGCAGCGCTGCTTCCATCCTGCTCTTGGATGATGAAGGGCTGTTGCGCAACGGTGTTTCGCCCAAGCTCCCCGATGACTACTTGGCCGCCATCGACGGACTTCGGCCGGATGCCCGCATCGGCACTTGCGCTGCTGCGGCCGCCACCGGCAAAGTGATCGTCACTCCGGATTTCCGCACGGATGATAAATGGGCCGAGCTGCGTCACCTGCCGCTCGCACTGGGTTACGCCGGTGCGTGGAGCATCCCGATCAAGACCCGCGATGGCCGCGTGCTGGGCACCTTCGGCACCTACTTCCGCAACGACTTCGTGATCAATATGGATATGATCGATCGGCTGGGACTTCTGGCTTCGGCGGCGGCTGTGGTGGTGGAACGGGGCAGCGCTGCGCGCTGAACCGCAGAAGTGCGTTGCCCGTTACTTCTACATTGTGCGGTTCACTGTTCTGCGGTTTTGCGGTTCAAGGCCGACTGGATCCTCTTCGCATTTCTTCACAAAATCCCACCTCCGCCCCCCGGCTACCTTTGCCCGCTAACACCCGAGAAGGAGAAGGATCATGCTGGAGTTGAGCTACCTGCGCGAGCTGCGCGATGAGGCGATCACGCGCCTGAAGAAGCGGAACATCGATGCCCAAGCCCTGCTGGACAAGGCCGTGGAACTGGATGCGAAGCGGCGCTCCACGCAGAACGCGCTGGACAGCAAGCAGAACGAGCTGAACGAGATGAGCCGCTCGATCGGCGAACTGATGAAGGGCGGCAAGAAAGACGAGGCCGAAGCGGCACGTGCGAAGACCACTGCGCTGAAAGCGGAGATCGCCAAGATGCAGGAGGAACTCGCCACTGCAGAGACCGCACTCCGTGACCAGCTCTGCCTGATCCCCAACGTACCGAACACGAAAGTGCCCGAGGGCAAGACCCCCGAGGACAACGTGACCGTGATGCAAGAAGGCGCCATTCCCGAGCTGCCCGCCGACGCGAAGCCGCACTGGGAACTCGGCGAGGAATACGACCTGCTGCACATGGACCTCGGCGTGAAAGTGACCGGCGCGGGCTTTCCCGTGTACAGCGGCCAAGGCGCCAAACTTCAACGGGCTTTGATCAGCTTCTTCCTCGATCGGGCGATCGCAGCGGGCTACAAAGAGATCATCCCGCCGCACATGGTGAACGCGGACAGCGCGTTCGCCACCGGCCAGCTGCCCGATAAGGAAGGCCAGATGTATCACGCCACGGTGGACGGGCTCTACCTGATCCCTACCGCTGAAGTGCCGATCACGAACCTCTACCGCGACGAGATCATCGATGCGGCCAAGTTGCCGATCAAGAACGTGGGCTACACACCCTGCTTCCGCCGCGAGGCCGGCAGCTACGGCGCACACGTCCGTGGCCTCAACCGCGTGCACCAGTTCGACAAGGTAGAGATCGTGCGCGTGGAGAAGCCGGAGAACAGCTTCGCGGCACTCGAAGAGATGACCGAGCACGTGAAGGGCCTGCTGCGCGATCTGGAACTCCCCTACCGTCAACTGCTGCTCTGCGGTGGCGATATGGGCTTCGCCAGTGCGATGACCTACGACATGGAAGTGTATGCCGGTGCGCAGAAGCGCTGGCTGGAGGTGAGCTCCATCAGCTGCTTTGAGACCTTCCAAAGCAATCGTTTGAAGTTGCGCTTCCGCGGAGAGGACAAGAAGACGAAGCTCACGCACACCTTGAACGGCAGCGCGCTCGCGCTCGCGCGGATCGTGGCGGCCCTGCTGGAGAACAACCAGACACCTCAGGGCATCCGCATCCCCAAAGCGTTGCAGCCGTACACCGGTTTCGACATGATCCGCAAAGGATGAAGCACACGCTGCCATTGATGTTCGTTATCGGCGTTCCGCTCTGCGCCCACACGGGTTGCAAGCGCTCGTTCGATGCCGCGCATGTGGCGGAATTGGACAGCATGATGACCGTCGTGGATAGCGCGGCACATGCACTGAACGGCATCGACACACGCCGGTTGCACGCGCTCGACTCGGCGTACGCCTTGCAACGCGAACCTCTGTTGGCACACCTGAAGGACACCGTTAATGCCACCACGGCCACTGCGCTCGGCAACTATCACCGCAGCATGAGCGGAACCTTGGACCGCGTGATCCACGAGTTCGATCGCGTGAGCGAAGAGCTCGGCCGCACGCGCACGCAGCTGGAACAGTTGAAGCACGACGTGCAGCATGGCCTGCTCGCACCGGAACAAGGTTCGAATTTCCTCTCGCAGGAACGCGCCTTCACCGAACGCACCGTAAGCAACGCCAGGGCCCTGGTCGAGAACGCCAACAACGCACTTCACACGTGGGAAGCGTACCATGGCCGCGTGGATTCCGTTCTACTACCCACGACCAAGGACACCCTGCGATGAAAGCCGCGTTCCGCTCCCTGCTCTTCCTGTTCACACGCCGTAGCGTATGCGCAGGTGTGCTGTTCGCCGGCCTGGCCTTCTCCTCGCACGCGCAGACCACCGACGAGCAACTCGCCGCGCAGTACTTCCAGCAAGGCGATTACGAGCGCGCGATCCTCTACTACGAGAAGCTCTACAAGAAGTCGCCGACACCGTTCTATTACGAGCAGCTGTTCAAGAGCAACATGGCCTTGAAGCAGTTCGAGAACGCGGAGAAGCTGGCGAAGGAGCAAGTGCGCCGCAGCGACAACGAGCCGCGTTTCCTCATCGATCTAGGCGCCGTGCACAAGCAAATGGGCCTTGCGGACAAGTCGGAGCAGGAGTTCGACAAGGCGCTGAAGAACATGAAGAGCGATCCGAACAGCGTGCGCTCCACGGCAAGCGCCTTCCAGAAACACAACGAGACGGATCGTGCACTCCAGGCCTATGAGCGCGGGCAGAAGATGGTGAAACAGGAAGGCGTGAACTTCCACTACGAGATCGCCAACCTGCACGCGGAGAAGGGCGATCTGCAGGCCATGATCGCGGACTACATGGATCTGCTGGAAGAGAACCCTGCTTACCTCCAAGCCGTGCAGAACGGCCTTGCCCGCTACATCGATTTCACCCGTTCCGATGCGCGCACGGATGCCCTGCGCACGGAGCTGCTGCGCCACATCCAGAAGGATCCGCAGAACACGATCTTCCAGGAGATGCTCATCTGGCAATACCTGCAACAGAAGGACCTCGACGGCGCCTTCGTGCAGAGCAAGGCCATGGACAAGCGTTTCAACGAAGGCGGCCAACGCTTGATGGAACTGGCCGAAGTGGCCGTTACGAACAAGCAGTGGACGATGGCCACGAAGTGCTATCAATACGTGCTCGACCAGTCAGGCGAAGGCCCGCAGAAGATGAACGCGCGCATCGGTCTGGTGGATGCGCTGAACTCCCGTGTGACGAGCCAGGCCGATCCCCCGAAGGTGGAACTGGATGAACTGAAAGCCCAGTATGAAAAGACGCTCACCGACATGGGCAAGATGCCCAGCACCACGCGCCTGATGGCCGGCCTGGCGCACCTGAAGGCGTATTACTTGAACGATCGCATCGGCGGTGCAGCGCTGTATCAAGAGGCCATCGATATGCCGAACCTCGATCCCAAGAAGCAGGCGGTGTACAAGCTCGATCTCGGCGACGTGCTCCTGCTCGATGGCAACATCTGGGAAGCCTCACTCCTCTATTCCCAAGTTGACCTCGACTTCAAGCAGGACATCATCGGCCACGAAGCGCGCTTGCGCAACGCGAAGGTGAGCTTCTACGCCGGCGATTTCCTCTGGGCGAAGGCACAGCTGGACGTGCTCAAGGCCAGCACCAGCAAGCTCATCGCCAACGACGCGATGGAACTTTCGCTGCTGATCACCGACAACATCGGCGACGACACGTTGAACACACCGCTCTCGCTCTTCGCCCGCGCACAGCTACTAAGCTTTCAGCACCGCTTCGATGAAACGCTGATGACCCTGGATAGCGTGAACGCGCTCTATCCGATGAACAGCCTTGGCGATGACATCCTATACGAACGCTACCGTGTCGCCTATGCGCGCCAGCAATACGATACGGCTGCGACCTTCCTGACCAAGGTGCTGGAGCAATACCCGAACGACATCCTGGTGGACAATGCGCTCATGGACCTCGGGAGGCTGTACGAGGAACACCTCAACGACAAGGAAAAGGCGAAGGGCTATTACGAGAAGTTGCTGTTCGAACAGAGCGGCAGCATCTTCGTGCCCGAGGCCCGCGACCATTTCCGCAAGCTGCGCGGTGATCACGACGACCTCGACACACCCGAGAAGCAGTTCCTCAACGGCACACCATGATCGTCTACAACGTGACGTTGAGCGTCGACGAGGACGTGGTGGAGAACTGGTTGCATTGGATGAAAACGGTGCACATCCCTGATGTGATGGCCACGGGCCTGTTCCTGGATAGCCGCATCTGCCGCGTGCTCGCCGAGGAAGAGGGCGGTGTCACATACGCCGTGCAATACACCTGCGCCGACATGGCCACGTACGAGCGGTACAGGGACCAGCACGCGCCGCGCCTGCAGGCCGAAACGCAGAAGCACTACGGTGGCAAGCTCGCGGCGTTCCGAACGTTGCTCGAGGTGGTGCACACGGCTTGAATGCGCTATTGGCTCTTGGCTGTTGGCCTTTAGCTACATCTCCGGCAACAAGCCAATAGTCAACAGCTAACAGCCAATAGCCTAAGGGAAAGTCTGTGACCACCATCTTTGGCCGATCATGTACGTCCGCGCGAAGAAGCACCTCGGCCAGCACTTTCTAAAAGAAGACAGCATCGCGCATCGCATCGCGGAAAGTCTCACCGGACATGGCGGCTATCATCATGTGATCGAGGTGGGCCCCGGCACCGGAGCGCTCACCAAGCACCTGATCGCCCGCAAGGACATCGAGGTCACCTGTTATGAAGTGGACACGGAATCCGTGGCCTCACTGCATGCACAGTTCCCGGACCTGCAAGTGTTCGAGAGCGACTTTCTGCGGATGTCACCGGACGCGGTCACGGATGGACACCTCGCGGTGATCGGCAACTTTCCGTACAACATCAGCACGCAGATCGTGTTCAAGGTGCTCGAGCACCGCGATCGTTTCACGGAGCTCGTGGGCATGTTCCAAAAGGAAGTGGCCGATCGCTTGTGTGCCGGGCCCGGCAGCAAGACCTATGGCATCAGCAGCGTGCTGGCCCAGGCCTGGTATTCCATGGAAATGCTCTTCATCGTTGAACCGGGTTCCTTCATTCCCCCGCCCAAGGTGCGCAGCGCGGTGATCCGCATGCAGCGGAACAACATGAAGCAACTGCCCTGCGACGAAGCGCTCTTCTTCCAAGTGGTGAAGACCGCCTTCAATCAGCGCCGCAAGACGCTGCACAATGCCCTGAAGAACTTCGCTCCGCTGAAGAACGGCGTGCCCGAAGCCTTTGCGAAGAAGCGCGCAGAACAGCTCTCCGTCGCGGACTTCATTGCGCTAACGCTGGCTTGCGAGGTTTGAACCGCAGAACCGCAGAAGTACGGTGACGTTACTTCTACATTTTGCGGTTCATTGTTCTACATTCTGCGGTTCAATGCACAGCGCTGCCCCCTAGCTTAGCACGGCCATGTCCTTCAAGCTCAGCGCGACCAGTCTCGAGCGCCTCCGCGATCACGTGCAGCAGAAGCGCGACGAAGCGCTGCTCCACGAAGTGAGCGAACTGCACCCCGCGGACATCGCGGAAGTGCTGGACCGGCTGGACCTGGAAGAAGCGCAGTACCTGCTCAACCTCCTGGACCCGGAGGTGGCCGCCGAGGTGATCACAGACCTGCCGGAGGACCGGCGTGAAGCCCTGCTCGAGGATTTCAGTCCGAAGGAGCTGGCCGAGGAAGTGATCGAGCAGCTCGATTCCGACGACGCTGCGGACGTGATCGCGGAACTTCCTGAGGACGTGCAGCAGGAGGTGCTCGCGAACATCGACGACACGGAGCTGAAGAGCGAGATCACCGAGCTGCTCACCTACGACGAGAACACCGCCGGCGGTGTGATGCAGAAGGAACTGGTGAAGGTGCGCTCCTCCTCCAGCATGCTCGACTGCGTGCGCGAACTGCGCAAGCACGCGGATGACATCGAGCACGTATATGTGATCAACGTGGTGGACGACCACGACAAGTTCGTGGGCACGATCCCCCTGAAGGAATTGGTGACCCGCAGCTTGCGCACGCCCGTAAAGGAGGTCTACGACCCCGACGCGATCAGCGTACCTGCGGACATGGATGCGGAAGAGGTCTCGCGCCTGATGGCCCGGTATGACCTGCCCGTGGTGCCGGTGGTGGATGATCGCGGACGTCTGCTCGGCCGCATCACCTTCGACGATATCGTGGATGTGATGCGCGAGGAGGAAACGGAGGACGTGCAGAAGATGGGCGGTATGGAAGCGCTGGAATACAGCTACAGCAGCAGCACCCTGTGGGACATGGTGAAAGCGCGCGCCGGCTGGCTGATCGTGCTTTTGCTCGGCGAAGGGTTCACGGCAACGGCCATGAGCTACTTCGAGAACGAGATCGAGAAGGCCGTGGTGCTGGCGCTCTTCGTACCGATGATCATCTCCTCGGGTGGCAACACCGGCTCACAAGCTTCGTCGTTGATCTGCCGCGCGCTGGCCGTCGGCGATGTAACGGTGAACGAGTGGTGGCGCATCGTGCGCCGCGAAACGAGCGTCGGCCTTACGCTCGGCCTCGCACTGGGCGTGGTCGGTTTTCTGCGCGTTGCGCTGTACAGCCAGTTCACGGACATCTATGGGCCGCATTGGGTATCGATCGGACTGGCCATCGGTTTTTCACTCACGGGTGTTGTGCTCTGGGGCAACTTGATCGGCTCGTCGTTCCCGTTGTTGTTGAAGCGTTTCGGCATGGATCCCGCCGTGAGCAGCGCTCCGTTCGTGGCCACTGTCGTGGACATCACCGGCTTGGTGATCTACTTCTCGATCGCCTCCCTCTTCCTTGTTGAACTACTCAAGTGAAGATCGTCTTCATCGATCGCGTACATGCCGTGTTGAGCGAACGCCTCAGCGTGGCCGGCCATATCTGTGAAGACCTCAGCCAGCTGGAGGAAAGCGCCGTGATGGAGCAGCTCGAGGACGCCGAAGGCATTGTGATCCGCGGGCGTATCATGCTCGATCGCAAGGCGCTGGACCGCGCACCGCGCTTGAAGTTCATCGCGCGTGCCGGCGCCGGTATGGAGAACATCGACGCTCACGAGTGCCGGTTGCGTGGGATCCAGCTCTTCAACTCACCGGAGGGCAATCGCGATGCGGTGGGTGAACATGCGATCGCCATGTTGCTCGGGTTGATGAACCACTTGATCCGCGCTGACCGCGAAGTGCGCGGCGGGAAATGGCGGCGCGTGGAGAACACCGGCTACGAACTGAACGGCCGAACGATCGGCATCATCGGCTTTGGCCGCATGGGCAGCGCGTTCGCGGAGAAGCTCACCGGCTTCGGCGTGAAGATCATCGCCCACGACAAGTACTTGAAGGACTACGCGCCCGATCACGTGCGCGAGGTATCCCTGGACCACGTGCTGAACGAAAGTGATGTGATCAGCCTGCACTTGCCGTTGACCCCGGAAACGCAGCATTATGCGAACGCGGCGTTCTTCGCGCGTTGTGTGAAGCCCATCTGGTTCATCAATACTGCGCGTGGATCCCTGGTCGATACGGCCGCTTTGCTGGATGCGTTGGACGAAGGCCGCGTGCACGGCGCTTGCCTGGACACCTTGGAGTTCGAAGAGCGATCCCTGCAGGGGCTTCGCACGGACGCGCCGAAACAATTGCTCAAACGCTTGTTCGATCATGAGCGCGTGATCCTTTCTCCACACGTGGCCGGCATCACGCACGAGAGCTATTTCAAACTGGCCAATGTGCTGGCCGATAAGATCCTGAACGAGATCGGCCATGGGTAGCAACGCGCCGATCTACATTGCCGCTACGCTGACGCTCCTGCTCGGCGCCTGCATGAGGTCCAGCAACGATCTTCCTGAAGTGCACGGCCATCGCGGATGCCGCGGCCTGCTTCCGGAGAACACGCTGCCGGCGTTCGAGAAAGCAGCGAAGCTTGGCTGCCAATGGCTGGAGATGGACGTGGTGATCACCGGTGATGGTCATGTGCTCGTGAGCCATGAACCGTGGATGGAACACCGCATCTGCCGCACCCCGCAGGGCGATACGATCACCGTGGAGCACGAGCGCGACTTCAACATCTACCACATGTCGCTGGCGGAAGTGCAAGCCTTCGACTGTGGTTCGCGGATCCATCCCGACTTCCCCGAACAAGAGCTCCAACGGCTGCACAAGCCTACGCTGGAGGAAGTGGTATCGCACATCGAAGAACTCGCGATGGAAGAAGGCCTTGGCAACGTCGGATACAACATCGAGATCAAGAGCGAGCCCGCGCTGTACGACAAGTTCCAGCCGAACCCACAGCCGTTCGCGGAACGCGTGATCGCCACGATCGATTCCCTGGGCATCGGCAACAAGGTGATCATCCAGAGCTTCGATCCGGCGGTACTGGAAGCCGTGCACACCATCGATCAGGAGATCCCCGTGGCCTTGCTGGTGGATAACGGCAATGACCTGCCGACGAACCTCGCGCGACTGAGTTTCACCCCGGATTATTACAGCCCCGCGCAAGCGCTGGTGGATGCGGCGCTGATGCGGGCGCTGGATCAGCGACAGATCGACCTGCTCGTGTGGACGGTGAACGACGAAGCGGACATGCGCCGCATGATCAACTTCGGCGCAAGCGGCATCATCACGGACTACCCGGACAAGCTGATCAAGATCCTCGACGATGCTCAGTGAGCCGCGAGAAGCTGGCCCATGCCCCGCTCCAGCGCATCGAGGTCCGCGTTCCAGGACAGCTGTTGCGGCGCGTTCTGCGCGACCAGTCGCGCGCACAAGGCGGTGTAATACTCCGCATCCAGGCTTACCAGTTGTGGCTTTAGCGAGTGCACCACACGGATCACCTTGTCGTGGTCACCGCGCTGGCGGGCATCGCGGAGCGTGGTCAGACGCTCAGCCCCACGGCGACGGACCAAGGCCAAAAGCATCGCATCATCTTCCGACAGTTCGACCAGCGGGGACGCCGGCGACGCGGGAACGTGCGCGGGAGGTGGCTCAACAACGGGAACCACAGCTTTCGGAGGTGCGGGAGCAGCGGCGGGTGTCGCAACTCTCTCCTCGATGGCCTTCCGGTTCACCATCCGCAGCCAGGTGACCTCCTGCTTCACCTCCTTCAGCTCACGGCGCAATCGGCGGACAGAGCGCACGAACAGGAACACGGACACCAACAAGATGATCACCGCCGCACCTGCAGACGCGTAGGAGATCAGCTGCCATTGCTCGATCGATGCCTCTTGTTGCTTCGCCAATTCGGCGGCGGCCTCACGTTCGCTACCCAGCAGCACGGAAAGGCTGTCGCGCTCCGCGGCCAGATGCGCGTTCGCTTCGTGGGCGCGTTCCAGCGCTTCGGTCGCCTCTTGCTCCAAGGTCTGCTGGGTGAGTTGCTGCACAAGGACCAGCTCATGGTTCGCCTTGGTCATCTCGCCCATGGCCGTGAACAGGTCCGCCAGGGTGCTGTGCGCGCGCAACGACAAGGCCGTGGCGCCCTCGGTGCTATCGGCCAAGGCCGCGGCTTCCAGGCTCAGACGAACGGCGCGCGTAAGACCTACCAGCGAGGCGAGGTCCAGACGGGCATTGATCGCCGCGAGCGCATCATGCGAAGAGTCGGCCGCGGCAATGTCCTGCGTGATCGACAGGATCTGGTCCTGCGCAGATATGGCATCGATCTGGGCGGAGATCGATCCGCTACCAATGACCAACAGAAGAACATAGAGAAGTGAACGAGCAGCTACCCGGGACATGCGGCGAATCTATCCGCCGACCCCGCTCACGCGCGCGTATGCGCGCGAACATCTTTCCCCAGAGTTCTCCACGATCGCGGGCACGGATCGGACTACTTCAGTACGAAACGCGCGGTGGTGCGGCTGCGCTGCTCGATCAGGATGTCCTTGCCGGCCGTGAGCTTTTCCAAGGTGACCTCGTCGTGGTGGCGTACGGTGAGCAATTGCAGGCCTTCGTTCCACTTCACCTCGTAGTCGCGGCGAAGCTCCATCACGAGCGGCTTCACGCGGTTGTCGTTGTCCATGCAAACCGTGAACGCAACGGCGCTGTTCTGCATCAGGTTGATCCGTACGCCGTGCTGCGCGCACAGACCGAAGATCCCGCTCAGGTTCTCCTCCACCACGAACGACAGGTCACGCGGCGTGATCGAAAGCAGCAGCTGTCCCGGCTTGATGATGAACGAAGGGATCAGCGTGTCGTGGTCCGTGGCCTCGCTGATCGTGCTGCCCGCCGCACTCAGGTCCATGAACGAGCGCACGTAAAGCGGGATGTTCTTGCGCTGCAGCGGTTGCAAGGTGCGCGGGTGGATCACGCTCGCGCCGAAGTAGCTCAGTTCGATCGCCTCCTTGTAGCTGATGTGCTCCAGCAGCTTGGTGTCCGGGAAGAGCTTCGGATCCGCGTTGAACATGCCCGGCACGTCCTTCCAGATCGTTACGCTCTCCGCGTCCAGCAGGTAGGCGAAGATGGCCGCGGAGAAGTCCGAGCCTTCGCGGCCGAGGGTCGTGGTCAGCCCATCCTTCGTGGCACCGATAAATCCTTGCGTGACGATGCGTGCTGGTTTGTTCGCCAGCAGTGGCTTCAGCGCACGCGCGGCGTTCGCTTCGCACACCGGCCAATCTACGCGCGCGGCGCGGAAGAGGCCGTCGGTCCGCACGACCGTTCGCGCATCCACCCAGGTGTTATCAATACCCGCGGAACGCAAGTGGGCGCTCACGATCAGCGTGCTCCAGACTTCGCCGAGCGAAACGATCTGGTCGTAATCGCGGTCGCGATCGCCGGATGCCTTCTGCCGCAGGAACTCGGTGAGCCGTTGGAAGTGCAGGACGAGCTCCGCCTGAGCAGCCGCATCCGACGGGGCCACTTCACCAAGCACGCGGAGATGTGCATCCCGCAGCGCCTCCACCTTCTCGCCCGCATCCAAACCATCGCAATAGGCCCATACGATCTCCTCCAAGGCGTTGGTGGTCTTGCCCATCGCACTCACCACGATCAGCAGGTCGTCGCTGGGGAAATGCTTCAGCACACCCGCCACGTTGCGCACGCCCGCCGCATCCTTCACACTGGCACCACCGAACTTGAAGACCTTCATTGCTCGCTCAATTCGCCGAAAGATGCGGAAGCGCGATCACTTGGAAGCCTTCTCTCCCATTTCCGAGCAGCGCGGATAGCTCGTTCACCGCGATCGTACCTGTGACCTGTATGGCGTCCGTTGTTGCCCCCAGCGGCTTGATCCGATCGAAACGTGCGAGCAATTCCTGGTGCGTCACGGGGATCCGCGCATAGACGTCGATGCGCTCATCCCCTCTGGAAAGTCGCGGTGCGCGTTCGTTCACCTTCGCGTAGGCGTAGCCACCTCCGCGGATCAGCTGCTGCACATCGCTGAGCACGGCGAGCCCCGTTGGCAACTTGCCTGCTCCCTTGCCCTGCAACACATGCGTGCCCGAATGAGCGCCTTCGATCCGGACCGCATTGTACTCGTTGCGCACGAACGCGAATGCATCGGTGGACGGAACGAACGCGGGAAGCACGTGCGCGCTCAAACCTTCCTCTGATACATGTGCCGAAGCGATCAGCCGCAAGGTCCAGCCGTTCTCCTTTCCGAATGCCAGGTCCTCTTCGCGCAGCCCTTCGATGCCATGGCACAGGATGTCTGCAGGCCGAACGATCGTTCCGAATGCATGGGCAATGAGGATCGTTAGCTTGTATCGTGCATCTGCACCGCTCAAGTCGGAGGAAGAATCTACTTCCGCGAAACCTGCTTCTTGTGCTTGCCTCAACGCTTCGTTCGGTGAAATCTCATGCTCTTGCGCTTTCGTGAGGATGTAGTTCGTGGTGCCGTTCAAGATGCCTTCGATGCGCGAGACCTCTTCTCCGCTGAAGTGTGTTTCCAGCGCGCGCAGCACGGGAATGCTCGCTGCACAGGATGCTTCGTAGAGCAACGCTTGTCCCGTGAGGCGCTGCAACTGGATCAGATCACCCAGGTTCTCGGCCACCACTTTCTTGCTCGCGGTGATCGCGTTGCGACCGGTGGTCAATGCGCGCGTGATCACGTGCAAGGCCAGCAGCGGATCGTTGGTCAGTTCCACGATCGTGTGCACGTCGTTGTCGGCGAGGATATCGAGCGCTTCGTAGGTGAGGCGCGCGCCGTTCACGTGCCGTTCGCGGGTGCGATCCTTCACGCAGACGTGTTTCACGTGAGCGGCTGTTCCGCCGTTAGCACTGAGCAATTCCAGGAAGCCCTGGCCAACGCAACCGAGCCCGAAGGCCCCAATGGTCAATGGGGTGTTGCTCATGGCTCAGGCATTGACTTGTTCAAGGAGACCTTCGTTCACTTTCGCGAGCGCGCCTTCCAGGTCCGCGATCAGGTCGTCCGGATGCTCGAGGCCGATGCTGACGCGCACCAGGCTGTCGTTAATGCCGGCGGCGATCCTGGCTTCGCGTGGAACGGAAGCATGCGTCATCTTGCTCGGCACGCACAGCAGGCTCTTCACCCCGCCGAGACTTTCCGCGAGGGTGATCAGCTCTGTGTGCTTCACCAGCTCCACCGCCGCTTCTTCGCGATCGTCCTTCAACCAGAAGCTGATCACGCCGCCAAAGGCTACGCGTCCACCACCAGCGAACGATGAGCGTTGCTGTTGACTGCTCTGCGAACGCGCCACGAGGTGACCGGGATGCGAGCTCAGTCCGGGATAGTTCACCCCCGACACGTCCGGATGCGCGAGCAGGAATTCAGCCACGCGCTGTGCGCTGGCGCTGATGCGCTCGTACCGCAGGTGCAAGGTTTGCGCGCCGCGGATCGCCAGCCAACTGTCTTGCGGACCGAGCACGGCGCCCGTGGCGTTCTGGATGTACTTGATGCGCTGCGCCAGCTCTTCATCCTTCACCACGATGCCGCCGCCGATCACATCGCTGTGGCCCGCGATGTACTTCGTGATGCTGTGCAGCACGATGTCCGCGCCGAGTTTCAGTGGCTGCTGTGCAACGGGCGAGCAGAACGTATTGTCCACGAGCAGCAGGGCCTTCGCCGCTTTCGCGATGGCGCCGATCGCGCGGATGTCGCTGATCTTGAGCGTTGGGTTCGTCGGCGTCTCCAACCATACGAGTTTCGTGCGCGGCGTGATCGCGTTGAGCACGTTCACCGGATCGCTGGTGTCCACGTGCCTCACGGAAATGCCGAGGCGGTTGTAGATCGTGTGCAGTGCGCGGTACGTGCCGCCGTAGATATCGTCCACCGCGATGATCTCGTCGCCTGCGTTGAGCAGTTTCAACACCGCATCCACCGCCGCAAGCCCGCTGCTGAACGCGATGCCTTGTGTTCCTCCTTCCAGCTCTGCGAGCAATTGCTCGAAGGCCTGACGCGTGGGATTGTTCGTGCGTGAGTAATCGAAGCCCTGGTTCACGCCGGGGGCTTGTTGCTCGAACGTGCTGGTCTGGTAGATCGGCACTGAAACAGCGCCGGTGAGCGGATCGTGCGGGAGCGTGTGAAGAAGTTTGGTCTCAGTTCTCATGGCCTTTCTAGGTTTTGGTTGGTTTCGTGGTTGAACACGCACCGACCCAGAAAAGCGTCCCGAACAGACCGTTCTACTTGCCAGCCTATGGCTGGAAATGCGAACGGCCTCCTCCGGACAAGCCAGAAGAGACCGCGAGGTCTGTTTCCGTCTTATCTACCCTCGTTTCCGAGGCAGGATGTAGCACCGATGTCAGCCATAAGCTGACCGGTTGCTAAGGTTTCATAGGGCCTGAACCCTCCACCTTTCTGGATAAGTGCGATGGGAAAGAACGAGGCGCAAATGTAAAGCGTGTGTCCGCGACATTTCCAAATGCGCGGATCACTTTCTTCTGGAAGCCTTGCCCAGAGCGGCGCTCAGCGTTTCGCCAATTCTGCGAGTTGGGCCGCTTCGAGCGATCCGTTCAACCATTCGCTCGAGTAGTTCGTGCCGAAGCGATCATAGAAACGGATCGCATCGGTGTTCCAATCGAGCACTTGCCAGAGCATGCCGCTGTACTTCTCTTCCACCGCATAGCGCACGCAGGCCATGAAGAGCTTTTCCCCGATCCGGTGCCCGCGAGCCTTCTCCGTTACGATGATGTCCTCCAGGTAAAGGCGTCTTCCCTTCCATGTGGAATAACGCTCGTAGCACACCGCCATACCTTGGATCGTTCCATCGGCTTCCGCCACCCAGCCCACCCACACGGGATCCTGACCGAAGCCTGCATCGCGCATGTGTTCCTCCGTGACCGTGACCTCCTTCGGTGCGCGTTCGAACACGGCCAATTCCCTGACCAGTTCCAACATGCGGGATACATCGCGCGGCTCGGCACGGCGGATCGTAACATCCATGGGGCAAAGAAAGGGGTCGACCCGGTGGGTCGACGCTACGCCGGTGCATCTTTGCGACACATGACCCAGATCAAGACCCTCGCCGAGTTCATCGTTGAACGCCAGCACGAATTCACCTACGCCACCGGTGAGCTGACCCAGCTGCTCACGAGCTTCCGCCTGGCCGCCAAGATCGTGAACCGTGAAGTGACCAAGGCCGGCCTGGCGGAGGACATTCTCGGTGCGCAAGGCACGGAGAACGTGCAAGGCGAAGCACAGCAGAAGCTCGACGTGTACGCGAACAACGTGTTCATCCGCATGCTGCGCAGCCAGGGCGAAGTATGCGCGGTGGCCAGCGAGGAGAACGACGACATCGTGCACTTCGACAACGGTGGCAAGTACGTGATCACCATGGACCCGCTCGATGGCAGCAGCAACATCGACGTGAACGTGAGCATCGGTACGATCTTCAGTATTTACAGGCGCATCAGCACGGGCCCGAAAGCCACGAAGGAAGATTTCATGCAACCCGGCACGGCGCAAGTGGCCGCGGGTTATATCGTCTACGGAAGCAGCACCATGCTCGTGTACACCACAGGCCACGGCGTGAACGGCTTCACCCTCGATCCCGGCATCGGCACGTTCTGCCTCAGTCACCCGGATATGAAGACGCCCGCGGAAGGCAAGATCTACTCGATCAACGAAGGCAACTGGCTCGAGTTCAGCGACGGCGTGCGCAAGTATGTGGACGATTGCAAGTCGAAGAAGCTCAGCGCGCGTTACATCGGCAGCCTCGTCGCTGACTTCCACCGCAACCTGATCAAGGGCGGCATCTACCTCTACCCAGGCACGCAGAAGGCACCGAAGGGCAAGTTGCGTTTGCTCTATGAAGCGAACCCGCTCGCGTTCATCGTTGAGCAGGCCGGTGGCAAAGCCACGGATGGTGCACAACGGATCCTCGAGATCAAGCCAACGGAGCTGCACCAGCGTACGCCGTTGTACATCGGCAGCAGCGCGATGGTGGACAAGGCGATGGCGGGCTAGCGCTGCAAAGCAGGCATCATGCTGGTCTCTCCCTCCTCTTCCGTTCAGATCCGCACGCCGGACCAGCGGCTGCGGGTGTTCATCAGTTCCACCATCGGGGAATTGGCGCCGGAGCGCGTTGCCGCACGCGAAGCGATCGAGCGGTTGAAATTGACGCCGGTGCTCTTCGAACTCGGCGCGCGGTCGCATGCCGCGGCTGACGTCTACCGTGCATACTTGGACCAGAGCCACATCTTCGTCGGCATCTATGCGCAGAGCTATGGATGGGTCGCTCCGGGTGCGACCATGTCCGGGCTGGAGGAAGAATACCATCTCGCAGGAGCGCGCCCGAGCTTGATCTACATCAAGGAGAGCTCCGAGCCGCGCGAACCGCGGCTGCAAGCCTTGCTCGACACGATCAAGAAGGACAACACGGTGAGCTATCAGAAGTTCCGGACGCCGGAAGAGCTCGCTGAATTGTTGGAGAACGACCTCGCCGTGCTGCTCACCGAACGGTTCATGCGCGAGCAAGCCCCTCCAGCATCGGCCAAGGTCACTACGCGTTTGCCCGTGGTGCGTGGTCCATCGATCGGGCGCGAAGCGGATATCGCCGCGCTCACCGACCTGCTCTTGCAGGACAACACGGGGCTGGTCACGATCATCGGGCCGGGTGGCAATGGGAAATCACGCATCTCGCTCGTTGTCGCGCAAAAGGTGCAGGACCGGTTCAAGGACGGTGCTGTGTTCGTTCCCCTTGCATCGCTGAAGGATCCCGGTTTGGTCGCGGGCGCCATCGCGAGCCACCTCGGCGTATACGACAAGGGAGAGCTCGCGCCGTTGGAGGTGTTGAAGAACGTGTTGTTCGACAAGCAGATGCTGCTGGTGCTCGACAACTTCGAGCAGCTGTTACCTGCTGCTGACCTGCTCGCCGACCTCTTGGGGCTCTGCCCGGGATTGAAACTGCTGGTGACGAGCCGCGCTCCGTTGCACATCCGCAACGAGCAGGTCTACCCCTTGGAACCCTTGCAGAGCCCGCCGGATGATCGCGAAGCAACGATCGATGAGATGCTCGCCTATCCTTCGGTGCAACTGTTCGTGCATCGCGCCCTGGAAGCTTCTCCGCGTTTGCAATTGGACGAAGCCAACGTACGCGCCATCGCCGCGATCTGCCGCAAGCTCGATGGGATCCCGCTCGCGTTGGAACTGGCCGCGGCGAACACGCGGTTGATGTCGCCAGCGAGCCTGATCGCGCGCATGCAAAAGACCCTGGGCCTGCTCGATCGTGGTGCACGCGACCTTCCCGAACGCCAGCGGACCATGCGTGCCGCGATCACCTGGAGCCATGATCTACTGGACGGTGCAACGTGCGCGCTCTTCCGCCGGCTCGCCGTGCTGAACGATCCCTGGACCCTGGATGATGCCATGCACGTCACGCGCGTGTGCACGGACGTCACCGACATGATCCCGCTGGTGGAGCAACTTGTCGATCAAGGCTTGCTGCGTACACACGCACGCACAGACGACGGGCAAAGCGAATTGCGTTTCAGCATGCTTTACGTGGTGCGTGAGTTCGCGTTGGAACAATTGCAGGCGATCGGCGAGAAGCATCAATGCGATCAGCAGCACGCCGAATATTTCAGTGCGCTCGCCGCTCAGATGGCCGCCAACCTGATGACCGCCGATCGCGAAGCATGGCTGGTGAAAGCAGAAGCCGCTTTCGCCGATATCCGCGCGTCGTTCTGGTATTGGCAGGATCGCGGCGATCGGCCGAACAGCTGGAAGTTGATCGGCGATATGCAAGGTTTCTGGGGACATACCGGCATGGCCAGCGAAGCGCTCGCCTGGTCGAAGGCCGCAGGCGTGACCGAGGACCCCAACGTGACCGGTCTCACGGATGACCTTGTCGGCCGTGCCGTTGCGGCAACCGGCATCGTGCTCTGCCTGTCGGGCAGCTATGAACGAGCGCCTGCTTACCTCCGCCGATCGCTTCCGCTGCTGGATGCGTCAGGACAGGTGCAAGAAAAGGTCGTTGCGATGTGCTACCTCGGTCTGGCCTTCGTGAGCTCGGACCATCCGGATGCCATCGCTGTGAACGAGGAGGCCATGGACTTGGCTGCTTCCTGTGGGAACGAACTCTTCCAACTCCTGTCGCTCTGCTTCCTGACCGAAGCGTACATCTTGAAGAACGACCTGCGCGCCGCCCGGACCAAACTGGAACAAGCGCGCGGCCTGGCCGAAAGCAAGTGGGCCGTCGGCGCGCTCGGCATGTACCACTTGCAATGCGCCAATGTTCACGTGCTTCACGGTGAATTGCCGGAGGCGGAGGCGCTGTACCGCGAGAGCATCGCAGCGTTCGATCGCTTGCGCATGCGCCCCTGGAGCGGATGGTCGTTGTGGGGACTTGCCAATGTGCGCGCACAACGCGGGGACATGACGGGATCGCGCGAGCACTTCCATGCATGCATGGACCGTGGGCGCAACACCGGCGAAATGTCGATGGTCATCAGCTGCGTCCTCGGTCTGTCGTTCATCGCATTCGACAAGGGCGCCCTCACGGAAGCGGCACGCATGATGGGTGCTTCGGATAAGATCGCAGCAGATATCAAGTATTACTACTGGAGCACGATCAGGCAACTTCAGGAGAAGATCCTGGCCGGGCTGCGGAAGAAGATGACACGCGAACAGCTGGCAGCCGAGATGACCATAGGCCGGGACTTTACGCAGGAACAAGCGATCGCCTTGGCGTTATCGGTATGATCATGAAAAGCGTGCTTCAGCGCATCACCTGCGTCGTCATGATCGCCTGCGTCAGCGCATGCAGCCCTTCACACGATGCACCCATCGATGCCAAGGCCTTGGCGGCTGATCAACAGGCGCTCCGCCACATGAAAGAAGTGGAATGGCCAAAGGCCTACCGCGAACAGGACACCGTGCTGCTCGACCGTTTGCTGAACGATGACTTCGAGATGATCGAAGCCGATGGCACCGTCTCCAACAAGGCCGCCGAGCTCGCGTGGATCAAGAAGAACGAATGGAAGGTCGATTCCTTCCGCTACGACATCGAGCGCATCCATGTATGGCCGAACCGAACGGCGATCATTTCCGGCACCGGCCACATGATCTCCGATCGTTCCGAGACGATCTACACGTCCAGCAATGTCTTCATCAAGACGGATAGCATCTGGCAAGCGATCTCGTCGCATGTTTCGGGCGTGAAAGAAGTGCCACGACAATAGCACGCACATGGCCCAGGATCCCGAGCACCGACCGCATGAATTCGACACCAGCAAGGGCCCCTTCCTGTTCGAACTTTCAGAGGACCTTGGGAAGGGTGAATGGCATGGGGTCGTGACCGGTCAGGAGCCGTTCACGACCCGCGGTATTGCAGAACTCGAGTTCTACTTCAACGAGAAGATCTTCCAACATCCTTCCACGGGACAGGTCGAGATCGATCAGGATGTGCTTGAGCACTTCGTACGGTTCGTGCTCGGCAACCTGCAGCTCCTGGAGGACAGAAGCCTTGCTGTGCTCGATGTCATTCGTCCGCACCGCCAAGGGAGCTCATCGATGGAACTTGAGCTCTACGGTGCGGAATTGACCGCCTTTCATCCGGAGAGTGGGGGCCTGGGCAAGAACTATGTCTTGGATATCAAGGTCCTTTTCCAAGATGTGGGTGGCGGTTTCTACGGAGCGGAAGAATTCTATGGCCTGTTCAAGGGATTCACCAAGATGGGCCACGCAATGCTGTTGGGAGCGGTGATCGACTGGGGATAACGCATACGCAGCGATGAACCTTCGGTGACCGAACGTGTACGCGGCTGCGCATCTTCGCCAACAGAAACCATGAGACCACATTCGCTCCTTCTCTTTCTTCTGCTCTTCACCGCCGCACATGCGCAATGGGAGCTGATGACGCCGATCAAGACCCGCAGCGAGTTCGAAGCCATCCGCATGGTGAACGATCAGGTGGGCTATGCCATCGATAAGCCCATGGGCGCGATCCTGCGCACGCACGATGGCGGTGCCACGTGGGAACGCTTATACAACAGCCTCCAGAACAGCCCGTGCGCGTTGTTCATGTGGGATGAAGAACGCGGGATCATCGTGGGTGAAAGCGGTACCGTGTTCCTCACGGAGGACGGCTTCGACAACATCACCACGAGCGTCAACCCTACATACGGCGAGTTCAGCTGTGTGCACTTCGTGAACGATACGCTCGGCTGGGCGGGCACGCTCACCGGGAAGATCTATCGTTCCATTAACGGCGGTGCGAACTGGACCCTGACCAACAGCGGTCAGCCGAGCAGCAACTACATGACCGCCATCCAATTCCTTGACACAGAAGTCGGCTACGCGAGCTGCTATGCGGGCGAGATGCTGAAGAGCACCGATGGTGGCCTGAACTGGCAAGGCGTTGGTCCGTTCGATCAAGTGGTCCTGGTCCGTGACTTCCACTTCTACGATACGGAACTCGGCGTTGGTGTTGGTAGCGCGGGTGAAGTGATCCGCACAACGGACGGTGGCGCCTCGTGGGACTCGATCCCCTCGAACACGACCTACACGATGTTCGATCTCGAAGCGCAAGGCAATACCATGGTGGCCGTTGGTTCGTGGGGCCGCGTGATCCGCAGCACCGATGCAGGGCTTACTTGGACCGAACAGCAGGTGGGCCTGGTGGAACACAAGAGCGTCACGATCACTGCGAACGGCGTGGGCTTCATCGGGACAGATGGCGGCCTGAACCACACGGATGACTTCGGTGCAACGTGGCAGCTGTGGCACGCGGGCACGTGGCATACGCTGATCAACAAGATGAGCTTTATGAATGCCGACACGGGTGTGGCCGTGGGCTGGCAGACCATGGGTGGACTGGAGAGCGGCCTCTTGCGTACCGTTGATGGTGGCAGACATTGGAAGAAAGCTGGTACAGGTGGGCTCGGCGTTCATCTTACACCGGAAGGCATCGGTTGTCTCGGCGGAAGCAGCGGGGCATTCGCGCGCACAACGAACGGTTTCAACACGCGTACGCCCGGGAGCGGTCCGACCGTGGCGATCCGATGCACGTGGACCTTCGATGCGAACACGTACATCGTGGCGGGTGGCTACGTGCTCGGCGGCATGTACCGCACGACCAATGGCGGGCAGGACTGGGATCACGAGGACTTCGGCAACATCAGCATTTTCGACCTGTACTTCGTCAATGATCTCCTTGGCTTTGCGGTCGGTGAAGGCGGCATCAGCTTCAAGACGATCGATGGTGGTATTACCTGGGATCCGATGAACGAGCCGATGGCGAACGATCAATTCACGGTGTTCTTCGTGGACGAGCTGCACGGCTGGATGGGCGGCGCCATGAGCGGTGCCCGCACGATCGACGGCGGGGATACGTGGGAAGTGATGGGCAGCATTCCATCTTACACCAAGGCGATCTACTTCACCGATGCTGATACAGGTTATGCGGTCGGCAACAGCGGTCAGGTGGTCCGCAGCGTGGATGGCGGCGTCACGTGGAATGGCTTCTTGCCGGAGATCCTTAACGCGAGCGTTGGTGATGCAGCATGGGTCGATGGGATGCTCGTCATCGGATGCAACAACGGCGACATATTCCGGGCACAGATCACCTGCCCGAGCATCGCCGCAGTTCCGGTGATCACCGAGAGCGGAGGATCGCTGTGCACGAACACTAACGGCACCGCTCAGTGGTATCTCGATGGCGATCCGTTGCCCGGCGGCGATGCGCCATGCATCATACCTGTTGATGCCGGCGCCTACACCGTGATCGTCACCGATGCATTGGGTTGTGTGTCCGCGCCTTCTGCGCCGGTGCCGATCATCAGCACGGCGATCGCGCCCGTGACCTTCACCGGCGTTACACGGCTGTTCCCGAACCCCGCGAACAACGCCGTTCGCATCGAGCGCGCAGAGGCATCACCCGCAACACTCACGCTCTTCGATGTGCAAGGCCGTGTGGTGCGCAGTGAACGGATCAGCAGCGACACCGGCGTGCTCGACATCTCGGATCTAGTGCCTGGGCTCTACACGGTCCGCGTTGCTTCAGCACACGATGCGGAGACTCTGCGGCTGGTGAAAGAGTAATGCGCATGGCGAAGAAGACCACGTACCTGCTCCTCTTCCGCGGCGTCGGTGGCGCCACGCAATTGCCCGTGGCACCGCTGCGTGCCGCACTCACCGAAGCAGGTTTCGAAGGCGCTACCACCTACATCAACAGCGGCAATGCCTTGGTGCGAAGCGCACTCTCGCGCGAAAAGACCATCGCCAAAGTGGCCAAGTTGTGCAAGGAGCAGTTCGGGTTCGACAAGGCCATCTTCGCACCCACCTTGGAAGAATGGGAAGCAGTGATCGCCAACAACCCGTTCCCCAAAGCGCTGAAGACACCGCAGTACCTGCACGCGGCCTTGCTCGCGAACGCACCGGATCCCGCGGCCGTGAAGGCCATCCTCGCCCTCGCCGTGAACGGCGAACAACTGAAAGTGGTGAAGGGCGTTGCCTACGTGCACACGCCCAACGGCTTCGGCACGTCCAAGATGGCCGCCAAGTTCGACAAGGGCATCGGCGTGGTGAACACCGCGCGCAACTGGAACACCGTGCTGAAGATGCACGCGCTTGCGCAGGGGCTCGAGGCGCGCTAATTCGTCGGGATCTTTTGATCCGTTGAGTTGGATGACCATATTTGCGCCCGTCGGTCCGCTCCCCCGATCGCTCTCTCCCCATGCTCGAACAAGTTCGCACGCGCTGCGCGACGATCACCCGTACAAGCCCTCACGAAGTCGAGATCATCTTCTCCGCTGCCGGCACGCTGGACAAGTCAGGCATTGCCGAAGTGATCCAGGAACGCAAGCGCTTATGCCCCTCTGATCCCATCGGCCTGCTGCTCATCGTTCCCGCTGACGTGGAACTGGACGTGGCCATCATCAATACCGATCATCAACGCGCCAACCAGGCCACGGACAATGTGCTGGCCCTGGCGGTGGTGGCCGGCAATGCCATCTCCGAGACCTTGCTGCGGCTGTACAAGGCCTACTACCCGCCCACCTTCCGCGCGGAGGTCTTCACGGATGAAGAGAAAGCGCGCACTTGGTTGCGCGAACGCGTTGCCGCTGCATTGGAAGAAGCCGCGTTGAAGGGCAAGTAGCGGACGTCCGATGTTCTGGGCGTGCCCGCGCCGTGCGGCGCGGTCGGGCCATCCGCTCATAGTCCTCGCTCCTGCCCTCGCTCCGGGCTATCCGCTGCTGTCCCTCACGCAAGCACCCGCCTTGGTGGACGGAGTGGACATGGTGGCGCATACCGCGTCCACCCTGTCCACCAGCCCGGCTAGTTGCTGCCCTACCTTTGAGCCCCCGAACCCGATGCCCGCGTATGCGGTCACCGGGTTTCGGGCATTTGTACGTTCATGAGTTTGACCTCCCTTCCCGACCTCCTTTCCCTCTTCCGCAACGACGCGCGCATCACGCGCATCGCCGAAGGCCTGCAACCCGCATCCGCACGCGTGCAGGTAAGCGGCACCATCGGCTCCGCTCAACCGCTGATCGCCACATCGGTCATCGACGCGCTCAAAGGCGTACACGTGTTCGTGCTCACCGACAAAGAAGAAGCGGCCTACTTCCTGAACGACCTTGAAACGGTCCGTGGCAAGAACAAGGAAACGCGCAAGGCGAAGGACGAGGACATGTTCTTCTATCCCGCTCCTTCCCGTTCGCCCTACGATCCCGAAGGCCATCACGATGGCGAGCGCGTGAGCCGCACGGAGGTACTCGAGGTCCTTATGAAAAAGCCCGAGTACTTGGTGATAGTCACGTATCCCGACGCGCTCGTGCCGCTGGTGATGGGCCGGGAGGAGATGCAGAAGAACACGCTCACGGTAAAGCGCAACGAGGAGCTGCCGATCGACACACTGGAAGAATGGCTTCAAGAGACCGGCTTCGCACGCGTGGAATTCGTGTACGAGCCCGGCCAGTTCAGTGTGCGCGGCGGGATCGTGGACGTGTTCAGTTATGGCAGCGACAAGCCTTACCGCATCGAGCTCTTTGGCGATACGGTGGAAAGCGTGCGCCTCTTCGATCCGCAGGATCAGCTCACCGTGGAGCGTCTGGCCGAAGCGGTGATTGTGCCCGATCTGCAGGATGAGGACACGGCGCGCCAGCAGCTCTTCTTCGCGCAGCTGCCGGAGAACGCGGTGATCTGGCTGCGCGACATGCAAGCGATCGGCGATGCGGCAGCCAAACAATTGAAACTGCTCACCGAGGCCTACGAGAAACTTCCGGACAAGGACAAACACCCCACGCCGATCGATCTGCTCGCTCCGGACAGCCTTTTGATCAAAGGCCTCCTGGGCTTCCGGAAGGTCTTCCTGAAGAACGCGGCAGAAGCAGAAACACGCGATCCGCACGCGGGACTTGTCGTGGACTTCAAGCAGCGTCCGCAACCGACGTTCGCCAAGGAGTTCAAGGTGCTCAGCGGTGATCTTCATAACAAGCAGAACGCAGGCTACACCAATCTGATCGCGTGCAGCAACGCCAAACAGAGCGAGCGCCTCTACACCATCTTCAACGATATGGAGCACGAGGTGGCCTTCACGCCGCTGGTGCTCGACCTGCACGAAGGCTTCATCGATGAAGAGCTAAAGCTGGCGCTCTACACGGACCACCAGATCTTCGAGCGCTACCATCGCTTCCGCCTGAAGGAGGGCTTCCGCAAGAACTCGCAGGCGCTAACGCTGAAGGAACTCACGCAGTTGAAGCCCGGCGACCTCGTGGTGCACATCGATCACGGCGTGGGCGTGTTCAGCGGATTGGAGAAGATCGATGCGGGCGGTTCGATGCAGGAGGCGATCCGCTTGATCTACCGCGACAACGACATCCTGTACGTGGGCATCCACAGCCTGCACCGCGTGAGCAAGTACAGCGGCGAGGAAGGCGGCGCGGCGCCGAACGTGAGCAAGCTCGGCAGCCCGGCGTGGAAGAACCTGAAGGAGCGCACGAAGGCGAAAGTGAAGGCGCTCGCCTTCGACCTGATCAAGTTGTACGCACAGCGCAAGAGCAAGCCGGGCTTCGCGTTCCAGCCGGACAACTACCTGCAGCACGAACTCGAAGCGAGCTTCATCTACGAGGACACGCCCGATCAGCTGAAGGCCACGCAGGATGTGAAGCGCGACATGGAGAAGGCCACGCCGATGGATCGATTGGTCTGCGGCGACGTTGGGTTCGGGAAGACGGAAGTGGCCATCCGCGCAGCGTTCAAAGCGGTGTGCGACAGCAAGCAAGTGGCGGTGCTTGTACCCACGACGATCCTGGCGCTTCAACACTACAAGAGCTTCTCAGCGCGGATGAAAGGATTGCCGGCGCGCGTGGAATACATCAACCGCTTCCGCAGCAGCGCGCAGCAAACGCAGATCCTCAAAGACCTGAAGGAAGGAAAGATCGACATCATCATCGGCACGCATAGGCTTGTGAGCAAGGATGTCGTGTACAAGGACCTTGGCCTACTGATCATCGACGAAGAGCAGAAGTTCGGGGTGAACGTGAAGGACAAGTTGAAGACGCTCCGCGCGACCGTGGACACGCTCACGCTCACCGCCACACCGATCCCGCGCACCTTGCAGTTCAGCCTTATGGGCGCCCGCGACCTCAGCATCATCAGCACGCCGCCACCGAACCGCTATCCGGTTGCCACCATGCTGCAGCCGTATGATGAAGTGACCATTCGCGGTGCGATCGAATACGAGCTTTCCCGCGGCGGCCAGGTATACTTCCTGCACGACAAGGTGAAGAACATCGAGTTCATCGCGGACATGATCCGCAAGCTCGTGCCCGGCGCGCGCGTGGGCGTGGGCCACGGTCAGCTCGAAGGCCACAAGCTCGAGGAGGTGATGCTCGATTTCATCGAAGGCAACACCGATGTGCTCGTGTGCACCACGATCGTGGAGAACGGCCTCGACATCCCGAACGCGAACACGATCATCGTGAACGAGGCGCAGAACTTCGGCCTCAGCGATCTGCACCAATTGCGTGGGCGCGTGGGCCGCAGCAACAAGAAAGCGTATTGCTATCTGCTCGCGCCGAGCCCGCACCTGCTGCCTGACCTGTCGCGCAAGCGCCTGCAAGCGATCGAGCAGTTCAGCGATCTCGGCAGCGGCATCCACATCGCCATGAAGGACCTGGACATCCGCGGTGCCGGTGATCTCCTCGGTGCGGAACAGAGCGGCTTCATCAACGACATCGGCTTCGAGACGTACCACAAGATCCTGGAAGAAGCCGTGCGTGAACTGAAGGAGGAACACTTCAAGGAACTCTTCGAGGACCGTCCGCTGGCGCGCGGCGCCTCGCGCGATTGGAGCGAGGACTGCATCATCGAGACCGACCTGCCGATGCTGATCCCGAACAGCTACGTGAGCGAGACCGCGGAACGGCTCGCGCTCTACCGCCGCCTCGATGACGTGAAGAACGAGGAAGAGCTGCAGGGCTTCACGACGGAGATCACCGATCGCTTCGGCCCCATTCCTGGACAAGTCACGGAACTGATGGAGGCGATCCGCCTGCGCTGGCTCGGTGAGCAGCTCGGTCTGGAGAAGCTCGTTCTGAAAAAGGGCGTGCTGATCGGCACCTTCATCGCGAACCAGAAGCATTCGTTCTTCGAGAGCGAGACCTTCACATCGGTGCTACGCGCCGTGCAGGCGCAGCCGCGCAAGTTCAAGGTGTATGAGAAGGCCGGCACGTTGCGCATCAGTGTACAGGACGTGAAGAACATCCAGGCCGCCAAGATGGCGATGGAGAGCGTGGTGGGTGTTGCAGCCTAGTGATACTTTGGCTGGAGACATGGCAACACGGCCGATCCATCCGGACTTTCTCCGGCACTTGGAAAAGAAGGACGAGGATCTCATCAAGTTATATCTCGACCTCCGTGCGTTCGTCCTGGATGTGCATCCGCAAGCCAACGAACTGTTGTACTTGACCCACGCACTCACGTCCGTGTACTCGATCACGGAGAAACTAAGCGATGGGTATATCCACATCCCGATCTACGCCGCCCACCTGAACCTCGGCTTCAACAAGGGCACACTGATCAAGGATCCGACCAAGCTGCTGCAAGGCACCGGCAACCTGATCCGCCATATCCCGATCCAAAGCACAAGCGACTACCGCAACGCGAAAGTGAAAGCACTGGTGAAAGCCGCCGCCGACTTCGCGATCAGCGACCTGGACGCACCGAGCAAGGCATTCGGCAAGACCATTTCGAAGATCAAATAAGCAGCCTGGCACACGGAAGTGCGCAGCTTGATCGCTTCTTTTGGAATATGAACAAATGGTGGTTCGTCATCCTGTTGTTCCCTGTCAACCTGCTTGGCCAGGACACCTGCACGTGTGCGCGCAACCTCGATCGCTTCATCGAGAAGGTGGAACGCAACTATGCCGGCTTCAACGACAAGGTGAACAAAGCCACACGGCCCGCTTACACTCACCTGGTGGACTCCCTGCGCACGGTCGCGTCAACGGTCGATGACAAGTCGATCTGCTTCAACGCACTCGAACGATACCGCAGCTACTTCCGCGATAAACACCTGCAACTCGGCGGAGCGTTCGCACCCGCCGAGGATGGTGGCCCGAGCGAGCCACCACACTCAAGCACCTGGACGAACGCGTTGCTGGAAGCGCATTTCCTAAGTCACCGGGAGACGCCGCGTGCACTGGAGGGTATCTGGTATCTGGAGAAGTACCAGGTCGGCGTGATCTATAACGACAGCGCCGCGCGCTACGATGCGGTGATCATGCGATCAGAGAATGTGAATTGGAAGGAAGGCATGGTGAAGTTCACGGTGACCGAACCGGTGAACGCAGAAGCGACAGCGCGTTACTGGCGCGGGGACATGCGCATGCTGGAAGCCCGGGCCACCTGCGCTCCCGGCCATATCGCGGTCAACGGCGTGGGTACATGGCATCTGGTGGATCCACCGGCAGGCATCATGGATGCACGCACGTTCGAGCTCACGTTCGGGGATGAAGTGCAATGGAAGATGCTCGACGACAGCACGCTCTACATCAAGCTCGGTTCTTGCGATCTCGCGAACAAGGCGGTATTGGATAGTCTGGTGGCAGCGAACAGAACGCTGCTGGAACATCTCCCGAACTGGATCATCGATCTACGCGGGAATCGCGGCGGATCCACGGATGTGTTCCAGTGCCTGCTGCCCTACCTGTATACGAAACCGTTCCTGGAATATGGTGTTGACCATTGGCTGAGCCCGGAGAACACCGCTGCGCTGCGGAGCTGGCTGGAGCACAGCAGGAGCAGAATGGACGAAGGATCAGCGCGCGACATTCAAGAGATCGTGGACCAGGGAACAGCACATCCGAACAGCTGGCATCGCGGAGGTGGTGGCAGCACCCGCTTCGACACGGTTAGGGCCATGCCGCAACGCGTGGCGATGCTAGCGGACCGGGGAACGGCGAGCAGTGGCGAGTCCTTCGTGGAAACCGCACGCGGCATCAGTTCCAAGACCGTGATCTTCGGTGAGAACACCGGCGGCTATATGGACTATGGCGACCTGATGCAACACGAGATCGGTTGCGATGGGTTGGCGGCCGCGATCCCCACCTCACGCATGAGACGGATCGATCATGGCCAGGCGTATGATCTCACTGGGATCGCACCGGATGTACGGATCGAGCCGGGCACAGAGGACGCCATAGCTATCGTACGTGCTTATTGGCGCGGATCAAAGTAGCACGGCCGCATTCAACAAGCCAAGACGGCGCTGGAAGGAGTGATGAGCGTAACGATCCGAGCCATGCTCTGAGACACGTTCTGAACCACGCTCACCTCATCACTTCCAGCCGCCGCCGAGGGCTTGATACATGTTCACCATCGCGTTCAGCTGTTGCATGCGCGTCTCCACCAGCTCGAACTTCGACTCGAGCGCATCGCGCTGGGTGAGCAATACCTCCATGTAGTCGGCGCGCGCGGAACGGAACAGGTTGGTGGAGATGGTGATGGAACTGTTCAAGGTGGCCACCTGTTGCTCACGCAGCTCATAACTGCTGCGCAGGTTGTTGATGTTCGAGAGCTGGTTCACCACTTCCACGTATGCGTTCAGCACGGCGCGCTCGTATTCGTACACGGCCTGCACTTGTCGCGCATTGGCGTTCGCGTACGCGGCTTTGATCGCGTTCCGGTTGATCAGCGGTGCGACCAGGTCACCGGCCACGTTGTAGAGCAGGGAGGCTGGCGTCTCCGTCAGGTACGACGCGTTGAAGGCGTTCAGTCCGATGCCGGCGGTGAGCCGCACCGAAGGATAGAAGTTCGCCTTTGCAGAACGCACATCGAGTTTCGCAGCGGAGAGTTCCAGCTCGGCTTGTCGGATATCCGGCCGGTAGGAAAGCAGTTGCGCCGGTAGTCCGGCATAGACGCTATCCGGCGCGAGGCTCGAGAACGCGGACGAGTTGCGGCTTACCGGCTGCGGATAACGCCCGACCAGGAAGTTGATCCGGTTCTCCGTTTCCGTGATCCGCTGCTGGATGTCGTACTGCATGCTCCGGTTCTTCAGCACTTCGGCTTCGAAGCGACGCACGGCCAGCTCCGTGACTTTCGCCGCCTGCTTCTCCAGCTTCACGATCTCTAACGCGTCCTGTTGAATAGCGATGTTGCTGCGCAGGATCTCCAGCTGGTTGTCCAAAGCCATTAGCTCATAATACGAGTTGGCGATCTCGGCCACCAGGTGCGTCACCATGAAGTTCTTGCCTTCCACCGTGCTCAAGTACCGCATTACCGCCGCTTGCTTGGCATTGCGCAGCTTCTTCCAGATGTCGAGCTCCCACGAAGCGCGAGCACCCACCATGAAGTCCGGCAGCGGCTCAGGGAACGCTTCGTCCTCCTTGACCGGCAGGTTGCGTTCCACCGCGCCGTTGCGCGTGAACTCGCCCACCTTCTCCGTGCCGCCGGCAGCAACAACATCAACGAAAGGCAGGTATTCGCCTTTGCGCGCGCGCACGTCGTTCTTCGCGATCGCGATCTCCTGTAGCATGACGTTCAACTCCTGGTTGTTCGCCAGGGCGCTGTCGATCAGCGCGCGCAGGTCGGCATCCTTGAAGAATAACGGCCACGGCATGGCAGCAGCATCGGTGCTATCGGTACCACCGGCATAGTTGGCCGGCGTGACTTTCCGCGCTTCCCGCATCTTCAACGCCGGCACGCACGCGGAGAAGGAGAGCACCGCCAGCAGGCTGAGAGCAAGGAGATGGTTGATCGAGCGGCTCATGGCATTCATATACATCAGTCCTTCCTGCGTTTCAATAGATCCCTCAGGCGTTCGGTGACCCAGCGCTTCATCTCCCTGGATTCGTTCGCTTCTTCACCGTGGCGTATGAACTGCTCGGACACCGGTTCATCCTGCTCATCGCTGATGAGCTTGCGGCCCTTGATCAACGTGGCGAAGACATAGTAAAGACCCGGGATCACCAGCACGCCGATCACGGTACCGATGAACATGCCGCCCAAGGCCGATGAGCCGATGGTGCGGTTGCCGATGGCACCCGCGCCCGTTGCAAGCACCAGTGGGATCAGACCCGCGATGAATGCGAACGAGGTCATAAGGATCGGGCGGAAGCGCGCTTTTGCGCCTTCGATCGCGGCTTCCATCACCGTTGCTCCAGCGCGTTGCTTCTGCACCGCGAACTCCACGATGAGCACCGCGTTCTTTCCGAGCAGACCCATCAACATGATCAGACCGACCTGTGCATACACGTCGTTCGCCAGACCCATCACCTTCAGCATGAGGAACGATCCGAGCACGCCCACCGGCAACGAGAGGATCACGACCAATGGAAGAACAAAGCTCTCGTACTGCGCGGCCAGCACGAGGTACACGAAAATGAGCACCACGGCGAAGATGTAGATCGCCTCGTTGCCGCGCTTGGCCTCGTCGTACGATAGACCTTCCCACGCGATATCATACCCGCGCGGCAAGGACTTCGCCGCCACCTCCTTGATCGCTTCGATCGCATCACCACTGGTGTAACCTTTCACCGAAAGACCGCGGATGGTGGCCGAGTTGTACATGTTGTAACGCGTGATCTCGTTCGGGCCGAGCCGCTTCTCGAAGTGCATGAACGACGAGTAGGGCACCATCTCCCCCGCTTCGTTCTTCACGAACAAGCCCGTGAGGTCCGTGGGATACCGCCTGTATTCCGGAGCGGCCTGCGCATATACCTTGAAGAAGCGGCCGAAGCGGATGAAGCCCTGCTCATAGGTGCTTCCGATCAAGATGTTCAGGTTCTCCACCGCCTTGCCGATGGACACGCCCTTCTGCATCGCCAGCTTGTTGTCGATGATCATCTCGTACTGCGGATAGTTGGCCGCGTAGAAGGTGAACAGGCCGGTGAGCTCCTTGCGCTTGCGCAGCGCGGCCATGAACTCGTTGTTCACGCGCTCGAACTCGTGGTAGTCCGTGCCGTTCGTCTTGTCGATCATGCGCAGCGAGAAGCCCGCCGATGAACCGAAACCAGGAACCGCGGGCGGCTCGAAGTACTCGATCACCGCACCGATGTCCTTCGTCTTTTCCTCCAGCTCCTTCATCACCTCGTTCACGTTCTTCTCGCGATCATGCCAGGGCTTCAGGTCGATCAGGCAAGTGCCCGCGTTCGATCCACGGCCCTCGGTCATGATCTCATAGCCGGCCAGTGACGACACCGACTCGACCTCGGGGATCTCCTTGCAGATCTTCTGCAGTTCGCGCGCTACCTCATTGGTCGTTTCCAAGGTGGAACCCGGTGGCGTCTGCACGATCGCGTAGATGGTGCCCTGGTCCTCACTGGGAATGAAACCCGCCGGCAACACGCGACCGGTCACGTAAATGCCGACGCAGAATGCGATGAGCGATCCGAAGGTCAGTACGCGCCGCGCCACCGTTCTGTTGAGGATGGCCACGTAACGGCCGGTGATCTTCTCAAAGCCCTTGTTGAACTTGTCGATCATCCGATCGAGCAGCGACTTCCTCTTGTGCGCAGCATTGTGCGGTTTCAAGAGCATGGCGCACAACACCGGCGTGAGCGTGAGGGCCACGATCGCGGAGATGATGATGGACCCCGCCATGGTGATCGAGAACTGCCGGTAGAACTCACCGACCGGACCGGTCATGAACGAAATGGGGATGAACACCGAGACCATCACCAGCGTGATAGCGATGATGGCGCCGCTGATCTCCTTCATCACCACTTTCACCGCATTGTAAGGCGACATGTGCGTCTCCTGCATCTTGGCTTCCACGGCCTCCACCACCACGATCGCATTGTCCACCACGATGCCGATGGCCAGCACCAAGGCGAACAACGTGATCAGGTTGATCGACAGCCCGAAAAGCTGCATGATGAAGAAGGCCCCGATCAACGACACGGGAACAGCGAGGATCGGGATCAGGGTGAACCGCCAGTTGCCAAGAAAGATGAACACCACTAGCGCCACCAGGATGAACGCATCGCGCAGCGTGTGCAACACCTGCTCGATCGAAGCATCGAGGAAGGTCGAGACGTCGTAGCTCACCTTGTAGTCGATGCTCGGCGGCATGAAACGGGCGAGATCCTTCAACTTGTCCTTCACTTGTGCGATCACATCGCTGGCATTACTCCCGAGCGTCTGCTTCAGCACGATCGAAGCCGATGGCTTGCCGTCCAGGTTCGAATAGATGTCGAAGAACTCGCTGCCGAGCTCCACGTCGGCCACATCGCGCAAGCGGATCATCTCCCCTTCCTCGTTCGCGCGGATGATGATGTTCTTGTATTGCTCCGGCTCGTTGAACTGGCCCTTATAGATCAGCACATACTCCAGTGATTGCGCGTTGATGCCGGAGCTCTGTCCCAGACGTCCAGGCCTGGCGATCAAGCTCTGTTCCTCCATCGCCTTCATCACTTCCTCGGCGGAGATGTTGTAGGCGCGCATGCGATCAGGCTTCATCCACACGCGCATCGCATACTTGCGGCTGCCGAGGATCTGCGCTTGTGCGACGCCGGGGATCCGCTGGATCTCCGGGATCAATTGCGTGAACGCGTAGTTGTACAGGAACAGCTCATCAGCGTCCTTCCCATCACCATAGAGGTTCACGTACATGAGCATGCTCGGCTGCACCGGCGTGATGATCACACCCTCGCGCTGCACGAGCACTGGCAGGTTGGGCATCACTTGGTCCACGCGCGTTTTCACGCGCACCACCGCCTCGTTCGGATCGGTACCCGGTTCGAAGATCACGCGGATCGTACCCTCGCCTGCGCTCGTAGCATCCGAGGCGAGGTAACGCATGCCCTGCACGCCGTTGATCGCCGTTTCCAATTGGATGATCGTGGACTTCGTGAGCACGTCCGCACTGGCGCCGGGGTAAGCGATGAAGACGTTCACCGTGGTGGGCGCGATCTCGGGGAACTGCGCCGTGGGCAATTGTTTGATCGCCAATCCGCCCACGAAGAGGATCAGCACCGAGATAACGATGGCCAGTACCGGCCGCTGGATGAATTTCCTGAACATGGCTCTGCTGTTCTACCTCGCGATCACTCGGCGTACAGGTCCAGGTGCTTCATCACGGAATCGGGCGGCAGGAACTCGAGCTCGATCTTGTCCTTGTCCTTCACCTTGCGCAAGCCCTCCAGCACGAAGCGATCCTCCTTCGCAAGGCCGTGACTTACCACGAAGAGGTGCTGCAATTCAGGACCGATCTCCACGCGCTTGCTGTGCAACACATTGTCCTTGTCCACCACGAACACGTAGCGATGATCAAGCACTTCGAACGTGGCCTTCTGCGGTACGAGCAGCACGCCCTTCAGCTCGGAGTTCATCAGGATATTGCCGGTCTCACCGTGCCGCAGCAACCCTTGCGGATTGGGGAAGGTGGCGCGGAAGGCGATGTTGCCCGTGGTGTTGTTAAAGTCGGACTCGATCGCCGTGATCTCGCCCTCCTGATCGAACGGCTGCCCGTTGGCCATCTGCAACTTCACTTTCGTGCCATTCCCCGCCAGCGATCGCTTCTTGTACTCGAGGTACTCGGCCTCGGGCACATTGAAGTAGACCCACATCGAACTGTTGTCCGATAGCTCCGTCAGCAATTCACCCTCATCAAGCAAGCTGCCCTTCCGCACGTGGAAGCGGCCCACGATCCCATCGAACGGTGCATGGATCTCGGTGAACCCGAGGTGTGCCTTGGCCGCGTTCAGTTCCGCCTGCGCCTTGTCGTAGCGCGCTTGTGCAAGCGCCAGCTCGTTCGGTGATACCACGTTGCTATCGGCGAGCACCTTGGTGTTCTTGTATTCGATGCCGGCGAACTCCGCCTCTGCTTGCGCCCGTTGCACTTCCGCTTGATAGAGCACCGGCCGGATGCGGAACATGAGCTGTCCTTCCTTCACGTGCTGACCCTCGTCCACCAGCATGTCCTGCAGATAGCCTTTCTCCAGTGCGCGCACTTCGATGTGCTGCACCGAATGGATCTGGCACACGTAGTCCCGCTGCACCGTGGTGTCGGTGAACATCGCACTGGTGACCGGATAGCGAGGCTCCTCTTCGTGTTCCACCGCGGAATGCGCCGCACAGCCACCGAACACCAAGCAGATGCTTGCGGAGATCAGCCATGCGGAGGTGCGCCGCATCGGATCGGATGCGTTGCGTTGTGATCGGTGGTGTCGCATGGACACGGGGCGGTTCTTCAACCAGTTGCTTTTGAACATGCCGGGAAAGGATGGAGATGAGCGCGCGACTTTCCGCGCGAGGCGACAGCGCTAGGCTGCCAAGGACGATACGTTCAGGACCGTGAACGGCCGGAGCGTATCAGGGCGAATGCTCGCCGGGCCCGAACGGGCCGTGCGCTTCTTAAGGAGCCGAGGGCTGAAGCCCGGTAACGGGCAAGAGGGACAGGATCCCACTTTCATACTCCGCCCGCTTCAGTTCCGAAGGAGCGTTCACCCGGATCAGCGGGCCGAATGAAGTAGCGTACAGTGCAACTACGAGATCCGCGCACGGGCCTGTTCCGTTCGGATCGCTGGGATCCGTGGGCGACAGGCTGATCTCATCGATCGCGTGCGGCACCTCGGCCGCATGAAGCGCTGACGGGCACCACAGCTGCAATCCGAACAGGATCACACACGCCAGAAGCGTCCTCCACACTTTGCTATCCACCACGCGGGCCATGCCTTTTTAGCGGCCGCGAACGTAGACCCTTCACGCAACATTCCGCCAGGGCCTTAACACTTTTTTTTCGTGTAGGCACCGATCAAGGCCCTTGTAACAAACCCGCGGTTCATCCGTCCCGTGGTCATGAGGACCCCCGTTCTGCTCGCTTCTTTCCTATGCTGGCTCACACTGCTCCATGCCCAGGACCAGCGGCCGCAAGTGCTCACGCTCGGCGTGTTCCATTTCGAATTCCCGAACCGTGAAGTACAGCAGATCGCTAACGAGGATCAGATCGATGTACTGGAGCCGAAGTACCAAGCGGAGATCGACAGCATCGCTGAACGGCTCGCGCGGTTCAAGCCTACGGCGATCGTGATCGAACGGCAGCCGCTCGAACAACGAACCATCGATTCGCTTTACATGGCGTACCTCGCCGGACGGCACCACCTATCGCGTGGTGAAGAAGAGCAGCTCGGATTCCGGTTGGCGAAGCGCTTTGGTCTGCGAACGCTCCATTGCGTGGATGAATGGGGCGTCTTCACGCCGCATGTCGACTCGCTGATCAGTGGCACGGACAGCACCGGCGCGAAGAAGTTCGAGGACTACTTCAACGCGGACCCGGACAGCGCGTTGCATTCGGCTCGCTCGTTCACCTTCAAGACCAAGGGCATTCTGCCGGCATTGCGCGAGATGAACGATCCCGCCAACGTCGAGCGGAGCCTTGGCGATTACCTTATCGGTCTCTTCAAATACGAGGAAGCGCCGGGCGAATTCACCGGTGTGGACTTCGAGACCGGTCGCTGGTTCAACCGCAACCTGCGGATCTTCCGCAACATCCAACGCATCCCTGTCACCAAGGATGATCGGATCCTCGTGATCTACGGGGCGGGACATATGAACGTGCTGAACTACCTCTTCCACTGTTCACCGGAATACACCTTCGTGAACGTGTCCCGATACCTCCACTAGACGGCGTGTTGGACTTTCCAGCACAGTGGGATCCGAAGCTTGGAATTCACGTGACTTGAAGTCGCGGCC
>JADMIO010817161.1_pt1 | contig 36549 bp, 38 predicted proteins | sample 8958161 | NCBI WGS metagenome assembly JADMIO01 (sample SAMN16585339, study PRJNA669376) | soil metagenome | isolation source: Crop rotation soil | place: USA: Cullars Rotation, Alabama | collected 2011
GCCGCGACTTCAAGTCACGTGAATTCCAAGCTTCGGATCCCACTGTGCTGGAAAGTCACATGCGCACTTTACGAGAAGGGCTACATGGCTGACGCGCGCTCCATTCTGATCGTCGAGGACGAGCCTCTCATTGCGATGATGCTCGAGGATTTCCTCGACTCGCTCGGCCATACGGTCCGCGGCACCTGCGAAACCGTCGAATGTGCGCTCGAGGAGGTGGAGAAGGGCGGATTCGACCTCGCCATCCTCGACGTGAACCTCAAGGGCGAGAACGTTTGGCCGGTGGCGACAAAGCTTCGCGAAAAGAACGTGCCTTTCGTCATCGCCACCGGCGGTCACGTCGACCCGCCACCGCCCGAGTTCAACGACGCACCGGTGATCGAGAAGCCCTACACGGTCGATCGCGTCACGCCGGCCATCGAGGCCGCCTTCGCAGGCTAGGCTGAGGCGCGCGGCGATAATCGCCGCAGTCGCCGCCCTCGTCGCGATCCTCGCCATGTTCGGATTTCAGTCGCACCTCATTTTTCCCACTCACGCGGTGGCGGCCGCGGGGCCCTTGCCGCCGGGTGCCGAGCGCCTGTCGCTGAAGACGGCAGACGGGCACGAGCTGGCGGGGATTCACATCCCGGCCGACCGGCCCAACAAGGAAGCGACACTGATCTTGGGTTTCGGCGGCAATGCCTGGAACGCGCAGGACGTCGCGGAATATCTCCACGAGCTGTTTCCCGACGACGAGGTTGTGGCGTTCCACTACCGTGGATATGCGCCCTCCACCGGCTCCCCATCGGCGGAAGCGCTGATCGCCGACGCACCTCTCGTCTACTACTCTGCCATTGAGCGGGTGAAGCCGAAGCACGTCGTCGCCGTCGGTTTCAGCATCGGCAGCGGTGTCGCGGCAAGCCTGGCCGCTGTGCGCAGGCTCGACGGCCTGATCCTTGTCACACCGTTCGATTCGCTGAAGGCCGTCGCGCAATCGATGTATCCGTGGCTGCCGATCGGTCCTTTTTTCGAGCATGAAATCGACGCGGCCGCAGCGCTCGGGAAGGTTACGGTGCCCGTGTCGATCGTTGCAGCCGAGCGGGACGAGATCGTCCCCTCCGACCGCACCGACGCGCTTCGAAAGCGTGTCTCGAACCTAGTCTTCGACCGCACGATCGCCCGGGCCGGTCATAACGACATTTACGCCCGATCCGACTTCCACGAGGCGATGCGCGAAGCGGTGGATCGTCTCAATCTGTGACATGTTCCCCTTGCTAGGGACTGGCGCTCCATCCATATTCTTGAAATCAAAGGACCTATCGGCGGGGAAGTGGCGTTAAGCGACCCACAGAGTTGATTGTGTCATAAAGCGGGCTAGCATGCCCATCAGAGGACGGTCGCCAGCGGCCGAGATGCAAGGACGGGAATGACGAAGCTTTCAGGCGGCGACAGCAAGAGCACCCTCTACTGCTCGTTCTGCGGTAAATCCCAGCACGAGGTCAGGAAGCTCATCGCGGGGCCGACGGTCTTCATCTGCGATGAATGCGTCGAGCTCTGCAACGACATCATCCGCGAGGAATCCAAGTCGGCGCTCGTCAAGACGCGCGACGGGGTCCCGACGCCGTCCGAGATCTGCAAGGTCCTCGACGATTATGTGATCGGCCAGGACCGCGCCAAGCGCGTGCTCTCGGTTGCCGTCCACAACCACTACAAGCGCCTCTCGCACGGCGCGAAGGCCGGCAACGACGTCGAGCTTGCCAAATCGAACATCCTGCTGATCGGCCCGACCGGATGCGGCAAGACGCTTCTGGCGCAGACACTCGCGCGGATTCTCGACGTGCCCTTCACCATGGCCGACGCGACCACGCTCACCGAAGCGGGCTATGTCGGCGAGGACGTCGAGAACATCATCCTGAAGCTGCTTCAGGCGTCCGACTACAATGTCGAGAAGGCGCAGCGCGGAATCGTTTACATCGACGAGATCGACAAGATCAGCCGCAAGTCGGACAATCCGTCGATCACTCGCGACGTATCGGGCGAGGGCGTTCAGCAGGCGCTGCTGAAGCTGATGGAAGGCACGACTGCTTCGGTCCCGCCGCAGGGCGGCCGCAAGCATCCGCAGCAGGAATTCCTGCAGGTCGACACGACCAACATCCTCTTTATCTGCGGCGGCGCCTTCGCCGGCCTCGAGAAGATCATTTCCGACCGCATGCAGGGCAAGTCGATGGGCTTTGGCGCCCATGTCGCCGCTCCTGACGAGCGCAAGACGGGCGAGATCCTGCAGCATTGCGAGCCTGAGGACCTGCTGAAGTTCGGCCTCATCCCCGAATTCGTCGGCCGTCTGCCGGTGATCGCGACGCTTCTCGATCTCGACGAGACGGCGCTGGTCAAGATCCTGGTCGAGCCGAAGAATGCGCTGGTCAAGCAATACGCCAAGCTCTTCGACATGGAGGACGTCCAGCTCGAATTTACCGACGATGCGCTTCATTCGGTCGCAAAGAAGGCGATCGAGAGGAAGACCGGCGCTCGTGGGCTTCGGTCGATCCTCGAAAGCATCCTTCTCGACACCATGTTCGACCTGCCGTCGATGGACGGAGTGGACGAGGTCCATATCGACGCCGAAGTGGTCGAGGGCCGCAAGGACCCGGTTCGGGTCTATGCCGCCAAGGACAAGGCCGACGACGCCGCCTAGCGGCGCAGCTTGTCGTGCCGATCTATTTTCGGTGAGAGGTGGCGCTGAACGTAGATCCGTCGTTCGGATCGCGGACCGTCGTCTCCATCGATTTTCCGTCAGCCGACAGTTTGTAGGTCCGCTCCACGAGCGGCTTGCCGTCCAGAAGGAGCGTCTCGATCCGCGTGCGCGCATCGGGAGCGCGGACCAAGGCTTTGTAGGCGTCCTTTCCATCGCCGGTAACGGAAGCCGCCGGACCGCCGATTGTCGCCGTGTAGTGCCCGTGACGGAAGTTGCTGCGCGAAAAGTGACGGTCCGCTTCTTTCAGTTCGACAGACCGATATTCTTCCGGAACCGACACATAGCGCACCCCTAGCCACGAGCCCGAAGCGGCATGTGTGCCCGAAGGAGCAGGTGCGACCCGCTTCGCTACATATTCGGTACGCAGACGCGCTTTCTTACGCGGCCATTTGTCCAGCGCGACATAGGTTGCGGTCTGGCCATCCCGCGCGACGGTCATCGTCGTCTCTCGCACCATCTCATGGTCGACGGCCCGGATGACGATCGTCCGCGGCCCGGCGATCGTGACGGACTCGGAGATCACGGAAGGATCCCCTGGAACCGCGCGCATCTTTCCGTCGGCAGGATAGCTGCGCGGCGGGCGGCAGCTATCGCACTCGTAGATGCCGTTCGCGATCAGGTACTTGTCGAAACCCGCTTCGCCCATCTGGGTCTTGAGGTCATCGACCCACAGACCGTCGAACGGGCTCGCGGCCCGCGCCGACCCTGAACTGAGGGCGAGAGCAGCGAATATCGCCTCTCTTATCGCAGCGGACGCCCTCGCGACGATCCGCCGATCCTATTGTCCGTGAACCGCCGCCATCAGCTGCGGGCCGTAGCGCTCCAGGAGGTGGGCATCGCGGCCGTAATGGTCTTCCAGGAACTGGACTCCGTCAGCGGTCGGCTGAACCGTGAGATAGGTCATGTAGACGGGGATCTGCTGCGGGAGATCGACTTCCTTCTCGACCTTGGGATCGTCACCCCGCGGGATGCGCCCGTCGAACAGGAACCGCGCGACGCGCTTGTAGTCCTCGAGCCTCACGCAGCCGTTGCTGATCCACAGCTCGTTCTTTGTGAAATGCTCTTTCTCCGGCGAATCATGGAGATAGATCCCGAAGTAATTAGGAAGCATGAACTTCATCATGCCCATCGAGTTCGCCGGGCTGGGGAGGCGGCGAAGCGCCACGCTCTCGCGCCCGTCGACGACCGCGCGCCAGTTGACCGTTTCTGGATCGATGACCTTCGCATTTTCGGTGAGGTCAGACAGGACCTGGTATTCGCGATCGGTCAGATAGCTGATGCCCTGCGCGACGATGCGCGGCGCGATCAGGTTTTTCACGAGATCGGGCGGAACGTTCCAATAGGGATTCACGCTCGCATATTTGATGTACGCAGCCATCATCGGCGTGGCGCTTTCGGCCTTGCCGACGACGATCTTCATCTCGTCGACCTTGCGACCGTTCTCCCACATCGACAGGCGAGCGTCGCCGGAATCGACCACGAGATACCTCGGCTGCTCCTCTGGCGCAGGTAGCCGCTTCGCCCGCTCCATGTTGATGATGATCAGCTTCTCGTAATAGTCGGGACCGCGGTTCAGCGCGTCGATCGTGCCCGAGCCGGCGATGCCGTCATCCTTGAGACCATGGACGGCCTGGAAGTCCTTGACCCGGGCAGCGAGCGCCGAGTCATAACTGTCGCCTCCGCCAAGGCCGAGGCGCGTGCGGAGCATCGCCACGCGATCGCCGGTCGAGCCCGGCTTCAGCACGGGACCGCCGGGAATCTCGAGCTGGGGCATGCTCCCCCAGGTCTGCTGGTATTTGACCAGGCCTCGACGAAGGTCCGTGTAGATCGGATTGACCGAGCTGAAGAGGTCGACCGGAGCGGTGCTCCAGGCGGCGTTCGTCATCCCGGCGAGGAAGCCGCGATTCTCGTGAACGGCGCGGGGGACGAGGCTCTCGTCGATGTAGATCATGTCCACGCCCTGCTCGATCGCGGGCGGGAGATCGATCGGCTCCAGCGCGGAGCTCTTGCTCGACTTGCCGGCCGGCGACTGCCACGGAGTTCCCGGCGGCACGGCGGGGGCCGGCCGCGCCATCCACGGCTCTTGCACAGCACCAGCTCCCGGCTGGGCCATCCACGGTTCCTGGACCGGAGCATGCTGCTGCGGCTGCTGAACCGGTGGGCGCGGGGGCTGGGGCGCTGGAGGCGGAGGCGGACCATACCAATATTGGGCCGACGCGCCGGCGGACAGCGCCAGAGCACTCACAGCGACAAGGGCATGACGAATATTCATATGCTCTTGATAGTGAACGAAACTGAACGTTTACAGAATCCATCGTTCGACTGATGCCGAATTATTCACCTTCCAGCGGAAGTGTGTCTTTTTCGGCAGTCGGCGACCCTAGTTTCTCGGCGATTTTTTCGACTTCTTCGTCGCTGGGGGCGTCGGGCGGCTCCTTTTCGCCCGGCGCCAGGCCGTCGTCCGGGATTCCGGGAGCGGTGCCCGCGATATTCTCGTTCACCGGCTCGGCGTTGGGACCCGTGCTGATCTTTTCCCTGTCGTCCACTGCTGCCTCCTTGCTTGCCATCGCCGACAAAGCGTGCGGCGGCGTCTGGATGTTCCTCACCTTTGTTGCGCGGCAGGAGGGGGCAGCCCATATACTAGTCTATGACTCGCTTTCTCCCGATCCTTCCGCTTCGCGACATCGTCGTCTTCCCGCATCGCATCGTCCCGCTGTTCGTCGGCCGCGAGAAATCCGTCGCGGCGCTAGAGGCGGCGATGGCCGCGGACAAGGAGCTGTTCCTCGTCGCCCAGCTCGATCCCGGTGAGGACGATCCCGATCGGGACGCGATGTACGACCTCGGCGTGATAGCCACCGCGATGCAGCTCTTGAAGCTGCCCGACGGCACCGTCCGGGTGCTTGTCGAAGGCGTGAAGCGCGCACGCCTCGTCAACCTGGTCGAGCGCGACGGCTACATGGCCGCGGAAATCGAGGAGGTCGAAGAGGAGGGCATCGAGGGCCCTGAGGCGCAGGCGCTGATGCGTTCGGTCGTCGACCAGTTCGAAAATTACGCGAAGCTCAACAAGCGGCTTCCGCCCGAGACGGGCATCCAGCTCTCGGAAATCGACAATCCCTCGATTCTCGCCGACGCGGTCGCGTCGAACCTGTCGATCAAGGTCGCCGACAAGCAGGCCCTGCTTGGCGAGCTCGATCCGTCGCGGCGCATGGAGATGGTCTTCGCCTTCATGGAAGGCGAGCTCGGAGTGCTTCAGGTCGAGAAGAAGATCCGTAGCCGCGTCAAGCGCCAGATGGAGAAGACGCAGCGCGAATATTATCTCAACGAGCAATTGAAGGCGATCCAGCGCGAGCTCGGCAATGAAGGCGAGGAGGGCGGCGACGAGCTTGCCGAGCTGGCCGAGAAGATCCGCAAGACGCGGCTCAGCAAGGAGGCGCGGACGCGTGCGAATGCCGAGCTGAAGAAGCTCCGCGCAATGGCGCCGATGTCGGCCGAAGCAACCGTCGCCCGCAATTACCTGGACGTCCTGCTCGGCCTGCCGTGGGGCAAGAAGTCCAAGCTGAAGAAGGACATTGCCGAGGCGCAGCAGATCCTCGACGAGGACCACTACGGCCTCGAGAAGGTCAAGGACCGCATCGTCGAATATCTCGCGGTCCAGGCGCGCACCAACAAGCTCAAGGGCCCGATCCTGTGCCTGGTGGGCCCGCCCGGCGTCGGCAAGACTTCGCTAGGCCGCTCGATCGCCCGGGCGACGGGACGCGAGTTCGTTCGCCAATCGCTCGGCGGAGTCCGCGACGAGGCCGAGATCCGCGGTCATCGGCGCACCTACATCGGCTCGCTGCCGGGCAAGATCATCTCGAACATCAAGAAGGCGGGAACCTCGAACCCCCTGTTCCTGCTCGATGAGATCGACAAGCTTGGGCAGGATTTCCGCGGCGATCCGTCATCGGCGTTGCTGGAGGTGCTGGACCCGGAGCAGAACAACAAGTTCCAGGACCATTATCTGGAGCTCGACTACGACCTGTCGGACGTCATGTTCGTAACCACCGCGAACTCGCTCGACATGCCGCAGCCGCTGATGGACCGAATGGAGATCATTCGGCTGGAAGGCTACACCGAGGACGAGAAGGTCCAGATCGCCCGGCGCCACCTCATTCCCAAGCAGATGGAGGCGCACGGGCTCAAGGACGGCGAGCTCGAATTTTCCGATGAGGCGCTGCGCGCGATGCTTCGCTTCTACACGCGCGAGGCGGGCGTGCGAACGCTCGAGCGTGAGCTCGCCAAGGTTGCCAGAAAAACGCTGCGTCAAATCCTCGAGGGCCAGTACGAGAGCATCGTCGTTACCGAGGACAACCTCCAGACCTTCCTCGGCGTGAGGAAGTACCGCTACGGAATCGGCGAGGAGGAGGACCAGATCGGCGCGGTCACGGGCCTCGCCTGGACCGAAGTCGGCGGCGAATTGCTCACGATCGAAGCGGTCACCGTCCCCGGCAAGGGGCAGATCAAAACCACCGGCAAGTTGGGCGAAGTGATGCAGGAGTCGATCCAGGCGGCGATGAGCTTCGTCAAGGCTCGCGCTCCCGCCTATGGCGTCAAGCCGTCAATCTTCGCGCGTAAGGACATCCACGTCCACCTGCCGGAAGGCGCGGTGCCGAAGGACGGCCCGTCCGCGGGCATCGGCATGGTGACGGCGATGATTTCGACCCTGACCGGCGTTGCAGTCCGGCGCGACGTGGCGATGACTGGCGAGGTGACGCTGCGCGGCCGCGTGCTTCCCATCGGCGGCCTCAAGGAGAAGCTGCTCGCAGCGCTTCGCGGCGGGATCACCACGGTGCTCATCCCGGCGGAGAACGAGAAGGACCTCGTCGAGCTACCCGCGACGGTGAGGGATGGGCTCGATATCATCCCCGTCGATCACGTCGACGAGGTGCTGGCGCGAGCCCTGGTCGAGCCGCTGCAGGCGATCGAATGGAGCGACTCCGACGAACATGCGGCCGAACCGCCGGTACACCCGCCAGTCGGCGAGACCGGGACGCCGGTCCGGCACTGAGCAGAAAGATCAGTCGCGCGGAATGTCGCGCGGATCGCGAATGACGCTCGCAACCATTCCGTAGTCGATGGCCTCGTCGGCGGTCATCCAGTGGTTGCGGTTGATGTCCTTGTTGATCCGCTCGACGGGTTGGCCGGTTTCCTCCGAGATGATGCGAACGAGGCGCTCGCGCATGCGCAGGATTTCCCTCGCTTCGATCTCGATGTCGGCCGCCATTCCGCGCGCGCCGCCCGCCGGTTGGTGAAGCAAGAAGCGGGTGTTGGGCAGGCAGAAGCGCCGGTCCTTTGCGCCCGCGAGGAAGATGTGGGCGCCCGCGCTCGCGACCCAGCCGGTCCCGATCATGTTGATGCGGACGTCGTTCCTGATGAATCGAACCATGTCGTGGATGGTGTCGCCGGACTCCACGTGGCCCCCGGGCGAGTTGATGTAGATGTCGATCGAGGAATCGGCATCGCGATCCGCCAGCAGCAGGAGGCGCGAACAGACATCGCGCGCGAGCCGGTCGTGGATGTCGCCGAAGATCAGGACCTTTCTGGTCCGAAGCAGCTCCGTTTCGATGCGGCTGACGAAATCGCCTGAGGAAGCGGATTGCTGTTCGGGTGCGTCGTTTTCCATGGGAGCTCCTGGCGTCGGTTTGGTCGACTTCCTTCATATAGGCGCGGCGTCCGCTGTTCCCAGAGTCTCGCCTTGATACGCCGGAGCGAAACGCCAGAGACTGGACATGCAGGGGTAGTCTTGCCTTAAAGGCGGCAAGCGTTCCGCACGCGAGTCTTGCGCGCGGTGAGGGAGAGCCTGGGAATGAACAAGCAGGAACTCATCGGCCACGTGGCGGACCGTGCGGGGCTTAGCCGCAACGACGCGTCGCGGGCCGTCGAGACGATGCTGGAAGTAGTCACGTCGGCGCTGAAGCGAGGCGATGAAGTACGGCTGGTCGGATTCGGCAATTTTTCGGTCACTCGGCGCAAGGCGTCGACAGGGCGTAATCCACGAACCGGCGAGCCGATGCAGATCGCTGCAAGCTCCCAGCCGAAGTTCCGGCCCGGCAAGGTGCTCAAGGACGCGGTTCAGTAGCTAGACACGCCGCTCGGCGTCACTATATCCGCCGCCTTCCATGACAAGCGTGGGCGCGTAGCTCAGCGGTAGAGCACACCCTTCACACGGGTGGGGTCACAGGTTCAATCCCTGTCGCGCCCACCACGCTTCAGCCTTTCAGATTGCCAGATATTCGGGCTGGAAGCTCGCAACGCGACGCATTTCGGTCCAGTCGGTGAACTCGATCTCGCGGCCCTTGCGGCGGATCAGTCCCTGCCGCTCCATGTCGGCGAGCACGCGATTGACGTTGACCGAGGTCTGTCCGGTGATGTCCGCGATCTGCTGCTGCGTGAAGGGGTTCATCATGTGCGCCTCCTTCACGTTCATGCGCACGGCGGTCTCGCACAGGAGGTGCGCGACGCGGGCGGTCGAATCCCGCCGGCCGCAATTGACGAGCCATTCATAGCCGATCGCCTCGTTGCGCTGGATAAGGCGTCGGAAGAAGCGATGAAGCTGGGGATGGGAGTCGACGATGGGATCGAAATCCTCCGATCTCCCAACCATCACGTCGCTTCGTACAATTGCCTGGATCCCGTAGTCCGCAAGGCCGTCTCGGGGCAGGATTCCTTCACCTGGAAAGCGCAAGGCGACAATCTGGCGCCGACCCGTCGAATCCGTCTTGAACTTGGAAAGGATGCCGGACCGGACGAACATCACCTCGTTGCGGCGTGCGCCCTGTTCACGGAACGGTCGGCGCGGTTCGACCTGAACCACGCGATGCGGCATTTCGTCCAGAAGGTCGGCGAGATAGGGCTCTAGGCCCGCCGAGATTAAGGTCTCGCGCAGAGGTACACCTTGCGTTGCCGACTTCCAACGCCGACTCGCCATATGGCCCTCTCCCCAAGACGCAGAATTATGCGCCTCCTCAGGTAGAGACACAAGACTTACACGAAAAGGTATACAATCCACATTTATCAAAAGTTTGTGTTGAAGCGTGTGCGCGGGACGCGCCTTGCGTTCACGGGCCGCGCCTCCTAAGTGCGCGGCGCGGGCAAGGGAACCGCTCCCGATACACCGTGGCGATCGTAGCTCAGCTGGTTAGAGCACTGGTTTGTGGTACCAGGGGTCGGGGGTTCAAGTCCCCTCGATCGCCCCATTTTCTTCAATGGTGAGTTAGCCCATCTCGATGACGACGCCCTGGGGCCTGCCCGACTTCGACGAACACGAAGCCATCCATTTCATCACCGACGACAAGTGCGGCCTGAGGGCCATCATCGCGGTCCATTCGACCCACCTCGGTCCGGCCGCCGGCGGCGCTCGCTTCTGGCATTATGCGAAGGACGAAGAGGCGCTCGTCGACGCGCTGCGGCTGTCGCGCGGCATGAGCTACAAGAACGCCATGGCCGGACTTCCGCTCGGCGGCGGCAAGGCCGTGATCCTCGCCGACCAGGAGCGGACCAAGTCGCCGGACCTGCTGCATGCGTTCGGCAAGGCCGTCGACCGCCTGGGCGGCGGATACATCACCGCCGAAGACGTCGGAATGAGCGTCTCCGACATGATCGAGGTCGCGCGCACGACCAAATATGTCGCAGGCCTTCCGAACTCCGCCGGCGACGTCGGCGGCGATCCCGGTCCGCACACGTCGCTCGGCGTCTTTCTCGGAATCAAGGCCGCAGTGGAGTGGGCGCTGGGCAAGGACAACCTCAACGGGCTGCACATCGCGCTCCAGGGTGCGGGCAGCGTCGCGACGGGCGTCGCGCTGCATGCTTGTGCGGAGGGAGCAAAGCTCTCGATCGCCGACGTCGATGAGGCGAAGGCGCGTAAGCTCGCCGAGCGCTCGGGCGGAAAGGTGGTCTCCGCTGACGAGATCCTGACGCTCGAAGCGGACGTGCTGAGCCCGTGCGCGCTCGGAGCGATCCTCGACGAAAGCAGCATCGCGGCGCTGAAGGTGCCGGTGGTTGCCGGCGGCGCCAACAACCAGCTCGCCACGCCGGAAGACGGCGAGCGGCTCCAGAAGCGCAACATCCTCTACGCGCCGGACTACGTCATCAACGCGGGCGGCATCATCAACGTCTGCACCGAATATCTCGGCGACGGCGACGCCAGCCTGGTTCGCCACCGCATCGAAGGCATTCCGCGCAGGCTCGAGCAGATCTGGTCCGAAGGCGCCGAGACCGGCCGCGACCCCGCCGCCGTCGCCGACGCTATGGCGCAAAGGCTCATCGGCAGGGCATAAGCGCCGCGCAGTGCATGCTTTAGCCAATCCCGCCAGGTTCCTGCGGATCGCCCGCCCGGCGACCGTCTGGCTGCTGCTCGTCGGCCTTGCGCTGGCGATCGGGGGCATCGTTGCGGGCCTTACGCTGACTCCGCCGGATTACCTGCAGGGCGAGACGGTGCGGATAATCTACATCCATGTTCCATCGGCTTGGCTGGGGATGGCGGGGTGGCTCGGAATCGCCGCAGCCTCGGTCAGCCAGCTCGTCTGGCGGCATCCGCTCGCGGCGATCGGGGGCAGAGCAGCTGCACCGGCGGGCGCGACGTTCGCGGCGATTTGCCTGATCACCGGCTCGATCTGGGGCCGCCCGACGTGGGGCACGTGGTGGGAGTGGGACGGGCGGCTGACGTCGATGCTCGTCCTGTTCTTTCTCTACCTCGGCTATATCGCGCTCGCCTCGGCGGAGCGCGAGCGGGGCGGGGAGGGGCGCATCGCCGCCATCTACGGCCTTGTTGGAGCCGTGAACCTGCCGATCATCCATTATTCGGTCCTGTGGTGGCGCACGCTCCACCAGGGCGAAAGCATCGGGCTGACCGGTTCGACGATCGACAACAGCATATTGTGGCCGCTTCCGCTGACGATGCTCGGCTTCAGCTGCCTGTTCGGAGCGGCGGTGCTGATGCGCATGCGCGCCGAGCTCGCGGAGGCCAAGGTCGAGGCGCGCATGCGCCGGATGGGCACGGCATGAATCCCTGGCCCTTCGTCATCGCGGCCTATGTAGCCGCAATTGGCCTGACCGCGGCGCTGCTCCTGTGGTCGTTCGCGTCGATGCGCCGAGCCGAAGCCGCCGCCGACGCACTCACTCGCAAATGAAGCCGAAGAACCAGCGCCTGGTGCTGGTCGTCGCCGCGGTCGCGGCGCTTATCGCCGCCGCGCTTCTCGCCATGTGGGGCCTTCGCGACCAGGCCTCCTATTTCTACACCCCCGCCGACATCGCCGCTGGAAAGGCGCACGAGGGGCAGGCGATCCGGCTAGGCGGGATGGTCGAGCGCGGGTCGATCCGCCGCCTTCCCGATGGCGTGAGCATCCGGTTCGTCGTCACGGACGGAAAGGCCGAAACGCCTGTGAGTTACCACGGTATCGTCCCCGACCTGTTCCGCGAAGGCTCCGGCGCAGTCGCCGAGGGGAGAATGCGGAGCGGCACCTTCGTCGCCGATGCGATCCTGGCCAAGCACGACGAACGTTACATGCCTCCCGAGCTCGGCAATCTTTCGGCGGAGCACAAGGCCGGGAAGACCCTCGAAAAATGATCGCGGAAACCGGCCTCGCGGCGCTTTGGCTCGCTGCCGGGCTCGCCGCGCTTCAGTTCCTGCTGATGGTGGTGACCCTCCGCGGCGCCGCCGAGGTCGCCCGCGCGATGCGGTCGATTGCGGTGGTGCAGGGGGTGCTGACCCTCGTCGCTTTCGCGATGCTGCTTATCGTCTTCGCACGCAGCGACATGTCGGTCGCGCTGGTGTTCGAGAACAGCAACAGCGCCAAGCCCTTCATCTACAAGGTCGCGGGCGCGTGGGGGAACCACGAAGGCTCGATGCTGATGTGGGTGACGATCCTTGCCGTCGCCGGCGCCTTCCTGGCGCTGCTCGCCCACCGCACCAGCGAGCGGACGTTGCTCGCGGCGCTTGGTGCGCAGGCGGCGCTCGCGCTCGGATTCTATGCCTTCCTGCTGGTCGCTTCCAATCCGTTCGCGCGTTTCTGGCCGGCGCCGCCGGACGGGCAGGGACTTAACCCCCTGCTCCAGGACCCCGGCTTGGCCTTCCATCCGCCAACTTTGTACCTCGGCTATGTCGGGCTGTCGGTCGCGTTCAGCCTTGCCGTCGGCGCGCTGCTGACCGGCGAGGTCGACAGCCGGCTCGCACGAGCTATGCGGCCGTGGGTGCTGGGCGCGTGGATCCTCCTGACGCTCGGCATCACCGCGGGCAGCTACTGGGCCTATTACGAGCTTGGCTGGGGTGGCTACTGGTTCTGGGACCCGGTCGAGAATGCCTCGCTCATGCCGTGGCTGGCCGCGACGGCGCTTCTCCATTCGATCAACGTGCTTGCCGCGCGCGGCGCACTGAAGGCGTGGACGATGATGCTAGCAGTCATCGCGTTCTCGATGTCGATGGTCGGCACGTTCCTCGTGCGGTCGGGAATCCTGACCTCAGTCCATGCGTTCGCGATCGATCCGGAACGAGGCACCTTCCTGCTCGCGCTCCTGGGCATCTACGTTGGCGCGGCCTTCACCCTCTTCGCGCTGCGCGGCGCGAGCCTCAAGGAAGGCGCGCCGTTCGAGCTGGTGAGCCGCGAGACGGGCCTGGTGATCAACAACCTGATCCTGAGCGTGATCCTCGGCGTGGTCTTCGTCGGCACGCTCTACCCGCTCTTCGTCGAGGCGGTGAGCGGCGAAAAATTGTCGGTAGGCGCGCCTTATTTCAACGCCGTAGCGGGGCCGCTCGCGCTGCTTCTCGCGGCGCTCGTGGGCGTCGGTCCGTTGTTAGCGTGGCGGCGCGAACGGCGTCCCGTGCTCAGGCAGCTGCGGGTCCCTGCGCTGCTCGGCGTCACCACGCTTGCAATCACCATCATCCTCTGGCCGGGAATGCAGATCCTGCCGCGCCTCGGATTCATCATCGCCGGCTACCTCGCCGCCGCGAGCATCCTGCCGCTCGTGGGCCGCAATCCACTGCGAGCGCCGCTTGCCACCTGGGGAATGGTCGTCGCGCATTTCGGGATCGCAGTCGCCTTGCTTGGAATGGCTGCAAATGCCGCTTTCACCAGCGAGAAGCTGGCGATCGCAGCGCCCGGAGAAGTGCTCGGCGTCGGACCATGGCAGGTGCAGCTTGCCCGGGTCACCCCGACCGCAGGCAAGAACTGGACTGCGATCAAGGCGGAGCTTCGGGCATCGCGCGGATCGGGCGCGATCACGCTGGAACCGGAGACGCGCTATTTCTCCGATCCGCCGACGGCGACCAATGAATCCGCGATCCGCACATTTTGGAACGGGCAGCTCTACACGGTCGTGGGCAAGCAGGATCCCTCGGGGGCGTGGCAGCTCAGGCTTTGGTGGAAGCCGTTCGTGACGTTGATCTGGGCTGGCGGCGGGCTGATCGGACTTGGAGGAGCACTCGCCCTCCTCGGCCGATTGTGGCGGCTTGCATGGCGGCGGCCTCGTGACGCCGAATGGAGACGGGAGCGCTACGCATGAGCCGTACGCTGCGCTTCGCGCCGCTCGCGCTTCTGCTCCTGATCATCGCCGCGCTCGTCTGGCGGCTTGCAAGGCCGGCGGACACGAATGTGCACTCGACGCTCGAGGGAAAGCCGGTGCCCGCGTTCAGCCTCGCCGCGGCTCTTCCGACGAAGCCGGACCTGTCGTCCTCCGACCTCGCGACCGGGCAACCGCATCTCGTGAACGTGTTCGCAAGCTGGTGCGTGCCCTGCGTGACGGAGGTGAAGGTGCTGCAGACGCTGAAGGACAGCGGCGTTCGCATCGACGGGATTGCGGTTCGCGACCGGCCGCAGGATCTCGCTGACTTCCTTGCGCGCAACGGCGATCCCTATGAGCGGATCGGAAGCGACGCGCAGAGCCAGGTGCAGATCTCGCTCGGCTCGTCCGGCGTCCCGGAGAGCTTCGTCGTCGATGGCAAGGGCGTGATCCGGTACCAGCATATTGGGCCGATCGAGACGTCCGACGTCGCCATGATCCTTTCGAAGCTGGAGCAGGCGCGGTGAGGCTGCTTCTCCTGTTCATTGCATTCGCGATCGCACAGCCGCTGCTCGCCGACAGCAACTTGCCGCCGGCATATTGGTCCAACCGTCAGCTGCCGGACCCGAGGCAGGAAGCCCAGGCCGAAGCGCTGATGGAGCAGCTGCGCTGCCTCGTCTGCCAGGGCCAGTCGATCGCCGATTCCGATGCCGAGCTTGCCGGAGACATGCGCGATCTGGTCCGGAGGCGGATCGCCGCGGGCGAGAAGCCGCAGGACATCCGCGCCTGGCTGATCCAGCGCTACGGTACGTGGATCAGCTACAAGCCGACCGCGGAGCCCGCGGCCTGGCCGCTGTGGCTTGCGCCGCTCGCCCTGCTGATCGTCGGGGCTTGGCTGATCCGGCGTCGCATCCGGGTGAAAAGCTGATGGGCTGGGTCATTCTTCTTGTGCTCACAGGGGCCAGCCTTGGCGCGCTTCGACTTCTTAGCGTCAGCGGCGCGGCTCTGACGGCGAGTGCAGCTGCGCTGGCGCTTGGCGCGGCGGGCTATGCATTCCAGGGCAATCCCGGCGTCCCCGGCGCGCCGGCCCGGCACGCGGAAAACCAGGACGTCCTGCCGCTGACCCAGGCTCGGCACGCCTTCTTCGGCCAATTCGCGCCTGCCGAGCCGTGGCTGCGGATGTCGGAGGCGCTGGCGCGCGACGACCAGATGGAGGATTCGATCGGGATCCTCGAGAATGCGGTCAAGCGCTATCCCGGCGATGCGCAGCTCTGGATCGGCCTCGGCAATGCGCTGGTCGACCATTCGCGAGGCCTGACCCCGCCGGCCGAGCTCGCCTATCGTCGGGCGGCCGAGGTGGCGCCGGGCCATCCCGCAGCGCCCTTTTTCTACGGGCTCGCGCTCGCACGTTCGGGCGACCGCGACGGAGCGGTGAAGATCTGGAAGGATATTCTCGCCAAGGCCCCGCCCGACGCCAGCTGGCGGCCGCTGGTGGAGCAGGGCGTCGAGGCGCTCGGTCGAGCGCCGAGGTCGGGTTAGTCCCCCCGGCCGGTTTTTTCCTGCAGTTCGTCGATCCTCTTTGACGCGTCGGCCTTGCTAAGATCGGGCTCGAACTGCTCGCCCGCTTGCTCGCTGAGCGTTTCCAGATACGAAGCCTGGGCTCCCGTCATCGGTTCGTCCCCGGTCACCCAATCGTCTGGATCCTTCACCGCGTTGCCGACTGGGTTGCGCTTGGGATCGTCGCTTGGACGGTCGGACATTGTTGCACCTTTTCAATTGCTTGAGCTGGCACAACAACGCCGATGTTCTTGTTGTGTTCCGTTAGTTGGCAACCGGCTCGTACTTGAGGTCGAGCGCCTCCGCGACGGCCTCGTGGCGGATCTTGCCGTCGGAGACATTGAGCCCGTTGGCGAGGTTCGAGTCCTGTCGCATCGCTTGCTCCGCGCCAAGATTGGCGATCTTGAGGGCGAAGGGCAGTGTCGCATTGTTAAGTGCGAAGGCACTGGTCCGAGCGACCGCGCCGGGCATGTTCGCGACGCAATAGTGGATGATGCCGTCGACGACGTAGACCGGATCGGCGTGCGTGGTCGCGTGCGAGGTCTCGAAGCAGCCGCCCTGGTCGATCGCGATGTCCACGAGCACGCTTCCGCGCTTCATCGTCTTCAGCATCTCGCGAGTGACGAGCTTTGGCGCCGCAGCGCCGGGGACGAGCACGGCACCGATGACGAGCTCCGCTTCCTTGACGGCGCTCGCGATTGCGGAGCGCGAGGCATACGCCGTCTTGATCTGGCTCGAGAAGAACATGTCGAGCTCGGCCAGGCGGTCGTTGTTGATGTCGTAGATGGTGACGTCGGCACGCATCCCGGTAGCCATCTGCGCCGCGTTCACGCCGGCGACGCCGCCGCCCAGGATTGCGACCTTCGCCGGAGCGACGCCGGGAACGCCGCCGAGGAGGACACCGCGTCCGCCCTGCTCCTTTTCCAGATAATGAGCCCCGACCTGAACCGACATCCGGCCAGCGACCTCGCTCATCGGCTTGAGGAGCGGAAGCGAGCCGTTCTTCGCGGTGACGGTCTCATAGGCGATGCAGATCGCGCCGGACTTCATGAGTCCCAGCGCCTGGTCCTTGTCCGCCGCAAGGTGAAGGTAGGTGAACAGGATCTGTCCCTTCCGCAGCATCGCGATCTCCTGCGGCTGCGGCTCCTTCACCTTCACGATCATCTCGGCGATGTCGAACACCGACTTGGCGTCGGGCAGGATCTTGGCGCCCGCCCTTTCATAGGCGGAGTCCGGACAGTCGATGCCCGTACCCGCCTTGGTCTCGACAAACAGCTCGTGGCCGTGTGCGACGAGCTCGGCAACCGAAGCCGGCGTCAGCCCCACCCGATACTCGTGGACCTTGATCTCCTTTGGCACCCCAATGCGCATTTGTTCGTTCGCTCCGCTTGAATGATTGCGCGGCCGTATAGACGGGCTTTTTGCCCCTGTCCCCTGCGATTGCGGGGGCGAAACGGCAGTGCTACGGAGCCACGTCCGTGACGTCGCTCACGGGACAGGGGATGCAGAGCCGAACGCTGTCGAGTTTGAACCTCAACACATGAGCATCACCCCCACCGGAGCGGCCGAGGTCAGAACCGCGGAGCAGGATCATGACCTGATCGCCCACGGTCACCAGGGCCCCCTGTACAAGATGGCCGTCGGCGCGATCGGCGTCGTCTTCGGCGATATCGGCACCTCGCCGATCTACTCGTTCCGGGAGACCTTTGCCGGCCACCATCCGCTGACTCCCGACGAATTCCACATTCGCGCCGTCCTATCGATGATCTTCTGGTCGATGATGATCGTCGTGACGCTGAAATACGTCGCGATCGTCATGCGTGCCGACAACAAGGGCGAGGGCGGCAGCCTGGCGCTGCTGGCCCTCATCAACCGTTCGATTAGCGGCAAGAAGAGATGGGCGAGCGGCATCGTCATGCTTGGCGTCTTCGCGACCGCGCTCTTTTACGGCGACAGCATGATCACGCCCGCGGTGACCGTGCTGTCGGCGGTAGAGGGCCTGAAGACGGTCCAGCAGGGCTTCGCGCCGTTCGTCATCCCCACGGCGGCCGCGATCCTCGTCGGATTGTTCGCCATTCAGTCGCGGGGCACGGCGCGCGTCGGCGCCATGTTCGGTCCCATCATGCTCGTCTATTTCGCCTCACTTGCCGTTCTCGGTCTGATCCACATCGTCGACCGGCCAATGGTTGTCCTCGCGATGATCAACCCCATGAACGCGGTGTCTTTCTTCCTCGAAGAGCCGGTCCGCGCCTTCCTGGCCATGGGATCGGTCGTACTGGCGCTGACGGGTGCGGAGGCTCTTTACGCCGACATGGGCCATTTCGGTCGCCGGCCGATCAAGGTCGCGTGGCTCTACTTCGTCCTGCCCGCACTTCTCCTGAACTATATGGGCCAGGGCGCGATGCTGCTCTCGCTTCCCGCCAATCAGGTCGCGACGCAGGTCAACGATCCCTTCTTTTACATGGCGTCCGAGGACTTCCGGCTTCCGCTCGTGATCATCGCGACTTTGGCCTCGATCATCGCGAGCCAGGCAGTCATCTCGGGTGCCTTCTCGGTGACCCAGCAGGCGATCCAGCTGGGGTTCGTGCCGCGACTTCGGATCGCCCATACGAGCGAGAGCGCCGCCGGGCAGATCTACATCCCGCTAGTCAATTGGGCGCTGATGACGATGGTCCTGATCCTTGTCCTCACCTTCCGCTCTTCCTCGAACCTGGCGGCGGCCTACGGCATCGCGGTCACCGGCGCGATGGCGATCGACACGGTGCTCATTGCGGTCGTGCTCATCACCATGTGGAAGTGGAACCGGTTCGTCGTCGGCGGCCTCATCGTCCTCTTTGCCACGGTCGATCTCGGCTATTTCAGCTCGAACCTGACCAAGATCCCGGCGGGAGGCTGGTTCCCGCTCTTCATCGGCGCGATCGCCTTCACCTTCCTCACTACCTGGGCCAAGGGCCGGCAGCTGATGATCGCCCGGATGAACGAGGCGAGCCTGCCGATGGAAATCTTCATCAAGTCTGCCGCGCCGAGCGCGGCGCGCGTGCCGGGAACCGCGGTCTTCATGACCAGCTCTGCGAGCGGCGTTCCGCACGCGCTGCTGCACAACCTCAAGCACAACAAGGTCCTTCACGAGCGAGTCATCCTGCTCACCGTCCGCATCGAAGACGTGCCCTACGTTCCAGACGAGAAGCGGATCGAGACAAAGAATTACGGCGCCGGCTTCTACCGGGTCGTCCTGCGCTACGGCTTTATGGAGGAGATCAACGTCCCGTCCTCACTCGCACAGGTCAAGGAAATCGGCCCGCAGTGCAAGATGATGGACACGAGCTTCTTCCTCGCACGGCAGACTTTGCTCGCCTCGTCGCGGCCGGGAATGGCGATCTGGCGCGAGAAGCTCTTTGCCTGGATGCTGCGCAACGCGGAAAGCGCGATGGAGTTCTTCAAGCTGCCGACCAATCGCGTGGTCGAGCTCGGAAGCCAGGTCGAGATCTGAACCTTCGGCAGCGCCCGCGCATTGCCGCTCCATGGCTGACACGATTTCCTGGGTCGCGACCGCGGCGACCATCCTCGCAGCGTTCATGACGGCGTCCAACCTCGGTTCGCGAGTGACCGGCTACGGTTTCGCGATCTTCACCTTCGGCGCTCTTTGCTGGATCGCCACGGGCCTGATGACCGGGCAGCCAGCGCTGACGTGGACCAATATCGTCCTTACGGCGCTCGACATTTTCGGCGTGTGGCGGTGGCTCGGCCGCCAGGCGAAGGTGGAGGAGGGGGGGCGCACCGCCTCCGAGGCGAGCGAGCACACCCCGGGCGAAGCGCTGTTCCCTGTCTCCCTGCTGATGCGCGCGCCCGTCCTCTGCGGCGCGACGCACGTCGGGCATTGCGTCGAAGCGATGGCCGGCTGCCGGAGCGGCCGCCTCGACTATGTCGTGGTCTCCGAGGGCGGACTCGCGGGAGTGGGGGAGCGCCTCCGCCGTCTCCCCTGGGCCGACGCGCATGTCGACGGGGAAAGCGTGGTGACTCACTTCGGGGCGGATCGTTTCGGGAGCCTCGAGGAGCTCGCGAAGGACCAATGGCCGGGGCGCTGATCGTCACTGTCGAGATCGCACCGCGCGATTTCTTGTGGATCGAGGGTTTGCGCCGCGCTCATTATCCGCCGGAGCGCAACCGAGTGCCCGCTCACCTGACGATGTTCCATGCGCTTCCGCCGTCGTCGGAGACCGAGCTTAGAGCGCGGATGGCGCGCGTTGTGCGCCAACAGATTCCCGCGGCGACCGTCGCTGGCCTCATGGACCTCGGCGGCGGCGTCGCCCTCCGCATCGTCTCGCCGGACCTCGATAACATCCGCGAGGCACTGGCGGACGAGCTGCACGGCCTTCTAAGCGCGCAGGACGGCGCCGGATGGCGGCCGCACATTACCATTCAGAACAAGGTGGCGTCGAAAATCGCACGAGCGCTGAAGGATTCGCTGGAACGCTCTTTCGAACCGCGGCCGCTGGCGATCAGCGGCCTAGGGCTCCATCGCTATATGGATGGGCCGTGGGAGCGGATCGCCGTCCATCCGTTCAGGCCTTAGGTAACCTCTCCGATCCCGTCGCAGCTGAGGTCGAAGGCGGCGAGGCCCGATTCGAGTACGGAGGCAAGCATCGGCTGATCCATCAGCTCGTCGATGGCTTGCTCGACGCTGTCGCTGACTTCGCTCTGCGCTTCCTCCATCGCTTCGTCCCAGTCGCCGGCTTCATAAGTGCCCTGGCCGACCCAGCAGAAAGCGATGACTTCCGCCAGCTGGTCCTCGCCGAGGTCCTCGAACGCCGCTCGAAGTTCTTCCTCGACGCTGTCGTTGATCTCGTCCTCGAGGACGCTCAGCGACCCCTCCTGCTCGTCGTCGACATTGTCGGGGTCTTCGCCGGGGTCGTAGTCGCTTGCGGTCTGTGCCTCATATTCGCGGGCCCGCAGAATAATCCGGCAAAGCGTGTCGAGGGGAGTTAGCGGGTCCATCGAATCCTCATGGGTATCGACCGCTCAACGACATCGGCTGTTCGCGGTTCCTCGCGTTGACCGCCTCGACGCGCGCACCTATATGCCGCGCCTCCAGCGCCTCCCAGAGGCGCGGCTTTCAGGCTTTGGGGCGGAGTAGCTCAGCTGGTTAGAGCAGCGGAATCATAATCCGCGTGTCGGGGGTTCAAGTCCCTCCTCCGCTACCACTGGAAACCCCGACAGGCACGAGCGTCAGGGTTTCGAGTCCAAGAAGGCGGTCGAGATAACCGCGAACCTCGATGACGGGCGGCGTGGTATGCCTGTTATTGCTGGTGCCAGCCGGGGTGACGACAATCGCCTCGATCACCTCCCGGATAACCTTCGCCGGTTCGCTTGTCCCGCTACCGCCAATGACCTCGTGAAGCTCCTCGACTGCTCCAAGGTAGCGCTCCATTGATGCAGGATGGAGCGACACGGGGTGTGCGGCAGCCATCCCAACCAAGCGACTCTGAAGCTCCTTCTTGCGTCGGTTCTGGCGATCGATCGCGGCTTCGATCTCCGCTGTGTCGCCCGTGCCGTCGATGAACCAGCGGGTTAGCCTTCTGATCTCGGCATCAGCCGCCGTGATCATTTCCTCAAGCTCCGTTCGTGCCGTCGGACCGGATGACTTTGCGAGCCGATTCATCTCGGCAGCATACGCGTCGATGAATTCGCGAATGAGATCAGGCTGCGCCAGTTCGGCTCTGAGTTTTGCGAGCACCCGCGCCTCGATCTCGTCCACATTGTAGGACCTCGGGTCGGGACATCCTCGATTCTCCTTCTTGCGCGAGCATTGCACGCGCACGCGACCGGAGCGGTGGTCGCGACCTTTCACGACGATCTTGCCGCCACAAGAGCCGCAGACAAGCAATCCGCTGAAGACACGCGACGCTTTGTTGCCGCCCTTGCGGTCAGGGGAAGCCAGTTGTCGCTGCCGCGCACGAACGCGCTCGTGTAGGTGAGGGGCGACGATCCGAAGATGCGGCACATCAACGCGCACCCACTCTTCGGGAGACTTCGGCGTGGAGATACGATTGCCGGTGTCCAAGTGCAGCGCCATTTCATTCTTCTTCCAGACGCTGACGCCCACATATCGCTCGTTGTTCAGGATGCCGCTGCCGCGCTTCCGCTCGCCCGTAATGGTGCTGGCGTTCCAGTGCTCGCCTCGTGGCGCTTTCACACCCCTCCGGTTGAGGTCACCAGCGATGTCGGCAGGGCTCTCGCCATCCGCGTAGCGCGTCCAAATTTCGCGCACTACCGCGGCTTCTTCCTCGACGATCTCTAGTTCGCCACCCTTGGGTGCGGAGGTGGACATCAATTTGGGGAGTGAACGGTAGCCGAAGATTTTCCCGCCCGCGCTTCTACCGGCGCGAACGATACCCTCCATGCCACGCCGCACCATGTCCGCCGTCTGCTCCCGCTGCGCCTGAGCAATGATACCTTTCAGCCCTGCGTCGAGAGACGAAACCTTTTGTGCGGAGGACGCCTCGTAGATGGTCACGCCATACGCCTTCAGCCGTTTGAATAGCGCCTGCATGTCCGCATTATCCCGAGAGAGACGAGACAGGTTCTCGACGATGAGCACGGTAAATTCGCGTCGCTGTGCCGCAGCCATGAGCGCCTGAATGCCGTGCCGTTTGTGAAGCGTCGCACCCGATCGCGCTCTGTCGCAGAAGATGTGCTCGTCGCCCAAAGACCAGCCGCTGCTCGCCGCGAACCGCTCGCACATTCCGACTTGATCTTCGATGGAGCTTTCGTGTTGCAGATCAGTGGAATAGCGGGCGTAAATCGCCGCGATCACGGCATCGATCATCCGCGCTTGCAAGTTCATCAACCTACCCCTGCGTGACCGCCAAGTAATCGTCGCGCGCCGCCTGTCGAGCAAGAGCCTGCACGAACCGAATTAGGAACTTGCGGCGGTCGCCACTCTCTTCAGCACCTTTGTAGTATTCAACCATGCAAGAAGAATACTGCGGTGGTGTTCCGCAGAAGTATATTTTTATTTTGCTACACTACACAAATAAATATCGACGGCTGGAACCGAGAAGGGGTAGAACTAGCAGTGATGAACATAATTTCGGTCCGAGACGGTTGGCTCAGTTTCTATGAACAACAAGCCTATACGCACGCGGTTACACTGAAACCAAACGACAAGGACTTCGGAAGGTCTATCGGCTCGCTCCATTCTTTGTTCGTAAGGACTTATGTTCGTGTCTGCCGAGCGCTTCTGGGGAGAGACTTCAATCACCCCCTACGGCGCGCGGAGCAGCCACACGCGGTTGGCGTGGTGGAAGGTCTTCCTGATGTTGGACACCTTCACTGCGCCTTTCGCATCGGCGAGCGCCACCTGCACGACTTCGAGCGGCAATTCGCTTCGGATGGTCAGGGTGGTGCCGATGTATGGAGCAGGCTGGTGCCAAACGGCTCATGCGCGGTCGAGCGCATCTGGGAGCCCTCTGGATGGCACAGCTACTCGATGAAGCGCGTCTGGGAGGTGACGAACACCGATCGGATCATGTTGCTTCCGCTGCCGGTGACCGCGCCGGTCGTGACCATCTGATTTGGGGCTGCAATCAGCCTGATGAAGATCGCCACGGACACCGTGCACCTACTGACGCCGCTGGCTCCGCGCCATGCGGTAATCCTGCGATTCACCCTGAGAAGGAGTAAGGATGAGATACCGAGAAATACTTGAGGCTTTGTCAAACGCTGAACGACTAGCAAAGGAACAGGAACGCACGCGACGAGCAAATCAGCAGCTAGACGACGCGCGCCGTAAGAGGATGGACGCAGCGCGAAAACAGCAAGACGCGATGCGTTCGGCGGACGAGAAAGAAAAGCGAGCTAAATCTATACTCGCTAAGAAGTCCAAGTAGGGTTTAACCGTTAGGAACAACATGAAACCTGTCAGAATCTGTTCAGTATTACTTGACTTTGCGACCCTAACGAAACATATTGTTGAAGTCTTAGACTTGAAAAGGACGCGTAAAATGCTTGTCGGATATGCACGGGTGAGCACGACCGACCAAGACCTGACGATCCAGCAGGAGGGACTCGCGGCTGCTGGCTGCGAGAAAGTCTTCAGCGAGAAGAAGTCCGGTCGCAGCGCCGGTGATCGCGCTGCTCTGGCGGAAGCCCTCGATTTTGTGCGGGCGGGAGATGTGCTGATCGTCACGCGTCTCGACCGGCTTGCTCGCTCCGCGCGCGACCTCCACAACATTCTTGCGACCTTGGAAGAGAAGGGCGTCGGTTTTCGCTGCCTCTCGCAGAGCGGGATCGACACCACATCGACGACGGGCAAATTGACGATCGCGGTCCTTGCAGCGGTGGCAGCGTTCGAAGCGGACCTGCGAGCCGAACGGCAACAAGAGGGCATCCGTCGTGCGAAGCTCGCAGGCAAGTATCGCGGGCGCTCGCCGTCGATCGACTACTCGCAAGTGAAGAAGTTACACGCTCAGGGTGTTAGCCCAACTGAGATATCCAAGTTGTTGTCGGTTGCGCGGACCAGCGTTTACCGCGCGGCAGCCTAGCTTCGGAGCGACGCCACGATTAGCGCGAGGATGGAAACGACGAGCGCGGCGCGCGCCGTCCAACTCTCCCGGCGTCGAAGCTCAAAGTTCGCAAGCAGCCCGCGCACGCTCGGATGGTCGTGAACACCTTCGGACCGAAATAGCTCAGCAACATCTTCAGTGGGGAGGCGACGAAGCGCGGTAAGATCGTCGAGGTCGCCGGGGATCGACCTGATGTTGATGGAGCCGCGAGCTTCGAATGTTCTGCCCCACCACTCTTCCACACCGACGCCAGACTGACCGGTGAAGCCACGGATGATCCACCGGATGATGTAGAGACCGATGATCAGCAGGATTGTGGCAGCGACAACGACAGCAGCCCAAATTGCAAACTCCTGCGCCCAGAAAGCAGCGGGAGAAGTCTTCTCGTGCTCGAACAGCGTCTTGTCCGCGCCCATCTGATGGATGCACGCGGAACTGTCCGGGTGCGTGGGAGCGCTAATTTGCTGCTGAGTGCAGTAGTTGATCGTCGAGAGGTCCAACTTCTGCCACGCGCGCGATTGGTCGATGTAATCGTGAACCATGAGGACCGCGACCGCGACCGCCGCGACTACGATCCAAAGCCTTAGAAGACCGCGCATGCCTCAGACCCCCCGTGATGCTTCACTCAAATCGCACGCCGATGTCACGGAGCACGGCGATGGCACCGTCTCGGTTATCCGAAGCGTTCCTGACCGCGCTTAGCTCGGGTCCGCTCAGGAGCATCGTCATTGCGCCGTCGTTCGCAGTTGTCAGCCGATGCAGGGTGGCGAGCGGCTCTTCGCCGTCAACTGCTCGTGACCGAGCCATCGCGGACAAGACGCCCGCTCTGACCTGCGCAATCACCTCGGGCTCCATCATCTCCAGATAGGCGGGAAGCAGTTCTGCGTGTTCAGGTCGAGCAATGAACTCGATGACCTCCGCCGCCTCGATCCCCTGCTCCTCCATCTGCCAGTGCAGACTACCGTAACCGCAGTGTCGAGCTTCGCTCAGGTGAAAATCAGCCGCTTCCTCAAACGCCTTCAAAGCGTCTGGGTTGTTTGCCAGCGCCGCTTGAATGTCGGTGTGAAGAGATGTCGCCACTTCGAGCGCGGCGTTACGATGTGCGTCCGGGATGTCGTGCTCGAACAGCGCCAATTCTGTGAGCCGCCGAAAGGCAGCGATCATTTCGTCAGCCCTCCCACCTTCACCTTCCGTCGTTCGCAGGAACTCGAAGACCTCCATGATGGTCATCTCCTCGATTGATGGGCGCGCGGGCTGCGAGCCGCCGCCGAACATTCGCCTGAAGAAACTCATCCCCGCCTGTCCTGCGTTCGTGAAAGGATCAGCGTATCATACGCGCGGATATCTACGATGCATCAGCAATCAGGGTGAATGTTCTCGGGGGTGACGACCAAATCGCTCCTCCGCTACCAACCCACTTCCATGATCACGCCCGAAGGACCGTGACCGACAGGCCATCAGGCCGAGGGCTGCGTAGTCGTCGCCGAATGCTCGGCTTCCAGGATCCCGGCAAGCCTATTGATCAGGTCCTGGGCGCGATCGGCGGCCGCCTTTGCGGCGGCGAGCCGCACGATCATGTCGCGGTCGCCGAGTTGCTCGGCTTCGCCCGAGGTTTCCTGGAGCACCGCAGCGATCCGGGCGCAGCATTCGCCCGCCTCGCGCAGCGCCTCGTGTGCATCGATCTGTTCAAACTCACCCATCCACGGCCACCCTCTACGCTGCGCTCTGCGCAAAGCTGGCTGAAGACCATCCAGTCATTGGCATAGCGGTCCTCGTCGGCGTGCTCTCGTCGCGCGACGGACCGCAAATGCGCGTACGCACATGAACGCCCGATGGCTTGTCCGATCGCGTCAACAAGTGAGCGACCGGCGGCATCGGATATGGTCAGAACATCAGTACCCAGTCGCTGAGGAAGACCCATCCCTTGCCGCCGACTGGAATCGGCATGTGGTAACCGCCGACGGGAGAGCGATCGAGGTGGATGGCCTGGAGGTTCACATGCATTTCGCGGCGCCCGAAGGGGTAGTAGTTGAGCCCGAGCGAATATTCGTTCGGATTGCCGTTCTGGCCCCAGATCTTCGAGTAAGTGACGTAGGCCTGGAGATAGTCCTTGATCGGCATTCCCGACGCCTGGATCGCGACTCCGTGATCCTTGATTTCGTCGACCGGAATGCAGCAGCCGATGACCTTGAACTTGTCGACCCAACGCCAATACCACTGACCTTCGAGCGAGAACCCCTTGTATTTGACGCCAAGGTCGATGCTGGCCATTCGCCACCGCGCTTCGTCGATCTTTCCGCCGGTCGTGAACGGATCGGGACTGAACAGCAGCGTGCCGTCGGTTAGCCGGATCTGCGAATTCTCGAAGTCGTCCTCGCTCGGTTGGCCCTGCGCGGTCTCGGTGCTGCGGCTAGCGTTGACACCGACATAAGTCGCGACCTTCTGGTGATAGTCGTAATCGCCGAAGCCGTTCGCGAGACCGTATTCGCCGGTCGTCGGCATCCACCACAGCGCGCCGGAAACCGTGTTGAACTTGTTGTCGAGCTCCTTCGAGCTGACACCCAGCGTCGACAGATTGTTGCCGACCATGACGCGATATTCGAGTCCCTTGGTGATCTCTCCGAGAGCATCGATTCCGCTGGTGTACGAGCCGCGGTAGAATTCGTCGGCCATCACTCGGTTGTCGTGCCGGAGCCACTTGGGGAAGCTGTAATTGGTGCTTCGCGTCGTCGGCAGCGGCATGATGCCAGCGCTTACGGAAAGCCATTTCGCGAACTTGTAGCGGAGGAACCCGGCGACGGCGACCTGCGCTCCTTCGCCCTGGTTCGCATTGTTGGTCCAGATGAAGATCAGGTGGCTGAAGCGCGGGGTGAACAGCCAGCCCTTGAACTGCATGCTGACCTTGTAGAGCTGGACCTCGTTGCGCTTGTCGATGGCAATCTCGCGACCGAAGCTGTCGAAATAGGTCGAATCGAGCGCGTTCTGGTTGAGGTAGCGCGCGTAGGTCATGAGGCCGAGGTATTCGGTGGCGATCGGCTCATCGACGAGCACCCAGCCAGTATCACGCTTGAACGTGCCGGCGAGCTCGCTGCGCTTCAGGAAAGCGTCGACCGAGTTCTTGGCGGGCTCGGCGGCGGCCTCCTGCTGCTCGGGTGTCAGGCCGGGCTGCGGCACGGGAACCGGAGTGGCGACTGCCGCTGCGGGAGCTGGCACATGCGGCACTCCCAGCTTGGACTCCAGCGCATCGATGCGCGCGTCGAACTGGTCCATCCGCTGCTGCATGTCGTGCCGCTCGGCCTGCAGCATCTTGAGCTCGTCCATGGCCGACAGCGGCTGAGGCTGCTTCGCCTGATCCGCCGCCTCCGATTTCTGCTCGGCCGGCAACGGCAGGGTGCCGGCATCCTGGGCCAGTGCCGGCGCGGGGAGGGCTGCCGTCAAGACAACGCTGACCAGAAGCCAGTTCCTACTCGACATGCGTCCGCTCCCATGCCCGGACGCGCGAACGCGCCGTATCGAAGATCCGTTCGTAATTGCCGAACAGGACCGCCTGCTTCGTCTGCGGGCGGATCCTGCCGAAAATGGGATCCCACAAGTGGAAGACCCGAAGGTTCGAATCGATGCTCGGTGGAGCGACATTGTCGGTGCCGAACAGGAAGCGATCGGGATATCTGTCGAGCATCGCCGAGACGCGCCCGATCACGTCGGGGTTGGACACCGCATATTTCGCAAGTTCGTCCCAGCTGATGTCGAAATAGACGTGGCTGTATTTCGGATCGGACAGGATCCGTTCGATCAACTCGATATGGCGCGGCGACCGTTGCGCGCCTGCAGCTTGAGGAGTCGCTTCCGTCGGCGCGGGCTGGACAACGCGACCGAGACCGGTGTGCGCCCAGATGATCGTCGCTTTCGGGTGCCGTGCCAGCACCTCACACATCTGTTGGTAATAGACGGGCAGGGCGCCGCCCTTGGTGAAGGGCACGTCGATGTCGTTGTGAAAGATCACCGCCAGGCCGACATCGCCAGCGAAATCGAGGATCCGATCGAGCGACGGATTGAACAGCGTCGCGCCTTCGCCGGCGACCTTGCTCGACACGAACTCCTTGTGGATCGAAAATTCGCCGATCCCGCTGAACACGCCCGGGTACATCTTAAGGACGCGCTCGATGTGGTCGACCGCGTACATGTCGCTCGGATTGAAGCCCGTGATCATGGGGTCCAGCCGAGCGCGATCCCTCGGCGGCAGCGAGAGATACTCGTGCGCGATCATCGCGTCGGTGAAGGAGTAATAATAGAGCGGCGCGTCGGTCTGAAGGTAATAAGTTGGCGCGAAATCCCCGGAATTGCCGTAGCTCCACGTCTGCTGGAGCGGGATCCCGAACAAGGTCGAGCGCTTCACGACCTTCCCCATCATCGCGATGTACTGCTTCGCCGTGAGCCCCTTCTGGATGTAGTTCGTCAGGTGGAAATGGGCGTCATCGAACAGGTAAGGTGTCCCACTGCGTCCCGGCTGCTCCGCCGCTTGAAGGGGAGAAGAGCTGCAGAGCGCCAGGCACGCAGTGAGGTACGCAACCTTGCGCACAATCCGCTCAGCGGAACTGCGCGTAAGGATTCAGTTTCAGCGCAGCGGCGATGTCGTTGATCGCGCGCTGTCCACGAACGCTGTTGCCGGCGCCGTCGAGCGGTGGAGCGAAGGTGCCAATCCCGACCTTGCCCGGCGACACCGCCATCAGCCCGCCGCCGACTCCGCTCTTTGTGGGAAGCCCTGTCTCGTAGAGCCATTTGCCGCTGTCGTCGTACATTCCCGCGGTCGCCATGATCGCGAGCACGCCGGGTACGTTTGCCGGATTGAGGACTTGCTTGCCGGTGACCGGATTGCGTCCACCGAACGCCAGCGTGGCCGCCATCGTCGCGAGATCGCGCGCGGAGACGTTGATGGAGCATTGCCGCGTGTAGAGGTCGACGGCGACGGCCGGGTCCATCGAGAACCGCTCATAGGCCGACATCAGCATGCTGATCGCGCGGTTGCGCTGGTTGGTGTCGCTCTCCGACTTGTAGACGGGCTGGTTCACCTCGAGCTTCCGGCCGGCCATGTCCGAGTGAATCGTCAGGATCTTGTTCCACACCTCGTCGGGTGAGGATCCCTTGATGTTGCCGACGGTCGCGATTGCCCCGGGGTTGACGAGCGGGTTCTGCTCCTCGCCCTTGTATTGCTCGATTGCCGTGATCGAATTGAACCGCTGGCCGGTGGCGTCTACGCCGACGGTTTCCTCGAGCTTCGCCGCGCCCGATTCCTGCATCACGAGCGCAGCCGTGAGAACCTTCGAGATCGACTGGATCGAGAAAAGCTGGCTGGTGTCGCCGGCTTCGTAGACCTTGCCGTCGCCGCCCACGACCGCGATCCCGAAATAGTTGGACGGCACTTCGGCGAGCGCCGGGATGTAGTCCGCGTTCTTCCCTTCGTTGAGCGTCTTGTACTTGGCGTAGGCCGCCTTGACCGCGGAATCGATGTCCGAGCCGCGAATGTCGGCCGCGAAGACCGCGGCGGGGAGGCCGAGCTCGATCACGCCGACCGCGGCGCCGGCGGCTAGAGCGCTCATCATGGTACGCCGAGTGAATGCCAGGTCAGTCATGGCTCATCTCCTTGGAAGCTCGAGTCACTCGAACAGGCTCCAGATGTTCTTGCTCGAGAAATCCCAGTGGAAACTGTACTGGAAGCGGAGGTCCTTGCCGGTCTCTCCGTCATTGTCGGTGCGCTTGCCCCACAGCAGCTCGCCGCCCGTGAAGACGCCGCTGGCCGGGTGCCAGAGCAGGTTCACCGAGGCGTACTGCCCCTTATGGAAGGCGGTCGCGGCCTGAAAATTCGTGTTGTCGACCCGGTCGAAGCTGTAGCCGATCGACGACGTCCACTGCTTCGACCAGTTCAAGTCGACATAGCTCGTCCAGCCGAACAGCTTCACGGCTTCCGCGCTGGGTATCAGGACGAAGCCGTCGGGCTGCGTGATCACGGCGACGTTGGGCGCGAGGTCCATCCCGCCGTCGTTCATGTAGCTCGCTATTCCGCGGCCGTAGACAGCACCGAGACGAAGCGTCGCAAGCGAAACGTTGAACGATGAGCCAAGGTTCAGGCCCCATCCGGTCTTGTGCCCCTTCGGCTCGTTATTCTCGGTGCCGATAGTGTCGTAACCGACCCTCCGCAGGATGCCGGACAGTTGGACGTGCCCCCATTTTCCTTCGTATCGGACCTGGGCGGTGAGGTCGGGCACCTTCTCGTCATTCTGGAGGTTCGTGGCGATATCCTCATCGATCAGGCGGAGGTTGCCCTTGTCGATGTCGTTGCCGGGGTGCTCGAGCGCGACCGCTGCCTTGAAGCCGTTCCTGTTCCAGAAGGTCCAGCGAAGCTGCGGGTTGCGCAGGAACACCATCCCGGCGGGGCCCCAATAATCGATCGTGTTCGGGAAGAGGTCGCCGTCCATGAAGAGGCTGTTGGTCTGTCCGGCCAGGAACGGTCCCCAGCTCGCGTAGGCATGCCGAAGGCGGAAGGTCGTTTGACCCTCGTCGGCGCCGACGCCGAAAAGATCGAACTCGAACTTCGCCTCGTAGGGTTTGCCTGCCAGCGTTCCTGTGGCCTTCGCTCCCAGCCGCGACTGGCGGACGCTGAAGATGGATTGTCCGTCGCTTCCGAATTGCCCTTCTACGGTCGGGATGCGCGAAGGCCGGAGCGTTGCGTCCCAGGCGGGATTCACGCGATCGAAGTCCTGGATCGCATCGAGTTGGAGGAAACCGTAGAGCTCGAGATTATGGTCCCCCTTGGGGATCGGCTGCGGCGGCGGGACCGGCAACGGGGGCGGCGTGTTTGGAACGCCGAGCACGGTCTCGAGCCGGTTCATCCTCGCGCGAAGGTCCTGGAGCTCTTGCAGCGCCTGAGACCGCTCTTCAGGAGTGAGCGCCCGCGTGCTCGGATCCTGCGCCGCGCCTTCCGCGCCTGATCCTCCGTCAGCGGCCCATGCCGGCGCGCTCGCGACGAGAGCCGAGGCAAGTAGAAGCGCTCTGATCACTGGCTATCCCCCGTAAGCAACAACGCTCCGAAGTATGGATGCACTCGATTCAGCCGTAACTCAGGGTCGGCCCGCAGATTCGCCCGCTACGACACCTCACGCCGCGCTCCTGCGCTCTCGGTTTGCCCGCCGCCCGGGTCCGGGTTTGCCCCGGTAGCTGCGCAGTACTTCCGAGGATTATGCCGCTGTCGAACAGCTGGAGGCGTGGATGTTGAGGAATATGTTTTACACCGGTGCGGCTGTCGGCATTGCCCTCAGCGCAGCACCCGTCGCCGCTCAGACCCAGGACCACGCGCCCGTTTCGCTGAATTCCTCGCAGCGCCTGAGCCAGGATCGGCCGAGGAGCGAGTCCTGGACCTACATGAGCCCCAACTTCCGCAGCTCGAAATTCTCCAGCATCTGCGTGCTTCCGACGTCGATCTACACCGGGCCCGACGCGCAATTCCCGGGCACCTCGGAGGCCGACAAGCAGAAGTTCGCCAACATCCTCACCCAGAAAGTCCGCCAGGAGCTCGGCTCAACATTCACGGTCTATCCGCAGAAGCGCCCGGGCTGCCTGTCGCTGCAGATGAGCGTCGTCGGCGTCGAGAACACCAAGGGAGGAGTCGCAACTGCGACGCGCGTGACGCCGATCGGATTTGCGCTCAGCACCGTCAAAAGCCTGCGCGGCAAGAGCGGCAGCTTCACCGGCTCCATGCTGGTTTCGTTTGAGTTCACGGGCGGCAAGAAAAACGAGATTCTCGTTGCGGCAGTTCGGCGCCGGTCGCCCGATGCGCTCGACATTCCCGCTACCCTGTCGATGTCGGACACCGTCGAAGCAGTCGGGAGGGACTACGGCCGCGAGCTTCGTGACCGTCTGCTGGCGTCGGGCGTCGTCAGCCGACGTTAGGTCACTGCGCCGGTTGCGGCGACGAGGCGATCAGCTTGCGGAATCCCTTGGCGCTGATAGTTGCCCATTGATCGAACAATTGCTCGAAATCGGCCCAGTTCGTCGTCGAGTTGCGCCAGGACACCAGGTGATCTCCGGCAACGCCGAGATCGACGGCGCGTCCAAGGAGCTCGCCGGTGAGCGAGTCCCTCACTTCGACGACGAGGGTCGCATGCCCGGCTTGCTCGGAATAGACGCGGCCGCGGGTGGATGAGTTCAGGTCGGGAGCGGTGACGTCCACGTTCGCAATTCCCACGAACACCCGAAGGGCGTTCGGGGCAGGGGCCGCGACGATGGGAAAGCCTGTTTCGCCGAACCTCTTGCCGAAGGCGCCGCTGAGCTTGCCCTGGGCCTCGTCGATCGCCCGCCTGACGTCGGAGTCGGATATGTGCGAGGCTCCCCGCCGGTCGCGATTGATGTCCTTGTGCCAGTTCTTGCGAAAGGCGACCTGGGTGGGATCGAGAATGAGGGCATTGTACTGCCGGAAGTCCGCGCCGGGTCGGAGGTAAAGATAATCGACGCTCTTGGCCGGCACCTGCACGAGGCCATCCCAGTTGGTCGGAGGCTTTGCCGCTGCGGGCTCGGCCGAGAAACTGATGAGCAGGGTTGCGGCGATCATGCCGGAAAAGAAGGCTGGGCGGACCAATTTTCGATCCTTTTCGAGACAAGTGGCGGCCTCCGATAGGCCACGCAGTGCGGCGGAAGGCTTATCCGCGCCTATGGGCGCGCCTCTATTCGGGTAAGTCCTGATTTTCGGCCCACGTTTTGTCTGCAATCAGATGTTATAATCGGGGCTGGGGTCCTCGAAGACACAGGGGGTGTCGATGCGCGGAATCCATCCGGGAAGCAGGTTCCCGAACCGTTTTGCGGCCGCGATCGTCAGGTGAGCGGTCCGACAAGACGAGTGATGATCGTCGACGATCACGACGCGTTGCGGCGCGGCATCCGCGCGCTCATCGAAACCCGGCCCAATTTCATCGTTGTCGCCGAAGCTGCGAGCGGCCATTCGGCGCTCGAAGAGGCCCGGCGAACCACGCCGGACATCGCGATCGTCGATTACTCGCTGCCGCAACTTAACGGGCTCGACCTCACGCTCGCCTTGAAGCGGGAGCTGCCGCGGCTCGAAATCCTCATCTACACGATGCACAGCCGCGACGAGATCATCACCGGTATCCTGCGGGCCGGCGCTCGCGCGTATGTGATGAAATCGGATTCGGAGGAGCATCTCCTGGCCGCGCTCGACGCGCTGTCGCTTCGCCGGCCCTATTTCTCCGGCGCCGTATCTGAAGCGTTGCTCGAGCAGTTTCTCCAATCCAACCGCCACATCAACACGGACGTTCTCACGCACCGCGAGCGGGAGGTCGTCCAGCTGATCGCCGAGGGCAAGATCAACAAGCAGATCGCGAACTCGCTCGATATCAGCGTGAAGACGGTCGAGACCCATCGCGCCAGCGCGATGCGCAAGCTCAATCTCAAGACGACCGCAGACCTCGTGCGGTACGCGGTCCGTAACAGCCTCATCGAACCCTAACATCCGGACTTCTTTTTGCGAGGGGCGGGTATTTCCCGATTCCTTGCCGCCTGCAGGCGAGGAAGAGACTCGTTATCGATCAGGGTATCGCGACGGCCACCGATCTTTCAATTTGCGGCGGCCCTGCCGACCACCGCATGGCCGCCCGGCGCACCTCTCCCCAGCCGGGCGGCCCTTTTGCAACAGTCGCTGCAAATCGGCTCAATCCGGTGATTTCTAGCCCGTGAATCGGGTCAAATCCCGATGTGATCGCCTGTCAGCCGACGCCACGCCGAATGAGGCGCGGGAACGGCTCGGTAACTCGTTCCGATCTCGCGCGATGAAGGGACGAAATTGACACTCCACCTTTGAAACAGGGGAATAGTGATGCGAAAGTACCTGCTGGCAACCTCCGCTCTGCTGATGTTCGCGACGCCGGCCGTTGCCAAGGACAACAGCGGCTATGTCGGCCTGGAAATTGGAGCGACCTTCCCGAAAGATCCGAACGGCTCGGCTTTCGTCGATTTCACCACGACGAATGCAACCGTTCCGCCCGGCGGCGTGCTTCCGCCGGGGATTCCCGCCGGGCCGGCCGATTTTACTTTCGGCAATCCCTTCTCGTTCAATGTGAAGACCGGATGGGACGGCGACCTTATCGGCGGCTACGACTTCGGCATGTTCCGGGTCGAAGGCGAGCTCGGATACAAGCACGCCAAGGTCAATTCGGACGCCAGCAGCGCGTTCCTGGACCAGTTGAACACAGGCCTGAACCGCCCTGCAGCGACCGGCGATCCGGGAGCGCCCGGATTGCCCGCGCTAGGGATCGACGACTTCCGCCTCGACGACTCCATGCACGTCTGGTCCGCGATGCTGAACGGGCTGCTCGACTTCGGCGGCGAGGAAGGCGTCGGTGGTTATGTCGGCGTCGGCGCCGGTTATGCGGGAGTCCATTTCGCCGATACCAGCCAGGGCAAATTCGCGTGGCAGATCATCGGCGGTGTCTATTATCCGATCAGCGGTAACATCGATATCGGCGTCAAGGGCCGTTACTTTCAGACCGGAAGCATCGACTCCGACGACGAGGTCTTTGCCCTCGACGGCAACCCGCATCGAATCGCGGTCGGAACTCCTCCAGCGGCGGTTCCCATCGACCAGACCACGGACGCGATCGTGGGCACCACCGCCAATGCGAGGTTCAAGACCTTCAGCGTTCTCTTGAGCCTGGTCTACAACTTTGCATCGGCGGCTCCTCCTCCGCCGCCGCCGCCTCCTCCGCCACCGCCTCCTCCGCCGCCTCCGCCGCCTCCGGCGACGCAGACCTGTCCGGACGGATCGGTGATCCTAGCGACCGATACGTGTCCGGCGCCGCCACCGCCTCCACCGCCGGTCGAGCGCGGCGAACGTGGCGGCACGATGTAAAAGACTGAGCTGAGTTCCAGAGATGTCCCGGCGGAGGTGACTCCGCCGGGATTTCTTTTGGGTTGGGCCCGGAGGGGTCGTGAGACTCGCCGCGCCAAGTCAGCGTCGTCGCCCCGCCGACACAGGGAATTGCCCGATGGTGACACTTCGGCGCGTCTCATAGTCGATGTCCGAAGCCGCTTGATGCGGCGTGCGCGAGGAGTGCTTTGCATGAGCATCAATCGATCGGTTCTCCCGCTTGCCGCACTTGCGATCGCGGCCGGCGCTTTGACCTCCGGCTGCCAGAAAAAGGCAGAGGGCCCCGCCGGGGAAGGGAAGGTCGAGGCCACGGAGGCCGCTTTCCCTGACTTCGACGGCGACGCGCCGGCGCCCCAGGCCAAGGTGGATCCGGCTGCGGTCCAGGCGATCCACAATATGAGCAAATATCTGACCTCGCTGGACAGCTTCAGGCTGAGCACCGACGGCACGCTCGACACGGTGACGGCCGACGGCCAGCGCATCCAGCTCGACGGATCGACCGAATATGCGGTGAAGAAGCCCGGCTTCTCGATCAAATATACCAGCGACAAGAAGAACCGCGACTTCTTCTACGACGGCAAGCAGTTCACGGTCTATTCGCCCAACCTCGGCTATTACGCGAGCGTCCCGGCACCCGCCACGAACCGCGAGGTCCTCGACACGATCTACGACAAGTATGGGGTTCGGCTGCCGCTGGAGGATCTGTTCCGCTGGGACGACGCTTCGCAGCAGCGGGACGAGAATTTCCGCGCGGCCTATAATCTCGGCACCGTCACCCTCGATGGCGTGAAAACGACCCACTACGCGTTCCGCGAGCCGGACGTCGATTGGGAAGTCTGGATCGACCAGGGCGACAAGCCGCTGCCTCGCAAGTTGTCGATCGTTGATCGAACCGACCCGGCGCGGCCGGCTTTCACGACCCGCCTCAAGTGGCAGCCCAATGCGGCAGTCAGCGCGAGCGACGTCAGCTTCGTGCCCACAGCGGACACGATGAAGATCCAAATGGCAGAATATAAGGGACAATAGTCATGGCCGAGCGCACCTGGTTCAATGTCGCGCGCGCTGGCGCGTTTCTCGCCCTTCTCATGTTCGTGGCCGATGAAGGCTTTTCGCGGGGTGGTCGCGGCGGCGGCGGCGGCCGCGGCGGAGGAGGCTTCAGCCGCGGCGGCGGTGGCGGCGGGTTCAGCCGCGGCGGCGGCATGGGCGGCGGCGTCAGAAGCGGAGGGTCGGGAAAG
>JADMIO010817162.1_pt1 | contig 36548 bp, 37 predicted proteins | sample 8958161 | NCBI WGS metagenome assembly JADMIO01 (sample SAMN16585339, study PRJNA669376) | soil metagenome | isolation source: Crop rotation soil | place: USA: Cullars Rotation, Alabama | collected 2011
AACTTGTCCACGTGGAATTCTAAGCTTAGGATCCCAATGTGCTGGAAAGGAAGCAACCCGACATCCGCACGCGCTTTCAGACCGATGGTGCCGAGCCCGTGCACAGCACGCCGCAGGCGTTCGGCACGTTCTTCAAGGCGGAGCTCGCGAAGTGGGCGGGCGTCGTGAAGAAAGCGGGAATCCCGCGGGATTGATGCGAAGGCTGCAGCATGACGGAATTTCCCGTCGTCCTCGCGAAGGCGGGGACCCATACGGCTTAATGGATTCCTGATAGTCCCTCGCACCGCTCGGTCAGGAATGACGCTAAAGGACTTCTCTCCCGCGTACTTCGGCATGGCCATGGCGACGGGCATCGTCAGCCTGGCCGCGCACATGATGGCGCTGCCGGTGCTCGCGGACGTGCTGTTCATCCTGAACGTCGCCGTTTATGTGTTGCTGTGGGTGCTGACGGTCCTGCGTATTACCCGTCACCACGCCGCGTTCCTGAACGATCTGCGCGACCACCTGCGCGCGCCAGGGTTCTTTACGACGGTCGCGGCGAGCGCCGTGCTGGGTGCGCAGGCGATCGTGCTCGCGGGGAGCTATCGCTTCGGTCTCGCGCTCTTCGTGCTCGCGATCGTGCTGTGGATCCTGCTGACCTACACGATCTTCACCGCGCTGACGATCAAGGAAGAGAAACCGGCGCTCGACCGCGGCATCAACGGCGCATGGCTGCTCGCGGTCGTCGCAACGCAGTCGATCGCGGTGCTGGCCGCACTGATCGCGCCGGATCTCGGTCAGCCGTATCGCGTGCACGTGAATTTCCTCGCGCTCTCGATGTGGCTGTGGGGCGGCATGCTTTACATCTGGCTGATGTCGCTCATCTTCTACCGCTACGTATTCTTCCGGTTTTCGCCGGGCGATCTCGCCCCGCCGTACTGGATCAACATGGGCGCGATGGCGATCTCGACGCTTGCCGGATCGCTTCTCATCGCCAACGCGGGGCATGCGCCGTTCCTGACGTCGCTGCTGCCGTTTCTGAAGGGGTTTACGGTGCTGTATTGGGCGACGGGGACATGGTGGATCCCGATGCTCGTCATCCTCGCGCTGTGGCGCTACGTGTACAAGCGCTTCCCCATGAAATACGACCCGCTCTACTGGGGCGCGGTGTTCCCGCTGGGAATGTATTCGGCGTGCACCTTCGAGATGAGTGTCGCGATGGGTTACGACTTTCTCGGGGCGGTGCCTCGCGTCTTCCTGTACATCGCGCTTGCCGCGTGGTCGGCGGCATTCATCGGCGTGGTGCTCAGTGTTGCGCGCGGCGTCACGTCGATGCGGACTACTCCACCTTGATGTTTCTTTCCTTCACGACCCGCTGCCACTGCGCGAGCTCGGTTTTCACACGCGCCGCGAATTCGTCACCGGTCAGGGCGAGCGACTCGTAACCCTGCGCCGCGAGGAACTCGCGGAATTCCGCGCTCCGCGCGATTTTCAGCGTCTCGCTCTGAAGCTTGGCGACGATCGGCTTCGGTAATCCCGCCGGGCCGAGCAATCCCGTCACGAAATCCGATTCGGCGGCTTTCAGGTTGAGCTCGGCCATCGTCGGAACGTCGGGGAGCTGCGGGAGACGCTTCTGTGCGGTTACAGCGAGCGCGCGGAAGCGCCCGGCCTTGATGTTGCCCATCGTCGATGCCGGCGCGTCGGCGACGAAGTCGATGCGGCCGCCGAGGATGTCGGTGTAAGCGCCGGTCACCCCCTTGTAGGGCACGTGCTGGAAGTTGACCTTGGCGACCACGCCGAGCAGCTCGACGACCATGTGCGTGAGCGTGCCGGTGCCGCTCGAGCCGAACGTGAGCTTGTTCGGGGTCGCGCGTGCTCCATTGATGAGATCGTTGAGCGTCTTGAAGCGCGATTCGGCCGAGACCACGTAAACGAATGGCGACACGCAGAACGCTGCGATCGACACCAGATCCTTCGCCCCGTCGTAGGGGGTCTTCATGACCGACGGAATTACCGAGAGCGTGCTCGTCGTTGCGAAGAGCAGCGTGTACCCGTCCGGCGTGCCTTTCGCGACCATTCCGGTGCCGAGCGTCGTGCTCGCGCCGGGACGGTTGTCGATGACGATCTGCTGCCCCAGCGCCTGACCGAGCTGCGCCGCCATACGCCGCGAGATGATGTCGGTGCCCGCACCGGTGAAGAGAGGCACGATCGCGCGGATGGGGCGTGACGGGTAGGCTTCGGGCGCGGCTGCTTCCGCACCTGGGACTGCAGAAAACGCCGCCATTGCGAACAGCAGTGCGGCGACCGTTTTTTTCATCAACCCTCCACCTTGATGTTCGCGTCTTTGACGACTTTGCCCCACCGCTTTACTTCAGAAGCAATCGCGTCGCGGAATTCCTGCGGTGTGCTCGCGATCGCGTCGACCCCGAACGCCGTCAGGCGCTCGGTGTTCTCCGGCGACTTCAGCACGCGCGCGATGTCCGCGCTCAGCTTGTCCACGATCGCCTTCGGCACGCCGCGCGGTCCGAGGATGCCCTGCCAGTCGAGTACTTCAACGCCGCGCACGCCCGCTTCGGTCATCGTCGGCACGTCCGGGATCTGGCTATTGCGCGCTTTCGAAGCGGTCGCGAGCGGCCGCAGCCGGTTGCTCTTGATGAACGGCAGCGACGAGGCGATCGTCGCGAAGCTCATCGAGGTGTTGCCGCCGACGAGGTCCGCGATCGCCGGGCCGCCGCCCTTGTAGGCGATGTGCCGGAGCTTCGTCCCGGTCTGCATCGCGAAGAACTCGCCGATGAGATGGGGCGCGCCGCCGAGGCCCGATGAGCCGAACGTGAGTGTGTCGGGCTGCGCTTTCGCCGCTGCGATCAGCTCTTGCACCGACTTGATCGGCGACTTCACGTTGACGACGAGCACGTTGCCGGCCGCCGCGGTCATGCTGACTGGCTCGAAGTCCCTGACCGCGTCGTATGGCATCTTGAGCAGATGTGGATTGACCGAGAAGCGAAGCGACACGAGCACGAGCGAATAGCCGTCCGGATTCGATTTCGCTACGAGGTCCGTGCCGATGATCTCGGCCGCGCCCGGGCGGTTATCCACGATCACCTGCTGGCCCCACAGGTCAGTGAGCTTCTGGCCGAGGATGCGTGCGACGAAATCGCTGCTGCCGCCGGGAGGAACCGGAACGACCAGGCGTACGGGCCGTGTCGGGAAGGCATCGGCCGCGTAAGCCGGGCCGGTCGCCGCAAGAAGAATCGTGCAGACAATCCAGCGCGTGGCCATCGCTAGCACCCGTTGAAAATTGAAATGAACTCGTTTCGCGGCTCCGGGAAGTCGGGCGCGGTCCAGATGACGGCGGAGCTGCTGGGACCCTGCTGGCGAATCGATACGACTCCGACCACCTTGTTGCCGTCGCGCTTCAGGATTTCCACCCTCGCGGTGCCGAAGTCATTGGTCGTATCGACGCTCGACCGCGCCAGCAGGTAGTTGCGCGCTTCGACGTGCCGCACCACACATGCCGCGGCCTGACGCGGCTCCAGCTGAAACGTGTGCAGAGACTCGCCGCTGACCTCGATCGGAACGCCGGACCGGGCGGCGGCGCCGGGCTCGGGCTCGGCAGGCGGCGGGAGCTGGCAACCCGCGAGCAACAGGAGCAGCGCAATGCCGAGTCTCGATTGTTTCACTGCGACCTCCGCCGATACTGCGATGAGCGAGTCTAGCAACCCTGAATCATCACTGCGACCAGCTCGTCGCGCGGCTGCGCGAGCTCGGGTGTCGTCCAGATGACCGCGATGCTTCCGTCTCCGGCGATCAGGAACTGCGCCAGCGCGACCAGATGCCCGGTCGCGAAGACGGGCACCTCGATCAGCACGGGATCGCGTCCCTGCCGTACGCGCGCGTTGAGCGCCTTGCGCTTCTCGTCGATGTTGCGCGCGACGCACACCGCCGCGCGATGCGGCTCCTGCCTGAGCTCGTGCTTCGACTCGATGCCGCGCTCCATGGGCGATTTCTGCGGCGGCGTCGTTTCGCAGCCGGCAAGCATCACCGCTGCGACCAGCATCAACCATTTCATTCCGTGAGTCCTCGTGAAGTAGAAGCCGTCGCTTCCGCGGCGGTCTATCGTAAATCAAAGCGAGCCGTGCCCGTGCCGCGGCACTGGCCGTATGATCATGGGCGAACCACAGCCAGGACGACATCGAAGATGCTAACGGAGCTGCAGCGGTGGAAATGCCTGACGGGGGGTGTGCTGCTGGCGGGGAATCTGACCGCTGCCGCAGCCGAGTTTCCTGATAAGCCCATCCGTCTCATCCTGCCCATTGCGCCTGGGGGCGGGTCCGACATCACGGCGCGCACGATCGCGCCGAAGCTCACGGAGCTCTGGGGCCAGCAGGTCATCATCGACAATCGGCCCGGTGGCGGCGGCACCGTCGGTATGGAAATCACGGCGCGATCGAATCCTGACGGCTACACGATCGTGCAGGGGTCGATCGGCCCGACGGCGATCGACGTGAGCCTGCATGACAAGCTCGGCTATCACCCGCTCAGGGACTTCACGCCGATCGCGCGCGGCGTTTCCGCGCTGAACATGCTCGTCGTGCATCCGTCGCTGCCGGTGCAGTCGGTGAAGGAGCTGATCGCATATGCGAAAGCGAACCCGGGCAAGCTCAACTTCGGGTCGTCCGGCCTCGGTCATGCCGACCACATGGCGGGCGAGCTCGTGAAATCGATGACCGGCGTGAAGATGCAGCACATCGCCTACAAGGGTGGCGCGCCGGCCATGACGGAGCTCGTCGGCGGAAACATTCAGCTCATCTTTGCAACGGTGTCGACGGCTGTCCCGTATCTCAAGAGCGGGCGCATCCGGCCGATCGCCGTCACCTCCGAGAAGCGCGCGCCGCTCTTTCCCGACCTGCCGACCGTTGCGGAAGGCGGGCTGCCGGGTTTCGCGGTCGATAACTGGTATTCCTGGCTGGGGCCGCGCGGCATTCCGAAGCCGATCGTCGCGCGGCTCCACAGGGACCTGAGCGCGTCACTTCAGGCGCCGGAGGTCGTGAAGCGACTGGAGAGTCTCGGTATCTTTCCTTTCCTTCTGCCCACACCGGAAGCGTTCGGAGAGTACCTGCACGCGGAAGTCGCCAAGTACGCGAAGCTCGTGAAGGAAACGGGCATCAAGGCGGATCATTAGGCCGAGTGCCTCGGTGCAGGCGAAATCAAGTTTCAGCGCAGGTGCAGCGGGGATGCTGGCATCATAATGCGCGTGACGAAGGGGGCCACCATGAAAACAGCACTCATCGCAGGTATTGCGCTCGGCGCGCTGGTTATCTCCGCCGAGGCCGCGCAACCGAAACCACTGCGGGCCGTTTCGGAAATTACCGCCGGCGGCTTCGAGTTTCCCGAATCAGTCGTCTACGATCCAAAGGCCAGAGCGCTTTACGTCGGCAACTTCGGCGGCGCGAAGCTGGACCCCGCCGCGAAAAACGGGCTCGGCCGCATCAGCAAGGTCGGTCTCGACGGGAAAATCATCGACGCGCACTTCCTGCCGACCGGCAACGACAAGCTCAACGCGCCGAAAGGTCTGTGGGTGAGGGGCACGCGGCTGTGGGTGCCGGACATCGACGCGGTCTGGATCTTCGATACGAAGACGCGCAAGGGCCGCAAGCTCGACATTCCCACCATCACTTTTGCGAACGACACCGCGGTGATGGGCAAGTCACTGTACGTGAGCGACAACCGCTCCGACCGCATCTATCGCATCGAGCCGGCCGACTTCCTCGACGCCAAGGTCACGCCGCAGATCAGCGTCGTGCTCGCCGGCAAGAGCGCGTATCCGAACGGCATCTGGCCCGGCAGGCACGGCGAGCTTCTGATCGTTGGATTTCAGTCTCCGAAAGAACCGCGCGGCATCTACTCGATCGACAAGCACGGCGAGTTCAAGGAGATCGCGAAGTCCATCGGCCGCCTCGACGGCCTCTATCAGATGAAAGACGGCTCGATTCTCTACACCGACTGGGAAACCGGATCGCTCTCGCACTGGAAAGGTGGCCAGATCGAGAAGCTCGCGACGGGATTCAAGGGGCCGGCGGATTTCACCGTGATCGACGATCGCAAGGGCATGACCGTCGTCGTTCCGGACCTCGTGCAGAGTCAGATACGCATCGTCAAGCTGGGGAGATAGACCATGAAAACACTGAGCGTCGTTCTGTCACTCGCGCTCGGCGGCTGCGGCGGCGAAGTCGTCGGCACCGCCGCGACGTCGGCCGCGATCAAGAAGCAGGAGATCGAGCAGGGCAACAAGACCGCGGCTGAAATGAAGAAGCAGATCACGCAGTCGATGGAGCAGTCGAACGCTCGAGCACGCGAGGGCGACAAGTGACGATCTCCGCGGGAGATCGTCATCCCCCTGATTAGAGCATTCAGGGGCAAGCTCTGACGGCGCCAGCCGAGCTATCAGGGATCCATCAGACCCCATGGGTCTCCGCCTTCGCGAGGACGACGAAAGCCGTCGTCATTCCTGACCGAGCGCTAGCGAGGAGCTATCAGGGATCTAGTCGGCTCTTGCGCCGGAATCGCGGATCGCTTTCGCGTATTTCGCCATGTCCGACCGGATCATTTCCGTTACGCGCCCGGGCGGCCCGCCGATCGGTGTCGCGCCCAGCGCGGTCAGCCCGGAAACGAATTCCGGCTGCCCGATGATTTTGTTGATCTCGGTGTTCAACCGCGCCACGATGGGCTGCGGCAGACCCGCCGGCCCCATGATGCAGTACCACGCCAGCACCTCGACCTTGACGCCGTTCTCGAGGAACGTCGGCACATCCGGCAGCACCGGCGAGCGTCTGGCCGAGCTCATCGCGAGCGAGCGAAGCCGTCCTGCCTTCACGTGCGGCACGATCGGCGGCAGGTTTGGCACCATGAAAGAGATCTGACCACCGAGGAGATCGACGAGCGCGGGGCCGTCGCTCTTGTAGGGCACGTGCACCGCGCGGAAGCCCGCGACGCTCTTGAAGATCTCGGCCGTGAGATGGCCCGTGCCGCCGGTACCGGATGAGCCGTGCGTGAGCTTGCCGTCGTTCTGCTTCGCGTAAGTGATGAACTCCTGCAGCGTCTTCGCCGGAAACGTCGGCAGCACCGTGAGCGCGACCGGCACGCCGGCGAGCGCCACGATCGGCGTGAAGTCCTTGATCGGGTCGTAGGGCAGATCGCGGAAAAGGCCGGGATTGATCGCGTGCGATGCGTTCGTCGCGGTGACGAGCGTGTAGCCGTCGGGCGGCGCCTTCGCGACGATCTGCGTGCCGATGATGAAATTCCCGCCCCCGCGGTTGTCCACGATCACGTTCTGGCCCAGCGACTCGGTCATGCGCGTGGCGAGGAGACGCGACACGATGTCCGTGCCGCCGCCTGCGGCTACTGCGACGACGAGGCGGATCGGACGGTTGGGATAGGCGGCGGGGGTGGCTGCGTGCACCGCCGCGACGAAGATCGTCATGCTGGCGGATGCCAGCACCCATTTTGACAATGGATTCCTGATAGCGCCTCGCGGTGCTCGGTCAGGAATGACGGGCGTTATTGCCGTCAAGCCGCCGCCAGATCGGGCACGACGTCTTCCTCCCGTTTCGCATTCGCCGGGTCGCGCGAGCATTGGTCGTAGTGGGCGCGATGTTTTTTCCAGTGCTCGAAAATGCGCCGCAGCTCCGCGACGGTGTTCGTGTGCATGTCGACGCGGAGATCGATCTCCGGCCAGTCGAGCCGGTCCACCACGCAGATCCATGCCGAGCGCTCGGGCCGCGGCTTGTCCTTGAACCATTGCCCGCCGGCGTCGCGCCCGCCCTCGATGCCGCGCAGGAGCCGTTCTTCGAGCGGCGCGTCCGGCGCCGACAGAAAACCGGCAACGATGCCCGCGACGGTCTCCGGACCTTTGAGGCCGTTCCCGTAGGCGGCGTAATAAGGTCCGGTCTGATGTCCTGCCCACTGCCCGATCTTCGGTCCGGTGTGCGCGAAGACGTTGCTCTCGCGGTCGATGATGCCGAACTGCCGATATTCGTAATCGGGGTCGTCCTTTTCGAGCATCTTCGCGATCTGGTCCGGACGATGTCCGATCGTCATCATGTTGAGCACGAACGGGTCGACACGGCGAAGGTAGAACGCCTGCGATTTGCTCACGCCGATGTTGGCGCGAAGGCTTTCGTTGCGGCGGCCGCAGGCGAGCGAGAAGGTCGTCGTCCCGACGCCGAAGCGGCCGGTCTGCGGGCAGCGCGCGATGATGGAGTAGGTCACGAGAGCTCCTTCTGCTTCTTCTTCAGCATGTCGGCGAACTCCATCGCGGGGATGGCGTTGCGCGGATGCTTCGCGCGCTCTTCGTAGTAATCGGCCGTCGGCTTGTAATCGGTGTACATTTCTCTCAGCTCCGCGATTGCGCCCGGCTGAAAATCGACGCGCAGGTTCATCTCGGAGTAATCGCGCTTGTCCCAGACGAGCAGCACGACGGAGCGCTCCTTCAGCGCGCCTTTGACGCCCGTGAGGCCGCCGGCATCGCGTCCCGCTTCGAGCGTTGCGAGCAGGCGGTCGTCGAGGTCGGCCTTCGATTCCTGCTCGAACTTGGCGACGAGGGCGTCGAGCACGTTCTCGCTCGCAAGCATGCTGCCCAGTGCAAGAAAGCCGCTGCCGACGCGCTGGCCGCGCGTTCCGCGCACGTTCGCGCCCGTATGCGCGACGGCCGTGCCTTCACGATCGACGATGCCGATCTGGCGCCATGCGTGATGCGGATCGTTTTCCTCGAGCGTGCCGAGCGCCATCGCGGGGGTATAACCCGCGGCGAGTGAATTCATCGCGAGCCGGTTGTTACGGATGAGCGGCGCGCCGAGCGTCATCGTGGCGCCGATGTTGGGCCGCACGGCGCCGTCGCACTGCGCGCCGATGGCCATCGTGTAGCTCGCCGCGGCGATGCCGAATTTGCCCGTGCGGGCGCAGCGGGCGATTACGCAGTAGGTCATTGAAAGTCCTCAAAATGGATCCGGCGTACGCCGGCACGACGATCTCTCGGACGACGGATCGGCCTCAGTCGGCCTTTGCGCCGGAGATCTTCACGAGCTTCGCATATTTTTCGGCGTCTCGCGCGATGACCGCCGCGAACTCCTGGGGCGCGCTCGCGATGATTTCGCCGCCGCCGTTTTCGATCTCGCGTGCGGCGCCGGCGCGGATCGCTTTCACGATCTCCGCATTCAGGCGCGCGACGATCGACTGCGGCGTCCCCGCGGTCACGAAATAGCCGTGCCAGAGCGCCGTGTCGAACCCCGGATACATCGAAGCAAGCGGCGGAACGCCCGGCAGCGCGGCGACCGATTTCGCGCTCGATACGGCGAGCGCGCGCAGCCGCCCGCTTTTCACGTGCGGGGATGCGGAGAAAACCGTTGCGATGCCCATGCCGACTTCGTTGGAGAGCAGTGCGGTCATGAGCGGCCCGGCGCCCTTGTAACCGACGTGGACGTTTTCCATCCCGGAAACGCTGTTGAGCAGCACGCCGGTCAGGTGGTTCATCGAGCCGGTACCAGTCGATCCGTAAGTGACGCCGCCGGTTTTCTTCGAATACGCGAGGAGCTCTTTCATGCTCGTGACGGGCAGCGACGGATGCACGGTCACGACGACCGGAAAGCTCGCCGCCTGCGTGATGGGCGTGAGCTCGGAGAGCTTGTAATTGAGCTTCGGGTAAAGGGACTGGCTGACGACGACCGAGCTCGTGCAGTAGAGGAGCGTGTAGCCGTCAGGCGCCGCGTGCGCGACGATCTCGGCGCCGACGTTGCCGCCCGCACCGCCGCGGTTATCGACGACGACCTGCTGCCCGAGCGAGTCGGTCATGTGCCTGGCGACGATGCGCCCGAGCACGTCGTTCGCGCCGCCGGGCGCCGCATTCACGACGAGGCGAACGGTCTTGGTTGGATAGGGTGGGGCCGCGGCGAACGCGGCAGCAGCAAAGAAGCCAAGCGCCGCGATGACAACGCGAAGCATCGGCCTCATCCCCTCGCGCCCGAGGGCGCCGGCATTACGCAGCGCCGCCAACGAGCTCGGGCCGGCGCTTCCGGATCTCCGCGCCGACTGCGGTGAGGTCGAGGTTGCCCAGTTTTTTGACGAGCGGGAAAAGTTTCGTTTCCTCCGTGACGATCTGCCGCTGCACGCGATCGGCAAGCACTGCGAAGCGCGCGTCGAAGGTTTTCGGATCGTCGCGCGTCTGCTCGAGCCGTTCCATCAATTCGAGGATCATGTCCTGCTCGTCCTCGGCCGCGTCGATCATCGCCGCGACAGGGCCGCCGGCATCTGCGTCGGCGACCGCCGAATAGAACAATTCGGTTTTCAGCGTGTCGTGAAGCTTGAGCTCGGCGAACGCCGCGGCGACGACGGCTGTGGTGTCCCTGCGGTTACGCTGGAGATGCTCGAAGTCCCTGAAGAGCGCTTCCATTTCGCGGTGATCCTGCATCAGGAGGTCGAGCGCATCGAGCTCCGGGCGGAGAGAATCGGTCATCGGGATTCCTTGGCAATGGCGGGAGGCCGCGGAGTATGGGGCCGCAGCCCTTGATTAGCAACGTATTTCGGGCCGAGCGGCGTTTCTGGTACACAATCCCGGCTCCACGAAACGACGATTGGGAGAGAAACATGGGGAAGCAGATCGAGCTCACCGCATCCGACGGCCACAAGTTCAATGCTTACGTCGCGGAGCCATCGGGAAAACCAAGAGGCGCACTCATCGTCGTGATGGAAATCTTCGGCGTGAACAGCCACATCAAGCGCGTGACGGACGAATACGCCGGCGACGGCTATCTCTGCATCGCGCCGGCTTTCTTCGATCGTGTCGAGAAAGGCCTCGACGTCGGCTACACCGGCGGCGACCTCGAGAAGGCGCGCGGGCTCATGCAGAAAATGAATTTCAACGATCCGCTGAAGGACGTCGAAGCCGCGAAGGCGCACGTCGCATCGGCGGGCAAGGTCGGCATCATCGGCTGGTGCTGGGGCGGCGCGATGTCGTTCAAGGCCGCGTGCAACACGAACGGCCTGGCTGCAGCCGTGTGCTACTACGGCGGCGGCATCCCCTCGATGGTGAGCGAGAAGCCGAAATGCCCGGTGATGTTCCACTGGGGTGAGACGGATGCGTCGATTCCGATGGAGAAGGCGAAAGACGTGGCCGAGAAGCACAAAGACCAGATCCACCACTTCTACGCGGGCGCGGGCCACGGGTTCAACTGCGAGCAGCGCGGTTCCTACAACGCGGAGTCCGCGAAGACCGCGCGGCAGCGGTCGCTGGAGTTCCTCAGGAAGCACGTCGGTTGAGAGCGCGTGATCCCGTCTTCCCGCACGAGAGGGTCCGGATGAGGAAATCGGCAGCCGCCGGCGTCGTCGCGCTCTGCGCCGCGTTTCCGGCTGCTGCGCAGACCTACCCCGACAAGCCTGTTCGCATCGTCGTGCCGTTCGCGGCCGGAGGCACCGCGGATCTGAGCGCGCGTCTCATTGCGCCGCCGCTCACGAGCGCGCTCGGACAATCGTTCGTCATCGACAACCGCCCGGGCGCCGGCAGCAACGTCGGCACGGAGCTGGTCGCGAAGTCGCCGCCGGACGGATACACGCTGTTGCTCTCGACGCCGGGTCTCGCGAGCAATCCCGCGCTCTACGGCAAGGTGAACTGGGACCCGGTTGCGAGCTTCTCGCCGGTGACGCTGCTTACCGAGGTGCCGATCGTGCTGGTGGTGCATCCGAGCCTGCCGGTGAAATCGGTGAAGGAGCTGATCGCACTCGCGAAAGCGCAGCCCGACAAGCTCAACTTCGGGTCGTCCGGGAACGGCGGCATCGGGCATCTCGTCGGCGAAATGTTCAAGAGCGCGACCGGAACGCGCATGACGCACGTGCCTTACAAAGGAAACGGCCCTGCGCTGATCGACCTCATGAGCGGCGTCATCCAGCTCACGTTCTCCGACATCGGCGGCGCGATGCCTTACATCCAGTCGGGCAAGTTCAGGCCGCTCGGCGTCACCAGCAAGCGCCGGAGCAGCGTGCTCAAGGAGGTGCCGACCATGGACGAAGCCGGCGTCAAGGGTTTCGAAGCGAGCTCGTGGTTCGCCGTGTTCGCGCCTGCCGGAACGCCGGCGCCGATCATCAACCGCCTGAACGCCGAAACGGTGAAAGCGCTGCGCGAGCCGCAGCTGCGCGACAAGCTGACCGGCCTCGGCTTTGAAGTCGTCGGCAACCGGCCCGAAGAGCTCGGTGCGTTCCTCAGGCGCGAGATCGTCAAGTGGACGAAGGTGATCAAGGAGTCCGGCGCTAAGGTCGAATAGCCGTGCTGCCGACGCACCAGCGCTACGACTTCTCGATGATCGATCGCCGGCCGGTCTACGACTGGCCCGGCGGCAAGCGGCTCGCGTTCTACATCGGGACCAACGTCGAGTATTTCGCGTTCGGTGCGGGCGTCGGTTCCGATCCCGCATTCGGCGGCGGCGGCCGGCAGACCCAGCGCAACTACGCGTGGCGCGACTACGGCCACCGTGTCGGCATGTGGCGGCTCTTCGATCTCTTCGACGAGCTGAAGCTCACCGCGGCACACAACTTGAGCAGCCTCATCTGCACGCACCGGCCCGAGCTCGTCGAGCGCATGCGCGCGCGCGGCGACGAGATCGTCGGCCACGGCCGCACGCAGTCCGAGCGGCAGGTCGCCATGTGGGAAGAGGACGAGGTGCGCACCGTGGCTGATGCGACCGCGACGATCGAAGCCGCCTACGGCGAGCGCCCGTACGGCTGGATGGGCCCGGGCATGTCACACACGCCGGTCACGATCGACGTGCTTCAGGAGGCGGGGTACCGCTACATCATGGACTGGTGCGCGGACGATCAGCCGTTCTGGATGCGGGCCCGGTCCGGGCGGATTCTCTGCGTGCCGTATTCGCTCGAGGTGAACGACTCGGTGACGATCCTCTTTCGGCACCAGACCGCGGGCGATTTCGCCGACATGATCGTCGACCAGTTCGACGAGATGATCGAGCAGTGCGTCGACCAGCCGCTCGTCTTTACCTTCGCGCTGCATCCGATGACGATGGGACAGCCGTTCCGGCTGGGGCTGCTGGCAAAGGCGCTCCGCCACATCGCGGCGCACCCGAAGCGCGACCGCATGTGGGTCACGCTGCCCGGAAAAATCGCGGCGCACTGCGCGTCGCTCCCGCCGGGCGTCGTGCCCGGAAGCTGACATGCAGCTGCCCGGACACAACCGCTACGATTTCTCGCGGATCGACGCGCGGCCGGATTTCTCCTGGCCGAACGGTAAGCGGCTGGCCTTCTACGTCGCGATCAGCGTCGAGCATTTCGCATGGGGCGCGGGCGTCGGCGAAGACATCTCGACGCTCGGTGCGCCGCAAACGCAGCGCAATTTCGGGTGGCGCGATTACGGTCAGCGCGTGGGTCTGTGGCGACTCATCAGGCTTTTCGACGAGCTGAAGATTCCTCTGGCGTTCGCGGTCAACAAGGCCGTGTTCGACCATCGGCCCGAGATCGCCGCGCGGCTTCGCGAGCGCGGTGACGAGATCATCGGCCACGGCCGCACGAGCTCCGAAGTCCAGAACGACATGTGGGAGGACGACGAGCGTCACGTCGTCGGGGAGGCGACGCGCGCGATCGAGCACGGCGTGGGCAGGCGCCCGACAGGATGGCTCGGACCGGCGTTCGGCGAGACGCGCGCCACACCGGACCTGCTCAAGGAAGCGGGCTACGACTACGTGCTCGACTGGCCCGCCGACGACCAGCCGTTCTGGCTCACGACGCGGGCCGGTCCACTGCTGTCGGTTCCATATCCGCTGGAGCTGAACGACGTCACCGCGATCCTCCACCGCCGCCACAGCGCGCGCGAGTTCGCCGACATGATCGTCAATCAGTTCGACGTGATGATCGAGCAGTGCGAGAAAGCGCCGCTGGTGTTCTCACTCGGGCTGCACCCATACATCGTGGGGCAGCCGTTCCGGCTGCAGTCGTTGCGGAAGGCGCTGCAGCATTGCGTCGGTCATCGTCATTTCGGCCGCGTGTGGCTTACGCGGCCCGCCGACATCGCGAGAGCCCTCGGCTCCCGCAACACGGACTAGCCGATTACCCGCGTCGCGCGCAGCAGCACTTCTTGGGGAATCGTTACCTTGAGGGTCTGCGCGATTTTCCGGTTGATGACGAGCTCGTAAGACGTGGGTTGCTCGATCGGCAGGTCGCCCGGCTTCGCGCCTTTTAAAATCTTGTCGACGTACGTCGCCGAGCGGTGAAAGTGCTCGGCGAGATTCGGCCCGTAATTCATCAGGCCGCCGGCATCGGCGTACTGCCACACTGACGAAACCGAGGGCAGGCGGTGCTTCATGCAGACCTGCGCGATCTGTATCCGCTGATCGTTGAACAGCGGCGCGAGCAGGACGATCACCGCACCCGCGCCGGCACTCGCCATCTCCGCGATCGCGGCGTCGATCTGCTGCGGCGACCGCGCATCCACGGGTAACGCCGTCACTTTCACCGCGCGTGCGCTCGTGGTAATCCCGTTCACCATCGTCGCGTTCGAAGACGTGTCTCCATTCGTCAGAATGCCGACACGGGCGAGCTTCGGCACGACGGCCATGAGGAGCTCGAGATGTTTCGAGCTGATATCCGTGGCCGCGTTTGAAAGCCCTGTGATGTTTCCACCGGGACGCCCCAGGCTCGTCACCAGACCGGCGCCGAGCGGATCGGTCGCAGTGCCCATGACGATCGGAATGGTGCTCGTGACTTTTTTTGCCGCGGCCGTCGGCGGCACGCCGAGGGTGACGATCACGTCGACCTTGCTTTGCACGAGCTCGGCCGCCATGGCCGCCATGCGCTGGATGCTGTTGTCCGCGAACCGCCATGTGATCGCGAGGTTCCTGCCTTCGACGTACCCGAGCTCGCGCATGCCCGTGACGAACGTCGCGAAGCGTTCCGCGTCGACCGACGACGGTGCAGCGGTGAGCGAAAGAACGCCGACGCGCCACACCTTCTGCTGGGCGAACGTCTGCAATGGCGCTGCGAGCGCGATCCCGCCTGCCGTGAGCAACTGTCGTCGATTCAAGCGGCGATCTTCCTTTCAGTGCGGTATCGGGCGATGCGTCGCATAGACTATCCTTGCGCGTCGCAACAGAGGAAAGTCTCATGGACCGTGGTGTGTGGGCAATCTGGTACGACGTGGACGACAAGGACCGGTCGGCCTACGAGCAGTGGTTTCACGGCGTGCACATACCCGAGAAGCTCTCGCGGCCGGGGTATGTCTGGGCCGCGCACTACGAGCTCGAGCAGGGCAAGGGGTTCCTCGCACTCTTCGGAGGTGAGACGGCGCACGTGTTTCTTGCGCCAAGTCCCGCACAGCTTGCCAAGCGGCAGAGCGAGGAAACGAAGCGCTTCATGACGATGCGCAAGCAGCAGACGGCGGCGATTCTCACCGAAGAGGTGCGTGTGGACGGACCTGAGGTTGCGCAACGCGGCGCGAATGGCACGCCGGGCGCTGTCGTTCAGCTCGGCAATTACAACGCCGAAACTCCTGCGGTGGAGGAGGACCTCGGCGCGTGGTACGCCCAGGAGCGCCTGCCGGTGCTTTCGAAATTGCCCGGCTGCATCGGCGCGCGAAAGATGCTCGCAGTCGTGGGCCCGCACAAGCACGGCATCCTGCACGAGTTCGTTTCGCTCGAGATGCGGGAGAAGCATTTCGGACCGCACGAAGCGCAGGCGCGCGACCCGAATACGTGGATGGGACGCGTGCGGCCCCGGCTCATGCACGCGCCACGCTCACCGGGCGTGGGCACGCGCATCTGGCCCAGCTGATACCGATCAGTCCAGCGGCTTTATCCCTGCCTCTTTCGCGATCCTGATCATCTGCGCAGTCTGGTCGCGCATGTGGGCACCGAGCTGCTCGGGCGTGCCGCCCGCGATTCCGAGTCCGAGGTCGAGCAGCCTTTTCGTCAGGTCAGGCTCGTGAAGGGCCTTGTTGAACGCGGCGTTCAGCCGCTGCGTGATGTCCGGCGGCAGGTTGGCGGGGCCGACGACGCCGAGAAACCCCTCGAACGCAAATCCGGGAATGCTTTCGCCGAGCGTCGGCACGTTCGGCAGCGCGGGCGAGCGCTTCGAGCCGCTGACGGCCAGCACGCGCACCTTGCCTGCATTGATGTACGGAATGACCTCCGGCAGCGGCGAGAATACGAGGTCGATCTGTCCACCGATGAGATCGATCAGCGCCGGCGCGCCGCCTTTGTAGGCGACACCCAGCATCTTGATGCCGCTCATCTTGCTGAAGAGCTCGGCGGTCATGTGCTGCGATGATCCGCTGCCCGCGGAGCCGTAGGTGATTGCGCCGGGTGTCGATTTCGCGAGCGCGATGAGCTCCTTCACGTTCTTCGCCGGGATGCGTGGATTCACGACCATCCCGTTGCCCTGGTACATGAGCAGCGCGATCGGCGCGAAGTCCTTCAGCGGATCGTAGGTCATCTTCTGATAGAACGCCTTGTTCGTGCCGAGCCCCGTGCCGCTGCTCCAGAAGAGCGTGTAGCCGTCGGGTGCGGCGCGCGCTACGTACTCACCGGCGATGTTGCTCGCCACGCCTGGGCGATTCTCGACGACGAATTGCTGACCCATCAGCTCGCTCATTTTCGGCGCGAAGATGCGGGCGGTCGTGTCAACGCTTCCTCCCGCTGCGTAACCGACGATGAGCCGGACCGGTTTGGACGGATAGGTTTGTGCGAGCGCGACGCCTGACAGCGCAAACGAAACGAACGCGCACGTGAACAGCCTGCGGAAGAACATCTGTTTACCCTCGTAATGTTTGAGTGACGGCGACGCCTGCGAGTCATAGTCTAGCAAGCCCCGCGCGTCACAACGCACGTTTCGTTCCAGGCCCGACGCGCATGTTAGACTTTGAGCGCTGCACTTCCGCTTCAACTCCCTTCGGTAATCGCATGTCCGTCGACAACATTCTGAATCCTCGTACGCTCGCCGTGATCGGCGCGTCCAACGATCCCGAGAAGCGCGGTTACCGCGCCATCGCAACGCTTCAGGCCGACAAGTACCAGGGCACGATCATCCCCATCAACCCGAAGGAAAAGAAAATCCTCGGGCTCGATTGCTATCCGAAGATCGGGGATGCGCCGTGCGAGATCGACCTTGCGCTCGTGTGCACGCCGGCGAAGTTGACGCCGCACGTCGTGCGCGAATGCGGTGAGAAGGGGGTCAAGGGCGCGCTTCTGCTCGCCGGCGGGTTCAGCGAGGCGAGTGAAGAGGGCGCGAAGCTCGAAGAAGAGACCGCGAAGGTTGCGCGCGAGTACGGCATCCGGCTCATCGGTCCCAACACGAACGGTCTCTTCAGCGCGCGCTACGATTGCAACGCGATTGGCTGGTTCGACATCCCGCGCGGACCGATCGCAGTGCTCTCGAATTCCGCGAACGTTGCGCTCTCGCTCGTCGCGGAAGCGCAGAACCATCGCTACATCGGCTACAGCACGATGCTTTCGGTCGGCAACCAGGCCGACCTCCAGTTCCACGAGTATCTCGAGGCGCTGGGCGACGATGCCGGCACAAGCGCGATCATTTCCTACGTCGAGGGCTTCAAGAACGGCCGCGCGTATCTCGAGGCCGCCCGCAAGGTCACTCCGAAGAAGCCGATCGTCATGTACAAGGCGGGCCGCACCGCCGAAGGCAAGGGCGCGGCGAAGTCTCATAGCGGATCGCTCGCGGGTGATTACGCGGTCGCGAGCGGCGTGCTGCGGCAGGCGGGCATCGTCCTGGTGACCGAGTCGCATCACCTGTATCCCGTCGCCGAAGCGCTTTCAATCCTGCCGCCGATGCCGACGCGGCGCGTGGCGATCCTTTCGGAAGGCGGCGGTCCGATCACGATGGCGGCCGAGGCGCTCTCGGAGAAAGGCATGGTGCTCGCGAAGCTCACCGACGAGACGGTCGCGAAGCTGAAGAAGATCGTGCCGAATGCGTCGGCACTGTCGAACCCAGTCGATGCGGGAGGCGGTACGGATCCGCGCGCCGAATACTACGGTCTGTGCGGGCGTGCCATTCTCGAGGATCCGAACGTCGATGCGCTATTGATGGTTGGGTATTTCGGCGGTTACACGCAGCGCTACGGCGAGTCGGTCGCGGAAACCGAGAACCGCTACTGCGTCGAAGTCGCCGAGATGATGAAGCAGTACGGGAAGGCGATCGTCGTGCAGACGCATTACGCGCGCTTCCGCACTAAAGCGCTCGACATCCTGAGGAAGGCCGGCGTCCCGTTCTATCGGGAGATCGAGACTGCCGTGCAGTGCCTCGTCTCGCTCGCGGATTACACGGCGGCGAAGCGGCGGCTGACGGAGGCTTCTGTCGCGCCGGCCGCGCAGCCTGCGCCTGCGGCGAAGAAGATCGTTGAGAGTGCGCGTGCCGCGGGGCGTAATGCACTGCTCGAGACGGAAGCGAGGGCGCTGCTTTCGGCATACCGCATCCATGTGCCGCAAGTCGTGATCGCGAAATCGGCGGACGACACGGCCGAGGTTATTTCCAAGCTCGGTGACGGGCCGCTCGCGCTGAAAATCGTCTCGAAGGACGTCCTGCATAAATCTGACGCCGGCGGTGTAAAGCTGAACGTCTCCGGCGAGGATGCGGTAAAGGCCGCGATCGGGGAGATCACGGCGAACATCAAGCGCCACGAGCCGAGCGCAGAGCTCACCGGCATCCTCGCTGCGCCGATGGCGGAGAAGGGCGTGGAAGTGATCCTCGGCGTGATCCGCGACCCGCAGTTCGGTCCGGTGCTCATGTTCGGACTCGGCGGGGTGTTCGTGGAAGTCATCCGCGATGTCACGTTCCGCGCGATGCCGGTGAGCGACGCCGACGTGCAGGAGATGCTCTCGGAGCTTCGCTACAAGAAGATGCTCGAAGGCGCGCGCGGGTTGCCGGCGGTCGACAAGCCGGCGCTCACGCAGCTAATCCTGAAACTGAGCGCGCTCGCGCTAGCCCATCCCGAGATCGCCGAGATCGACCTCAACCCGGTAATTGCACACGGGAACGGCTACACGATTGCCGATGCGCGGATGATCCTCGGCTAGCTAGTCCCGCTGCGCGCTGAGCCGTCATTCGTGCGATGTCGTCATTCCTGCTTCGCGCAGGAATGACGAACGGCCTTACGTAGTGCTCGCGGAGAACTTCACCGTCACCGCGCGGGCGGCATGGTCGGTGACGACATTCACGAGCGCGACCTTGCCGGCATCGACGGCCTTCTGCGCGCGCTCGAGCGCGGGTCGGATGTCTTCGGGCTTCTCCACGTACTCGCCGTGGCAGCCCAGCGCTTCTGCCATCTTGTCGTACCGCGTGTAGCCGAGCTCGCGGCCCGGCTTCTCGTGTTTCGGATCAGCCGTCCAGCCGCCGTTCAGGCTCACGACAACGAGCAACGGAATCTTGTGACGCACGGCCGTATCGAGCTCCATCGCATTCATTCCGAGCGACCCGTCCCCGTGTAACACGACGACCTGTGCATCCGGCTTCGCGACCTTCGCGCCGACGCCGAACGGCAAGCCGACGCCCATCGTCCCGAAGACGCCAGAGTTGAGTCGATGCCCGAGCACGTGCGTCGGAATCGTCTGCCGGCCGTAGTTCAGGATCTCCTGGCCGTCGACTGAGAGAATCGCATCGCGTTTCAGAAAGTCGCGGATCTCCTTGCACAGACGCAGCGGATGGATCGGCGTTGTGTCATTCAGGAGCTCTTTCTCAGCGGCGGCGGACTTTTCCGTGTTGATCTTTTTCAGGCGTTCGCGCCATTCGTCGTAGGCACTCCCGCGCACACGGTCCGCAGCGGCGGCCGAAAGCTGCCTGAGCACGGTCTGCGCATCGCCGCACAAGGGCACGTCCACGCGCGTGCTCGTGCCGAGCTCCGCCGGATCGATGTCGATCCGGATGACCTTCGCATCGGCGTTGAAGCGCGGCGCGCGGAGGTGGCCAAATACATAGTTGAGACGCGTGCCGACCACGAGCGCCACGTCTGCTTCCTTGAGCGCCGCGGAACGCGCCGCGGGCATCGAGAGCGGATGATCCTCGGCAATGACCCCACGGCCTTGCGGCGTCGTATAGAGCGGCATGCCCGTCGCCTCGAGCCATTTCTTCAGCTCCGCGCCTGCGCCGGACCAGATCACGCCGCTGCCGGAGAGCACCACCGGCTTTTTCGCGTTCTGAAGGAGTGCAATCGCTTCCTCGATCGCCGGCGCCTCTGCCCCAGGACGCGTCCGAACGGCACCCTCGCCGCGGGGCCACACCACCGTGGACTCGTCGATGGAGGCAAACAGCACGTCGCCGGGGAGATCGAGATACACCGGCCCGGGTTTGCCCGACACGGCCTGTCGGAATGCCATGTCGACCATTTCCGGAATCCGCCGCGTCTCGTAGACGCGCTCGGCCCACTTCGTGATCGGCTTCATGATCGCGACCTGGTCGATCTCCTGGAACGCGCCCGTGCCCCATTCGTTCCAGGGGCTCGACCCTCCGAGCGAAACCACCGGTGCACAATCGACGAGCGCATGCGCGATGCCGGTGCCGAGATTGATCGTGCCCGGACCCGAGCATGCCATGCACACCCCGGGCTTGTTTGTCACGCGTGCGTAGGCGTTGGCCATCATCGCGGCGGCCTGCTCGTGACGCACGTCGATGCCGCGCATGCCGAGGTTCATGCTCGCCTTCTCGGCGCCGAGCATCGGCGCGCCCATGATGAAGAAGAATGCTTCGACGCCCTGGCGCTTTAGCGCCTGCGCAACGAGCTCCGATCCGGTAATTGCCACGAGTGTTCCTTCGATTCAATCGAGTTTGATGTTGGCTTTCTGCGCGACTTTCTGCCACTTGGCAGTATCGTCACGCAGGAATTGCGCGAATTCCTGGGCGGTCGTCGTTTTGGGATCCGCGGCGAGCTCCTTGAATCGTTCCGTCACCGCCGGCATCCGCGCGGCCTGAACGACCGCCTCATGCAGTCGGTCGAGTATCGCCTGGGGAACACCGGCCGGCGCGAGAACGCCCGTGAACGACGCGACTTCGTAGCCTTTCAGTCCGCTTTCGTTGAATGTCGGAACGTTCGGAAGAACGCCCGAGCGAGTGAGAGTTGTGACTGCTATGGCGCGTACCTTGCCGCTGCGGATGTGGGCGATCGACCCGGTGATCTGGTCCATCATCGTTTGCACTTGCCCGCCTAGCAGGTCGCCGTACGCGGCGCCGGCCCCCTTGTAAGGCACCTGCAGAAACTCGACCCTGGCAACATTCTGCAGCAGCTCGAGCGCGAGATGGTTCGACGTGCCGACGCCCGCGTGCGCCATCGTCACTTTGCCAGGCTGCGCGCGTGCCAGATCGAGCAGCTCCTTGACGGTGGTGACCGGGACACTCGGATGCGCGACGACCACCATCGGCGTGATGTTAATCATGCTGATGGGCGCGAAATCGCGCAGCGCGTCGTAAGGGAGATTCGAATAGACCGCGCGGTTTGCCGTCAGCGATCCGCTCGACCCCGCAAGTAATGTGTAACCGTCGGGAGGCGCTTTGGCGACCGCGCTGCCCCCTATGCTTCCGTTACCGCTCGGCCGGTTGTCGACGAGGATCTGCTGGCCCAGAAGCTGCCCCAGCGGTACGGCGAGTATGCGCGATGAAACATCGACGCTCCCGCCGGTTGCAAACGGCACGATGAGCTTGATCGGCCGTGTCGGATAGTCGGTGCTCTGCGCTGCCTGCACAGCTTGCGTGAAGGCGAAGCATGAGACTGCAGCGAGTGCCGTACGGATTGCGTGATGCATGGGTTGCCTATTCGGGTAACGAAGATGAGGGTGCGTGACTGCTAGTAGGGAACGCCGCCCTTTACCGTGGTCCGGTAAAGCAGCCTGCGCTGCGGCAAAGCGTAATCGAACGTGCTCCTGTGCTGGACCGCGCAGTTGTCCCACACGAGGAGATCTCCGGCCCGCCACTTGTGGCGGTAATAGAACGCCGGCTGTATGCAGTGGTCGCGCAGCTCGTCGAGTAGCGCCCGTGCGGCGTCATCGGACATGCCGACGATGCCCGTCGTGTACGTTTCGTCGACGTAGATGCACTTTCTGCCCGTGTGCGGATGCGTTCTGATCACCGGGTGGATGCGGTCGGGATTCTGTGCTTTTTGCTCGGCGGTAAGGGCTTTTCGGGTGCTGCCTTTCATGCGGTCGCCTTCATAACGCTTCATGATGTTATGAACCGCTCGCAGATCCTGGAGTCGGCTTTTCATGTCTTCGGGCAAGGCGTCATACGCATCCATCGTGCTGACGAATTGGGTATCGCCGAGCGGCATTCCATCTTTTTGAGGCACTTCGAGCGCGTAGAGCAACGTGTACGCGTGCGGCTCGGTGTAGTAGAGGCCATCCGTATGCCAGTACGGACCCGCGTCGCTGAGACCGATATTTTTCCCGTGCTCGTCGAGGATGTTCGACACCACGGTCACTGCCCGATTCTCCTTCAGTAGGAATGCTCCGGCGACACTTTCCGAAACTTCGCCAAAACTTGCCGTGAAGCGCACCAGGTCGTCAGGCGAGAGCTTCTGATCGCGCAGCACGATCACGAGATGGGCATCGATCGCATCCTTCAGCGCGCGGACCGTTTCGTCATCAAATTCGCGCGACGCGTCGATGTTCAAGACTTCCGCGCCGAACGGCGCATCAAATGGCTTGAGCGAAGCCTTGGTAGCGAAAACGCTGGCGTTCAAGATGCAATCCTTTATCGGTCTATACAGAGGGGATTCTGCAACGCGCGGAGCGAGGAGTTGCGCCTGCTCACCTGTTCGCAATGCCGCGAATCGAGTGTGAAGTGTAACGGATCGGTGCGTTCGGAGCGGCGAGCTTCATGGAACTCCGTCGGGTTGTGCTATAGATCGGAGCATGACCCGCATACCCCTGATCCTTGTTCTCGTGCTCACGAGCGCGATCGCCTCCGCGCAAAGCTACCCGACGCGTGCCATCCGCTTCGTCGTCCCATTCGCGCCCGGCGGCGGGGGCGACGTCGTCGCGCGCATCGTCGCGCCGAAATTCTCCGAGATGCTCGGGCAGCCGCTCGTGATCGAGAACCGCGGCGGTGCCGGCGGCACGCTCGGGACCGAGATTGGCGCGAAGGCCGCACCCGACGGCTACACGATCGTGCTCGGCAACGTCGGGCCGATGAGCGTCGCGCCGAGCATGTACGAGAAGCTCAACTACGACCCCGTGAAGGACCTCGCGCCGGTCACGCTGATCGCCGCGTTTCCGAACCTGCTCGTGACGCACCAGTCGATCCCGGTGCGCAGCGTGAAGGATCTCGTGGCGCTCGCGCGACAGAATCCGGGAAAGCTCAATTACGCCTCGGCGGGCAGTGGCACGTCGACGCACCTCGCGGCCGAGCTCTTCAAGGTCGTGGCGCGCATCAACGTCGTTCATGTGCCCTACAAAGGCGGCGCGCAGGCGCTGACGGATCTGCTCGCGGGACAGGTCGCGTTCTATTTCGGAACGGTGCCGAGCGCGATCGGCTACGTGCGCAGCGGGCGGCTCCGCGGGCTCGCCGTGACGAGCCTCAAGCGCTCATCGGCTGCGCCCGATGTGCCGACGGTTGCGGAGCAGGGCTACCCCGGCTTCGAGACGGCCGCGTGGTACGGCGTGCTCGTGCCGACCGGGACGTCGCAGGACATCATCACGCGCCTTCACGCCGATCTCGTGAAGGTGCTCGCGACGCCGGACGTGAAGCAGAAGCTCCAGGGGCAGGGCGGCGATCCCGTCGGCAATACCCCGGCCGAGTTTGGGGCCTACATCCGTGCCGAAGGCGCGAAGTGGTCTAAGGTGATCAAGGCGGCGGGCGTCAAGGCCGACTGATCAGCGCGGCTGCAGCGCCGACATCAGGGTCGACAGGTTCGGCAGCTTGTCGATCTCCTTGATCATCGCGATCGATTCGTCGATCTGCGATTGCGGCAGGACGCCGTTCGCGCAGTCCCGGTATTTCTCCGCCAGGTCGTCCCACGTCGCCGGCTCTTCGGACCAGCCGCGCGCATGCGATCGCGCCGTCGCGAAACGCTTGCCATCCCTGAGCGTGACCGCGAGACGCATCTCACCCCAGTTCACGCCGCCTTCGCCCCACTGACCTTTGTGGTGCTTGAAGTCGTCGGGCACCGTGACTTTTACTTTCTTCATCAGGGCCTGAACGTCGGGCTTCCGCACGCGCTCATCGGTGTACTGCGCGATGCCCGCCACCCGGTCGATCAACGCGACCGCCATGTCATATGTAAGGCAGAAGCGCGCCTTGTGTGAGTCGTCGGCCGTCGTATAGGGCGCGATGGTCAGACATTGCGGTGTGACCTCGAGGTGGATCTCTTCGATGTCTTCCGCTTTGAGGTCGTGCTTCCGTGCGAGATCGATCATGCCGTCGATCGACGCGCCGGGCGCCGTCGACCCCGGGTGCAGCCTTACGATCGTCGTGTTGTTCGCGAGCTCCCACTCGGTGCCGAGGCCTTTCTCCATCTTTTCGAGGCTCCAGTTACCGAGCCCGTTGAACGTATCGGCCATGCCCCACTGGTCGTGGCCTTCGATCCCGTCGTCGCGGCCTTCGATGATGTTCGGATCGACCTTGAAGTTTTCCGCCGCGAGAAGCACCGCAAAGACGCCGCAGCGCACACCGTGGCCGATATGGAACGCCTTGCCCATCGAGCCCACGTTCTTCCGCACGCCGGACCCTTGCGAGGCGGCGAGCCCGAACGCCATCCGCGTCTTCATGTGATCGAAGCCCATCATGCGCGCGCCGGCGGCAGCGATGCCCATCGCACCGAGAATCCCGTTGGGATGCCAGCCGCGGTCGAGGAGCCACGGCCGCAGGCCCTTGCCGATGTGCGATTCGACCTGGAAGCCGATGACGAACGCTTCCAGCATCTGTCGTCCCGAAACGCCGAGCTCCTCCGCGAGCGCGAGTGCCCCCGGCACCATGCACACGCTGACGTGCGTGACGCTCTTCGTGTAGTCGTCGTACTCGAGCGCGTGTGCGGCCACACCGTTCAGATAACCGGCGAGGGCCGAAGACGTTTTCTCCTTGTGACCGATGACGCTCGCCACCGGCCGCCCGCCAAGACGGCGCGCGACGTTGAGCGAAGTCAGCATCGAGGGATGATTCGCGCCGGCGATCGAGATGCCGATGGTGTCGAGGAAGCGCAGCTTTGCGGACTGCATCGCGGCCTCGCTGATGCGTTCCGAAGGTGTTTCGACGGCGAAGCGTGCAAGCTTTTCTGTGATGCCCATGTGGCGTAGATCTCCTCGTTGCAATGATTTGGCGCGACGAACTATGCCAGAATCGCCGGCGTGCTGACGGTCACGACGGTCCTCGCCATCGTCTATGCGTACGTAGCGTGGCGCCTGGGTTCGCAGGTCTGGGATCGCCTCGCGCTTCTGATTCCCTTTGTCCTCGTGTGGGTGGTTCCCGCGCTGTACTGGCGCGGACGCCGACGCAGCGATACCGCGCTCGATCGCGTCGTGCTGCAGGCGAGCTATTTGTCGATGGGGTGGCTGAGCTTCGCGCTCGTGCTCACCCTTGCGCGCGACATCCTGCTGTTATCGACCCGATGGACCCCGGCGCTGGCATCAGTACACGGGGTGCTGCGCGAATACGGAGTAGTGATCGTGATTGCCGGGTCGCTGCTCGCACTTGCAATCGGCGCAGCGCGCGCTTTCAGCGGCCCGCGCATCCATGCGGTCGACATTCCGATCGCGGACCTGCACGCAGATCTCGACGGTTTCAGGATCGCGCAGATCAGCGACGTCCACGTCGGCCGCGCCATACGCGCGCGTTACGTCCAGAAGGTCGTCGAGCTCACGAAATCGATCGAGCCGGACCTGGTCGCGATTACGGGAGACCTCGTCGACGGGTCGGTGCAAAACCTTGCTCCGGACGTGCGTGCTTTGCGCGAGCTCGCCGATGGGGGCCGCGCGTTCTTCGTGCTCGGCAATCACGACGTCTACTCCGGGGCCAGCGCGTGGAGCGCCCAGATGCGCGAGCTCGGTTATCACGTCCTGCTGAACGATCACACGACGATGATGCACAAGAGCGCGCGCGTCATCGTTGCCGGCGTGCTCGACCCCGCGCAGCGCCCCGGTCCTCAACCTGACCAGGCAATCGCGAATGCTTCGTCCGCCGCGTTCAGGCTCCTGCTCGCGCACAACCCGAGAAGCGCGCCCGATGCATCCGCGGCCGGATTCGACCTTCAGCTCTCGGGTCACACGCACGGCGGTCAGTTCTTCCCATGGACGCTGGTCGTTCGACATGTGCATGCGCCCCATTCGCATGGGCTGACGAGGGAAGGGCGGATGTGGGTCTACGTGAGCCCCGGCACCGGCTGGTGGGGGCCGCCCGTGAGACTCGGAACGCGCCCGGAAGTGACGCTCATCCGACTCGTGCGTGCGCGCAGCGATCGTGCCTAATATTCACTTTCCGAAATGACAACATCGACATGACGAAATCGAAGCTGATTCGCCTCGCGGCACTCGTAGTCGTGACTTTGCCGTTTGCGGCACTCGCTCAGCAGTATCCTGCGAAGAGTGTCCGCATCGTCGTGCCGTTTGCAGCGGGTGGCGGCGTCGACATCCTGACGCGCTTCCTCGCTCAGCACATGGGCGAGAGCATGCGCCAGCAGGTGATTGTCGATGACAGACCCGGTGCCGGCGGCAACGTCGGCGTCGAGGTCGTCGCGAAAGCGCCGGCCGACGGGTACACGCTGCTCATGGCGACGACCGGCACGCACACGATCAACCCCGGCCTCTACAGCAAGCTTCCGTTCGATCCGATCCGCGATTTCGCGCCGATCACGCTGATCGCCTCGGTGCCGAACGTGCTCGTCGTGCATCCGGCGCTGCCGGCGAAATCGGTGAAGGAGCTGATCGCGCTCGCCAGGGCGCAGCCGGGACAGCTCAGCTTCGGTTCGTTCGGCAACGGCACGTCCAATCATCTTTCGGGAGAGCTGCTGAAGTCGATCGCCCGGATCGACGTCGCTCACGTGCCTTACAAGAGCGCGCCGCAGGCGGTTGTCGACCTGATCGCCGGTCAGGTTGCCTTCGCGTTCGTCAATACGCCGCTTGCGCTGCCGCACGTGCGCGCGGGCAAGCTGCGGGCGCTCGCGGTTACGGGCGCAAAACGCTCGGCAGCGACGCCCGAGTTCCCGACGATGGTCGAAGCGGGTGTGCCGGGATTCGTCGTCGAGTCGTGGTACGGCTTGATGGCGCCCGCCGGGACGCCGCAGGAGATCATCGATCGGTTGCACAAGGAGACGCTCGCCGCGCTGGCGAAGCCGGAAGTACGCTCTTTCTTCGCGAAGCAGGGCGCCGATGTCGAGACGACGACCCCGGCGCAGTTCGCTGCCACCATCAAATCGGAAATGGCGCGCTGGGCGGATGTGATCAAAAAATCCGGCGCGCGGATCGACTGATGGTCGACGGCTAGTCGATCAGCTTCCCGGCTTCGCGAAAGGGATGAGACCGCCCGTAGTCGCCGATGTACTCGGTGTGCGTCACAAGCCGTTCGCCATCCCACCAGTGCAGCAGGAAAGCGGGCGGCTCCATGACGAAATCGTCGGCCGCGTCCGGCGCAATCTCCAGCGCCACCTGATGGGCCGGGCTCGGGCAGGTGCTGGCAACCGTGCCCCCGAATCGCACGGTGATCGGCCGGTGCAGATGCCCGGCGATGATGCGCTCGACATGCGGGTGGCGCTGAACGATGCGCTCGAGCTTTTCGGAGGCATCGAGGCCGATGCGATCCATGTGACCGATACCCGTGACGAACGGCGGATGATGCAGGGCGATCAATGTCGGCTTGCGCGATGCGGCCAACGCCCGCTCCAGCCATTCCAGCCGTTCGTCGCACAACGTGCCGCCGCCTGCGCCCGGGATGACCGTATCGAGCGCGATCAGCCGCAACGGGAAATCGTCGATCACGTATTGAATGAAGGTGGATGGCGACTGGAGATAGGCGTGATCGTGAAACACGTTGCGCAGCGCCGCGCGATCGTCGTGATTGCCGGGCATCAGGTAGACCGGCATCGTCAACGGCGACAGGATATCCCGCAAGAGCTCGTACTCGGCCGGCGTCCCGCTGTCGACGAGATCGCCGCTCGCGATCACGGCGTCAGGGCGCTGCCGCAAATGGACGATGTGCTCAACGCACTGCTCCAGCATTCCGGACGTGTCGACGACGCCGTAAGCGAGCCTGCGCTCGGGCTTGATATGAAGGTCGCTGATCTGGCACAGAATCATTGAGAAGCAGAGCGTGTCGTGAACGGATGGGAAAATCAATCGGTGTATCGATTGCGTGTCCCGCGTCGCGCGCGGTGAGCCAGCCGCTCCAGATTGACGACGGCATAACTCACGCCTAAGGTAGGCGTCCGGCGATTCACGGGCGTACCAATCTAAGAAAACGCAGTCGCTCGCCTTTGTCGCCCTTAAGCAGTTGCCTCGGGTCAGGGGGGACGATGAAGGACGGCGTTGCGAGGCGAAGGTTACTCACTGTAATTGCGGCGGCCGGTACCGCGCCGTGCTTGTTCCTCGCCGCGGTTCAACAGCCGTCCGCGCAACCGACAACAGAGCCCCGGCCGAAGCCGTGGCGAATCGGCTACCTCAGCACGGCGCCGGCCCAATCGGCAAAGGATCCAGCCACGACCGCCGGGATGTTTCTGCGCAGCCTGCTGGATGCCGGACTCGTCGAAAGCAAAGACTTCGTCATCGAATGGCGCTTCGCGGAAGGAAACCGTGACCGTCTAAAAGAACTTGCTGCGGACCTCCAGCGGCGCAGCGTCGATGTGATCTTCGCGGTGTCGTCCTTCAGTGTCGATGCCGCCCGTGGCGGCGTGCCGGATGTTCCGATCGTCTTCATTAACGCGGGCAATCCGGTCGGAAGCGGTTTCGTTGCAAGCCTGGCGCGCCCGGGCGGCCGCATTACGGGTGTCTCGAACGTTTCGATCCTCGTCAGCGGCAAGTACCTCGAACTGCTGCACGAAGCCGTGCCGAAGCTCGCAAGCGTGGGGATCTTGTTCGATCCCACGCATCCCAACCATCCGGTAATCCTGCAGCAGGTGGAAAAAACAGGAAGGAGCCTGGGCGTCAAAGTGGCGCGTTACGAGCTGCCAACCGCAGCACGTTATGGAGATGCCTTGACCAACGCGCTAAGCCAGCGTGTCGGCGCTCTGATCGTGCCGCCGCACCCGCAGTTCAACGCGTACGAGCGTGCGATCGCCGAGTTCGCTTTGAAAAACAGGCTGCCCGTGCTTTTCGGCGGTCACCCCTCGGGGTTGGAGATCGGCGGCCTCCTGGGCTTTGACGGCGACCCGCGCGAGATCGTGCAGCGCGGCGCGGCACTCGTCCAGAAAATCATGAAAGGCGCCAGGCCCGCGGATCTTCCTGTCGAGCTGCCGACACGCTACATCACGACGATCAACCTGAGAGTGGCGAAAGCGCTCGGGATCGCCGTTCCGCAAACGCTGCTCCTTCGGGCCGACAACGTGATCGAGTGATGTAGGACATCCTAGAAGATATGCGCCTGCGGGCGTGCGCGCACAGCCTCAGGCGCGCAAGCGCCGCCTGCGGCAACGGGCGTGGTATCTTCGATTGGTGTCGTTAGCGTAGTCCCCGATCGTGCCCGACCGTCTCGCCGTCCTTCCCCAATACGTCTATCCGAAGCGCGCCCTCACGCGATTCGCACGCCTGTGCGCGAACGCGAAAGGCGGCGCCTTCTCGACCGCGCTCATCCGCTGGTTCGTCGGCAAGTATCACGTGAATATGGATGAAGCGGCGAATCCCGATATCCACAGCTACGAGACCTTCAACGCGTTTTTTACGCGGCCGCTGCGTCCCGGTGCGCGCCCGCTCGCCGATGCGGACTTCATCTGCCCTGTGGATGGCGCGATCAGCCAGTTCGGCTCGATCCGGGACGAAAAGCTCCTTCAGGCAAAAGCCCATAACTATTCGGTGGCCGCGCTGGTCGGGGGCGACCCGGAGCTCGCGTCGCTCTTTCATGACGGCAGCTTCGTCACACTCTATCTCGCGCCGAAGGATTACCACCGCGTGCACATGCCGTGCGCCGGGAGGCTCACGCGCATGATCTACGTGCCGGGGGCGCTCTTCTCAGTCAATCCGAAGACGGCGCGCGGCGTGCCGAATCTCTTCGCGCGAAACGAGCGTGTGGTCTGCGTCTTCGACACCGAGTACGGGCCATTCGTGCAGACGCTCGTCGGGGCGACCATCGTCGGCAGCATGGAAACCACGTGGCACGGCGTCGTCAATCCGAAGCGCACCGGTGAAATGAGCGAGTGGCGCTACGATCCGCAGCAGTTCGTTTTCGCCAAGGGCGACGAGATGGGCCGCTTCTCGCTTGGCTCGACGGTCATCTCTCTGTTTCCGCCGGCGTGCCGTCTCCGGTTCAATCCCGCCTGGGCGCCCGAGCGAACCGTTCGGCTCGGCGAGATGATGGCTACGATCGAGCGCGCGTGATCGAGACGCCTAGCTTCGATCGCTTCCCGACGGAAACTTGAACGAGCCGTAGCGGATGACGAGCGTTGCCAGGGCGAGGAGGAGAAGCGCGCCGGAGACCAGCACGATCCCGATATCGGGACGGTGATGCGCCTGGACGTCGCCGATGAGCATTCGCGTCAGGGCCGTCATCGCGACATAGATGAGAAAGCGCACGGGCATATGATTGGTCTTGAAGTAGATTCCAACCATCGCGCCGAGCTCGAGGTAAATGAAAAGCAGGAGAATGTCGTCGATCTTCGCGTGGCCTTTCTCTGCCATCTCGAGAAACGCGAATGCCGCCGACCATACGATCGCGCCGCCGATGGCGAAAAGCGCAAGATAGTGGAATCCGTCGACCAGCAATTTGCCGCTCATGTCGGCGGAAGTGTGGATCCGCTGGTTGACCGTGTCGGCCTGCTCGAGCTTCATTTCGGACTCCCTTTTTTATGCGGATCGTCGGCGATACGAAAGCAGTCGCGCACGAAAACGATACCATGCATCGAGGAAGCCCGGATGACATCGGAATAGAGGAGAGACCCCTGAAAAGTTACGTACTTGGTCTGCAATGCCCGCGTTGCGAAAGCGGCAAGCTCAACACCGACATGACCACGGATCCGGTGTGTCCCGTGCACGGGAACACGCAGGAAGCGAGCTACGACATCGAAGCGATCAAGCGCGCCGTCGATCGCGATCGCCTGCCGCGGGAGCCGCACAGCATCTGGCGCTGGGGCGCGCTGCTGCCAGTGCGCGATCCGGCCAATATCGTGACGCTCTTCGAGGGCGAGACGCCGCTTTTCCATACCGAACGCCTCGGCAATCGATTGGGTCTGCGCAACCTCTACATCAAGGACGAGTCGCGCAATCCGACGGGCTCGTTCAAGGACCGCGGCGCGAGCGTGACGTTGAGCAAGATGAAGGAGGTCGGCGCGAAAGGATTGATTCTCGCCTCGTCGGGGAACGCGGCGTCCTCGTTCAGCGCTTACAGCGCACGCGCGGGAATTCCCTTTACCGGCTTTCTGCGGGATGAAACGTCATCGGTCCATCGCCTGCAAACGCTGATCTATGGCAACCGCAACTATGTCGTCGAGGGCGACATGGTCGACGGCACCAAGCTCGCCGGTCAGATCGCGAAGAAGCACGCGCTATTTCATTGCACCCAGCCCTACAACCTGTATCGGATCGAAGGCAAGAAAACACTGGCCTTCGAAATTTGCGAAGAGCTTGGCTGGAAAGTGCCCGATCGCGTCGTGATCCCGACTTCGGGCGGAACGAACGTGCTCGCGATGTACAAGGGCTTCCAGGAGTTGAATGCCCTGGGCTGGATCAACGGGATGCCGGCGATCGACATCGTGCAGATCGATGAATGCTCGCCGGTCGTGCGCGCATGGAAATCGGGCGAGGCCGTGAAGGCGTGGAAGCAGCGCATCAGGTCGACGGGGCTCGGACATCCGTTTCCTGCGACCGGCGACCGCGTTGTCGAAATCATGAAGGCGACGGGCGGCTTCGGATGGACGGTGACCGATGCGCACGCTTTCGAGGCTGCGCGCCTTCTCGCGCGTGACGAAGGCCTCTTCGTGCAGCCCGCATCGGCCACGCCTGCTGCGTGTTTCCTCGCACTCGGCGAGAAAGGCGCGAAGGAATACGCGGACCAGGTCATCGTCGGCATCGCCACGGGCTCGGGCAAGAACCACGTCGACGAGCCGCTCGCTGAAATCGGCGCGCCGACGCGGATCGCTGCTTCGGTCGAAGCGTTCGAGGCCGCGAGCAAGGCCGAAGGCTGAGCGCCGTGCGTAAATGGCAGTCGGGCAGGGCCGCGGCGATCACGCCTTCGGCGACGGTCGCCTCGAGCGATCGCATCAAGCAGATGCGCGCCCGCGGCGAAGACGTGATCGGTCTCGCCACCGGCACGCCCGACTTCGATACGCCGGCGCACATCAAGGCCGCGGGCAAGGCGGCGATCGACGAGGATCGCACCTACATCACGTACACGCAGAGCCTCGGGCTGCCCGAATTGCGGGAGGCGATCTCTGCGAAGCTCAAGCGCGAGAACGCGATCAGCGCCGATCCTGACGGCATTCTCGTCACGGTCGGCGTGAAGGAAGGGATCTTCCTCGCGGCGCAGGTGTGCTTCGATGCGGGTGACGAGATTCTCGTTCCGACGCCGACGTGGGTGACCTACGAGGCGTGCTTTCAGCTTTCCGGTGCGACGTCGATCCACGTGCCGTGCCGGATGCAGGACGGATTCATCCCCGATCCGCAGGAAATCCGCAAACGGATCACGGCGCGCACGCGCGCGATCATGCTCAACTCCCCCGGCAATCCAGCCGGCGGCGTTCTCACGCCGGAAGTGCTGAGCGAGATTGCGGCGATCGCTGAACAGCACGATCTGCTCGTCCTGTCCGATGAGATCTACGAGCACATGGTGTACGGCGACGCGCGCCACGTGAGCATCGCCTCGCTGCCGGGCATGGCGGAACGCACGCTCACGTTCAACGGATTTTCGAAGACGTACGCGATGACCGGCTGGCGTGTCGGTTATGTCACCGGACCGCGATCCATCATCCGCGACATGCTGAAGATCCACACACATGCGGTGACCTGCACCGGCGCGTTTGCGCAGAAGGCGGCTGCTGTTGCGCTGAACGGCCCGCAGGACGAGCTGCACAACTACATGCGCCTTCTCAGAGAGCGCCGCGACCAGCTTCTGAACGGACTCAACAGCATTCCAGGGATCGTGTGTCCGCCGCCGTCCGGCGGCATCTTCTGCTTTCCGGACATCACGGGACTGGGCATTTCGGATGAAGAGTGCTCGGTCGTCTTCCTCGAGAAAGGGAAAGTGAGCTCGCTTGCCGGATCCGCATTTGGGCCCGGCGGCGAAGGGCATCTGCGCATGAGCTTCGCGCGCCGCCGCGCGGCGGATCTCGATACGGCGATTGAACGATTGAAGTCAGCGGTCGCACGCTGAGATGAAAAACCTTGTTTACGGAGCTTCGATGCACCTGATGATTACCCGCTTTGCTGCCGTCGCAATCGCGTTCGGCGTTTCTATCTCGGCGATCGCCGCAGACACATACCCGACGAAGCCGATTCGGCTCGTCGTGCCATTCGCGCCCGGAGGCGGCTCCGACGTCGTCGGCCGCACGATCGGCCAGAAGCTCACCGAATTCTTTGGGCAGCAGGTCGTCGTCGACAACCGTCCCGGCGCGGCGAGCATGCTGGGTACCGAAGTCGTCGCGAGATCCGCGGCGGACGGCTACACCCTTCTCCTCGCCGACATCGCGTTTACCGTGAACAGCGCGTACTACGTGAAGCAGGTGCGCTTCGACATCCTGAAAGATTTCGTGCCGATCGCGATCGTCGCGGAAACCCCGTACGTTCTGCTCGTGAATCCCAGCGTGCCGGCTACGACACTGAAAGAATTCCTCGCGCTCGCCGCAGCGCAGCCGGGCAAGATCAATCTCGGCTCGTCGGGCAACGGCACGGGGCCTCATCTCACGCTGGAGCTTCTCAAGCTCCGGACGGGCGCCAACATCAACCACGTGCCATACAAGGGCGGTTTTCCGGCGCTCTCGGAAGTCATGTCCGGGCAGATCCAGGCGACCATCATCGGCATGGGCGGCGTGCTGCAGTTCGTGGAAAACGGAAAGGTCAGACCGCTCGCCGTGGCGGACCGCAAGCGCAGCCCCGCGCTGCCGAAGGTGCCGACATTCGGCGAGCTCGGCGCGGATATCGTGGTGACGAACTGGTACGGCGTCGTGGGGCGGGCGGGTACGCCGCAGCCCGTACTCAAGCGCCTGTATGACGAGATCGGCCGCGCGCTGGCGCAGCCGGATGTGCGCGAGCGCCTCAAGAACACCGGGCTCGAGCCGGTCGCGCAGGCGCCGGGCGATTTCCAGCGGCGCGTGGAGTCGGAGCTGAAGCGCTGGAATCAGGTGATCAAGGAAGCGCGCATACAGACGGAATGAGCGCCCTTGCTGCGGGGCTTGTTAGCGCCCCTGCAGCACGCGCTCCCAGGGCGGCTCCGGCGGGATGATCTCGCGAATGAAGTCGATGAAGGCGCGCATGCGCGCGGGTAACGGCCGCGCCGGCAGGTAGGTCACCGACACCGCCGGCCCTTCGGCCATGTAGTCGCGCAGAATGAGCTTCAGCCGGCGCTTCTCGATCGCTTCGGCCGCCATGAAGCTTGCGACGGTGACGATCCCGACGCCCGCCATTGCCGCGTCCACCAGCGCTTCGCCGTTGTTGATGTTGAGCGGTCCCGATACGCCGACCGAAAAGTTTTTCCGTTCGCGCTCGAATTCCCACTCGCGGTATCGGCCCGTTCCCGGAATTGCGTAGGCGAGACAGCGATGCGCGCTGAGCTCGTCCGGAATGCGCGGCTCGCCGTGGCGCTTGAGATATGCGGGTGAAGCACACGTCACGAATTTCGTATTGCACAGGTGTCGCGCGACGAGACCGCCGTCGCCAACCTGGCCTACCCGGATTGCGACGTCGACGCCGTGCTCGCGCGGGTGCAGCGGCTGATCGTTCAGCTCGACGTCGACGGTGATCTCCGGAAAACGCGCGACGAAGTCGGCCAGCGCGGGCACCACGATCCTGCGACCGAAGCCGACCGGCACGTGCAGGCGCAGGCGCCCCTGCGGGACGCTGCGCGTTCGCGAGATCAGCGCATGGGCGTCGTCGACGTCAGCGAGGATCTTGCGGCAGCGCTCGAGGTAGACCGCGCCGTCAGGGGTGAGCGCCACCTTCCGCGTGGTCCGGTGCAGCAGATGGATGCCGAGCTGCCGTTCGAGCCGCGAGATCGCCCGGCTCGCGCCCGACGGGGACAGCCCGAGCCGGCGGCTCGCGACCGAGAAGCTTTGCCCCTCGGCCACCGCGACGAATACGCCGATCGTGTTCAGGTCCCAGCGCGCCATTGCTGACTGAAAGTCACAAGTCTTTTGAATCGTATGCGATTTATTCAACAGCGCACAACCCGTAGTGTGTGGCGCCATGAATCATCGACTCACGCTCGGCGTCGACATCGGCGGCACCTTTACCGACATCGTGCTGCTCAGAAGCGACGGGCAGCTCTTCAGCAAGAAAGTGCTCTCGACGCCGGAGGACTACAGCGTCGCGATCGAGAGCGGCATTCTCGATCTGCTCGCGGAGGTCCGTCTGCCGGCGTCCTCGATTGCCGAGTTCGCGCACGGCACCACGGTCGCCACGAACGCGATCATCGAGCGCAGGGGCGTGCGCGTTGCGCTGGTCACGACGAAAGGCTTCCGCGACGTCCTCGAGATCGCGCGGTTTCGGTCTCCACGGCTCTACGACATGCATTACCGCAAGCCCGAGCCGCTCGTCGAACGGCGCCTGCGGCTGCAGGTCTCCGAGCGCGTGATGAGCGACGGCACGGTGATGGCGCCGGTTCGGACCGAAGATCTCGACGCTGCCGCGCGTGTCATTCGCGACGACGAGATCGATGCGGTCGCGATCTGTTTCATCAACGCCTATGCAAACCCGGCGAACGAGCTTGCGGCGGCTCGCTACCTCGCAGAGGCGCTGCCCGGCGTGTCGATCTCCGCCTCGACGCAGCTGCTGCCGCAGATCAACGAATACGAGCGCACGAGCACAACTGTCGTCAACGCGTACATACGGCCCGTCGTCGAGCGGTACGTTAAAGCGCTGGAGGAAAGGCTGAAGCGCATCGGCATACCCGCGCCGCTCATGATCATGCAGTCGAGCGGGGGGCTCCTTCCCGGACCGCTCGTTGCCCAGAACCCCGTCTACATCATCGAATCCGGTCCCGCGGCGGGCGTCGTTGGCGCGCAGCGTCTCGTGCAGCACGTCGATCTGGGCGACCTGATCGTGTTCGACATGGGCGGCACGACCGCGAAAGCGTCGCTCGTGCAGGGCGGCGCATACAGCCTGTCTCCCGAGACCGAAGTCGGCGGCGGCGCCGCGCTTGGCCACCGCCTCATCCAGGGCTCGGGATACGTTGTCCAGGTGCCGACGATCGACATCGCGGAAGTGGGCGCCGGCGGCGGCAGCATCGCGGCCGTCGATGCGGCGGGAAAG
>JADMIO010955804.1_pt1 | contig 36532 bp, 51 predicted proteins | sample 8958161 | NCBI WGS metagenome assembly JADMIO01 (sample SAMN16585339, study PRJNA669376) | soil metagenome | isolation source: Crop rotation soil | place: USA: Cullars Rotation, Alabama | collected 2011
GACCTCGCAAACAACGACCGCAAAGCGGAAAGCGAGGGCACGCTCGTCGTGAATCCGAAACTGGTCGCGGCCGCGCAGGCCAAAGCCGACGACATGGCGGCGAAGGGATACTTCGCCCACACGTCGCCCGACGGCAGCACCTCCTGGAGCTGGTTCCAGAAAGCAGGGTACGCGTTCAGCTTTGCCGGCGAGAACCTCGCGGTGAACTTCTCCGATTCGGACGATGTTGAGAAAGCATGGATGGATTCGCCCACCCACCGCGCGAATATATTGAACGGGAAGTTCACGGAAATCGGCATCGCCACCGCAGAAGGGGAGTACAAGGGCCGGAAGACGACCTTCGTCGTGCAGATGTTCGGCACCCCGCGCGGGGGCGCAGCGTTTGCTCCGGTGAATGAGTCCTCCGAGCCGGAGAATCCGGAGCAGATTGCCATCGCCTCCACCCAAACGGCGCCTGCGGCTGCCCCCATCATTCTTGGAAGCGCGATTCCGGCCCCTGCGGCGGCAACATCAGTTCCTGTTGCTATGACTGAGGCCGCGCCCGTTCAGATTGCACCTGCGCCAAGCGCGCCGAACTACTCGAATCTCGTCGATTTCCTTGTGGCGTCGCCTACGAATCTCCTGCGCACCATATATATACTGTGCGCTCTCTTCGTCATCCTTGCGCTCGGCCTTACGACCCGCATGGAGTTTAAGCGCCACCACTTCCGCCACATGGTTGCGGCCGTATTCTTGATTGCGCTTATGGGCGGGCTCTTCACCGTCGCTGACCAGCTGGTCTTCAAGCCCCCCGTCATCGGATAGGCCCCCGCAGCCTCTCTCGGATAGCTCTTGCCTCGGAGCGCCGGTATCTATAGATTGATACCGGGTGGGATTTTTGGGAGCTATAACTATGACTACGCAATGGTGGGAACGCCTCAGTAAGGACGTCGCGCCCCTGTTCGAGAAACTTGCGAACCTGACGGGAGGGGGCAACGACCACCTCGGGTGGATCGAAGCCTTCAAGCTTTTCGTCAGTCGTAAGAACCCCGACCAGGTCATCGCAGCGCTAAAAGACTGCGATGAGTCGTTCCGAAGGGCAGCTTAGACCGCCAAACCCGAAGACCCCACGACCCCTCCGGGCAGCCTGGCTGCTCGGAGGGGTCCGTATTTGCATTCCCGCAGCCCTTCCTATATAGTCAAGAAGTCCCGCACGGCGGGATTTTTGCTAGGGTTTTCGCCCTCAGCAGAACTACGGAGAAGGTAGCTCACTACCGTGAGCAGTATTCGTAGGGAAGATTCACCTTATTACGTTCGCTAAAGCATTTTCTAATGCCTACTATTCAGCAACTCAGCAAGAAGCGCCGGAAGGATAAGACGAGGAAATCAAAAGTCCTCGCGCTCGGTCGTGGCTTCAACCACCTCGAGAACCGCCCGACCTTCTACCCGTCGCCGTTTAAGCGCGGCGTGTGCGTCAAAGTAACCACCAAGACCCCGCGCAAGCCGAACTCGGCTATCCGCAAGATCGCCCGCGTGCGTCTCACCAACGGCATGGAAGTCACCGCTTACATTCCGGGCGAGGGCCACAACCTCCAGGAGCACTCCGTCGTGATGCTTCGCGGCGGTCGCGTGAAGGACATCGGCGTCCAGTACACCATCGTTCGCGGACGCCTTGATACCGCCGGCATCGACAAGCGCCGCCGGGGCCGTTCTCGTTACGGAGCTAAGAAGCCTAAGGCCTAACCTATGCGACACCCTATAAAGAACAAGCATCCGCGCACGCCGGACGCTGAATACAAGTCGGAAGCGATTGCGCGCTTCATCAACACGGTGATGCTCGACGGTAAGAAGGACACCGCGCGCGCTGTCGTCTATGACGCTCTCGATCTTCTTAAGAAGCATGTGAAGGAGCCCAAGGAAGGCGAAGAAGGAGGCGCTGGAAGCCCGCTCGAAATCTTCGAGATGGCCATCCGCAACGTCTCTCCCTTGATGGAAGTCCGCTCTCGCCGTGTCGGAGGCGCCAACTACCAGGTTCCCCGCGAAGTTCCGCAGCAGCGCCGGGTTTCTTTGGCTTATCGCTGGCTCATCAATGCAGCCCGCAATAAGAAGGGAAAGCCGATGGCCGAGAAGCTCGCCGCCGAGATACTCGCCGCTACAAAGAACGAAGGCGATGCAATTAAGAAGAAGGACGAGATGCACCGCATGGCGGAAGCCAACAAGGCCTTCGCTCACTTCGCGTGGTAGCATTGGGCAAAACCCGTTCTGGGCCTTTTATTTTTTAACGATTCATTAGAATGAACCGCGATTATCCCCTAGAGAAGGTGCGCAACTTCGGCATCGTGGCCCACGTGGACGCGGGCAAGACGACGACGTCTGAGCGCGTGCTTTTCTACACCGGAAGCCAGCACAAAATCGGCGAAGTGCACGAAGGCGAGACCACGACCGACTGGATGGAACAGGAGCGCGAACGCGGCATCACTATCACCGCAGCCGCCATCACCTGCTTCTGGAGCAAGTCCCTCGAGAAGGACAAGAAAGATATGTCGAAGAAGTACCGCTTCAACATCATCGACACTCCGGGCCACATCGACTTCACTGCCGAAGTGAAGCGGTCGCTCCGCGTCCTCGACGGCGCCATCGTCGTATTCGACGGCGTTGCCGGCGTCGAGCCGCAGTCGGAAACCAACTGGCGCTACGCCGACGAAGCGAAGGTGCCTCGCATCTGCTTCATCAACAAGCTCGATCGCACCGGAGCCTCGTTCGAAGACTCCTACAAGTCCATTCTCGACCGCCTCTCAAAGAAGGCAGTGCGCGCCCAGCTCCCGATGGGCGCTGAAAGCGATTTCGAAGGCGTCATCGATCTCCTTACGATGAAGAGCTACACCTTCTCAGGAAACATGGGCGAGCTCGTCGATGAGGCGGAGATTCCGGAGAAGTATATGGAGGACGCAAAGAAGTACCGCTCCGAACTCATCGAGCGCATCGTCGAAAACGATGATGCACTTATGACCGCATACCTCGAAGGCAACGAGCCCCCGATGGACGTACTCAAGGCGACCTTCCGCAAGGCGGTTATCGCAAACGAAATTTTCCCGGTTTACACCGGTTCTGCGCTTAAGAACAAGGGCGTTCAGCTCGTGCTCGACGCGGTCGTCGATTACCTTCCGAGCCCGCTCGACCTTCCGCCGGTAAAGGGTACGAACCCGAAGACCGGAGAGGAAATCGAGCGCAAAGCTTCTGACTCGGAGCCGTTCACGGCGCTCGCCTTCAAGCTTCAGACCGACCCGTTCGTCGGCGCCCTGACCTTCTTCCGCGTCTATGCCGGCTCGGTTACGGCAGGCTCCTATGTCTATAACGCGAACACGGGCACTAAGGAGCGCGTGGGACGCATCGTCCGCCTCCAGGCCGACAAGCGCGAAGAAGTGGAGCAGGTCTTCACGGGAGAAATCGCCGCGATGGTGGGCCTTAAGGACACCAAGACTTCGCACACGCTCTGCGATGAAGCCAATCCGATAATCCTCGAGCAGATTAAATTCCCGGAACCGGTGGTGTCGCTTCGCATTGAGCCGGCAACCAAGGCCGACCAGGAGAAGATGGGCATGGCTATCCGCAAACTTGCGGACGAAGACCCGACCTTCAAGGTCACCTCTGACGAAGAGACTGCCGAAACGATTATTTCCGGCATGGGCGAGCTTCACCTCGAAATTCTCGTCGACCGCATGAAGCGCGAATTCAACGTCGTCGCAAACGTCGGCAAGCCGCAGGTGGCGTACCGCGAGACCATCATGGGCAATGCGGATGCGGAAGGTAAGTACATCAAGCAGACGGGCGGCAAGGGCCAGTACGGCCACGTGAAGATTAAGATGAAGCACCTTGAGCCGGTGGACCCTGAAGCAAAAGTTGCGAAGAACGTGACGCGCGAAGACCACTTTGAGTTCATCAACAACATCAAGGGAGGCGCCATTCCGGGCGAATTCATCAACCCGATTGAAAAGGGAATTCGCGAAGCAATGACGCGCGGCATCCTCGCCGGCTATCCGATGGTCGACATCTCGGTGGACCTCTACGACGGAAGCTTCCACGATGTGGACTCGTCTGAAATCGCCTTCAAGATTGCAGCATCGATGGCGTTCCAGGAAGCGGCGAACCGCGCAAAGCCGGTCATCCTCGAACCGATTATGAACGTCGAGGTCGTCGTTCCGGATCAGTTCATGGGCGACATCACCGGAAGCCTCTCCGGAAAGCGCGGAGCAATCGAGGGCATGGAGGATCGCGGTATGAACAAGGCGGTTCACGCCAAAGTCCCGCTCTCGGAAATGTTCGGCTACACCACGACGCTCCGCTCGATGACGGAAGGCCGGGGAAGCATGACGATGGAATTCGACCACTACGAAGTCGTGCCGACGAACGTCGCGAACGATATCATTGCTTCACGCAAATAACACCCCTACCGGTGCAATAAGGGCTATGCACACCAGGCGCCGTAGGGCGCCTGAGTGCGTTATGCTTTAGCTATGAACAATTCCATGACCAAAAGCACCACGACCGTATTTATCGTATTAGCCGTTCTCGTTCTGGGCGTCATCGTGTTCCTGACCTATCCCAAGCAGCCGGGCGCAGGCGCTCCGGAATCCGCAACCACCACCCCGACGGGGATGACGGGTACGCCGGCAAAGACGACCTCATCCGGAGGCACCACCAAGTTCCTCCCGACGGGAACGTCGGGCGCAGCTCCTGCTATCGGCCTCTCGAAAGTGCTTCTTAAGGACGCATCCGGCGTCTCGCTCTACTCGGGCGTCGACCCGTCCGGCCGAATCGTGTACAAGCCGGTTCCGGGCGTAGATGCGGGAACCTTCAAGGCATTGACCGAGCTTGATGCCGTCGAACATCCAGCAACCAAAGACGGCAAGGGCGTCGTCACAAGCCTCGGCGCCGGCTCCGTCGCCTACTACAAGGACAAGAACAACGTCTACGTGCTCTCGGTCTTCGAGACGTCCGCGTCTACCCAGACCGCAATCGAAGTAGTGCAGGATGCCGACCCTGCCTCCTTCGCGTCGCTTAATTCCTGGTACGGAAAGGACAAGACGAATGTCTTCCGGCTTGAAGCGCCCACGACCGGTGCTACCTACACCCCCGGCTCCTATGTCTGGAAGCCCTACGATATGATTGCCATTCCGAATGCAGCAGTCGCGTCCTTCGTCCTCGTGTCCGACCCGAAGCTTAACTATGACGCCCACGACAAGACCCATGCGTACCGCAAGGGAGTCGAGATAGGCGGCTATCCGCAGTAGCTTAGCGCGCTTACCTGAAGACTGGCGCTTAGCCTAAACGGCTTACGCTCTCGTCTTCAGCCGCTTGCTTCCCCCATAAGAATGGGGGTACCCCCGAAATACAAATACCGAAAGGTAGGTAAACGCCGGAGGCCAGAGGCCTCCGGCGTTTGACATGATTTCTCCCGCGCGTTACCTTATTTCTAACGCGGATTGGCGCTCTTTTTATTCGCCCCAGACGGCCCGACGGCCGGCAGGGGATGGGTTGAAAGGCGCTTCGCGGGTGTTCGAAAACCAGCAAAGCGCCTTTTCCCATTCCGGGTAAAGAGCATTCGCTTATCAATCAATTACCGTTAATTTACGAATCATATGGCAGACGCATTCGATCGTTCGAAGCCCCACATGAACGTCGGTACCATCGGTCACGTGGATCATGGAAAGACGACGCTCACGGCGGCAATCCTCAACGTTCTTAACTTGAACGCAGGAGCGGGCTACAAGGCCCGCGCGGAGAAAGTCGAGAACATCGACAACGCTCCGGAAGAGAAGGCACGCGGTATTACCATCGCGCTCCACCACTCGGAGTATGAGTCGCCGAAGCGCCACTACGCGCACATCGACGCTCCGGGCCACGCAGACTACATCAAGAACATGATCACGGGAGCCGCCCAGATGGACGGCGCCGTCCTCGTGGTCGCTGCAACTGACGGCGCAATGCCTCAGACGCGCGAGCACATCCTTCTTGCAAAGCAGGTCGGCGTGCCGAAGCTCATCGTCTTCTTGAACAAGGTGGACATGGTTGATGACAAGGACATGGTGGACCTCGTTGAAGAGGAAATCCGCGAACTTCTCACCAAGCAGGGCTTTGATAAGGACACCCCGATGATTCGCGGTTCCGGCTTGAAGGCCCTCGAGGCGACCAAGGCTGACGATGAGTGGGCCTTGAAGGTCAAGGAGCTCGTCGACACGATGGACACGTACTTCCCGGACCCGGTCCGCGATACGGCCAAGCCGTTCCTTATGCCTATCGAGGACATCTTCTCGATTGAAGGACGCGGTACGGTGGTTACTGGCCGCATCGAGCGCGGCATCGTGAAGGTCGGCGATGAAGTTGAAATCGTGGGCATCCAGCCGACGACGAAGACGACCATCACCGGCATCGAGATGTTCAACAAGCAGCTCCAGGAAGGACAGGCCGGCGACAACGCAGGCATTCTTCTTCGCGGAACGAAGAAGGAAGACGTGCATCGCGGCCAGGTGCTCGCGAAGACCGGTTCGGTGACCCCGCACACGGAATTCGAGGCAGAAGTCTACATCCTCTCGAAGGATGAAGGCGGCCGCCACACGCCGTTCTTCACGGGCTACAAGCCGCAGTTCTACGTCCGTACGACGGACGTGACGGGCGAAGTGACCCTTCCGGAAGGAAAGGAAATGGTAATGCCGGGCGACACCGTCACCTTCAAGGTGAAGTTGACCGCTCCTATCGCTATGGAAGACCAGATGCGCTTCGCTATTCGCGAAGGCGGCAAGACGGTGGGCGCCGGCGTTGTGACGAAGATCACCGCGTAAGCGACTCATCTCTATCACTCGTATGGCAACCGCTAAAGCAACGAAGACCGCTAAGCCTGCGAAAGCAGGGAAGGCGGCTGCCGGTGCCGCTCCGGGAGCCGAAGCAAAGCTTCGCATCAAGGTTCGCGCCTACGAGCACAAGATTCTCGATCTCTCGGTAAAGCAGATTATGGACACGGCTAACCGCTTCGAAGCGAAGACGGTCGGCCCGGTCCCGCTCCCGACTGAGATAAAGCGTTGGACCGTGAACCGTTCTACGTTCGTCCACAAGGACGCGCGCGAGCAGTTCGAGATGCGCATTCACAAGCGACTCATCGATATCCTCTCCCCGAACCCGAAGGTCATCGAGGCTCTCACGAACCTCAACCTTCCGTCCGGCGTGACCATCGATGTGAAAATGGTCTAAGCCTCACGGCAACGACTAAGCGCAAAACCGCCCCGAAAGGGGCGGTTTTGCTATACTTTTTCCATGACCTTTCGGACCGCAGCACTTTTTATGGTTCTTGCCGCCTCCCTGATAATGCTCTTCGAGGTACGGCCGGACTGCAGCGGCTGGCTCCATCCACAAATTGTCACCATATGGACTCCGGATGTGTTACGGACTTGCCCCGGCCCTCCTCCGGGCTTACTCCCGCCTTGGTACGCCCAAATACTGAATATTTTCTAAAACTTGCGCCTTTATAGGGGCTCCTGTATAGTCCTTCTATCGCTACGTACGGCTAACGAGCCGGACCAATGGCCGGGAAGGAGCCCAAAAGGCTCTCGAACGCGCTATTGCTAGCGCGAAATTTTTTACCCAAACCATGAAATTCATACTTGCCCGCAAGGAGCGCATGACTCAGATTTTCCGTGAAGACGGGAAGTCGCTTGCCGGTACCCTTTTGAAGATGAGCCCGTCGACCGTCACTCAGGTGAAGTCGACTGACACTAAGGACGGCTACTCGGCCATCCAGGTCGGTTTTGATGCACAGAAAGTTTCGCGCGTCGCGAAGCCGCAGGCTGGAAAGGCGTTCAAGGTTTTGAAGGAATACCGCGTTGAGAACCCCTCTGACTTCACGGTCGGCTCTGAAATCGCACTCGATACCTTCGCGGTTGGCGACGAAGTGCGCGTTGTCGGTACTTCGAAGGGTCGCGGCTTCGCAGGCGTCGTTAAGCGCTACAACTTCAAGGGCGGTCCGCGCTCGCACGGTCAGAAGCACTCCGAGCGCGAACGCGGAAGTTCTGGCGGCGGTCCGGGCCGTGCGGGAGGCCGCGTTGCGCCTGGCATGAAGATGGCCGGCCGGATGGGCTCTGCGCGCGTTACCGTAAAGAACCTCCGTGTTCTTCACATTGACCCTAAGGCGGGCGAAATCATCATCTCGGGCGCTGTCCCGGGTGCGCGCGGTTCCTTGGTCGAAATCATCGCCGCATAATTTACATACTTATGGCTACTACCAAGAAAGCACCGGCAAAGAAGGCAAAGGCAGCCCCCAAGAAGGCGCCTGCAAAGCGCGCTCCACGCGCAGTAAAGAAAGCTCCGGCTATCGAGGCTGGCAAGGGCGAAGCCGTCATCTACGGCATGAACGGTTCTTCGACCGGCACCATCGCGCTTCCGGCAGAGCTCTTCGGCGCTAAGTGGAATGCCGACCTCGTGCATCAGGTTGTGACCTCAATGCAGGCAAATGCCCGCCCGACCGTCGCCCACACCAAGTTCCGGGGCGAAGTCTCCGGCGGCGGTAAGAAGCCTTGGAAGCAGAAGGGAACCGGACGCGCCCGTCACGGCTCCACCCGCTCTCCGATATGGCGTCACGGCGGTATCACGCACGGTCCGCGCGCAGAGCGCGACTACTCGGTGAAGATTAACCGCAAGATGCGCGCAGCTGCGCTCGTCTCTTTGCTTTCGCGCAAGTACCGCGACGGGGAAGTCATACTCGTCGATAAGCTTTCGTTTGCGACCCCGTCGACGAAGTCCGCGAAGACCGCGCTTGTCGCCATCGCCGCAGGTGCAAACCAGAAGAACCTCATGGAGAAGCGCGCGAACGCCGCCGTCATCGCGCTCTCGAAGAAGGACGTGACTGCCGAGAAGTCCATGCGCAACATCGGCTCGATGATTATCGAAGAGGTCCGCAACTTGAACCCGGTCGACCTTGCGACGAAGAAGTACCTCGTTATCGAGAATCCGGCGGAGTCCTTCCCGATACTCGCGTCCCGTCTCACGAAATAATCTATGGCTATCTTTGGAAACGACACGAAGAAGAAGAGTGCGAAGAAGGCTGAAAAGACCGTAACGGTCGCTGCGTCTTCTGCAAAGACTCTCTCGAACACGAAGCTCGAGAGCGTCATCAAGGCGCCTTGGCTTTCTGAAAAGGCATTGATTGGCACCGAGAAGGGTATCTATGTCTTCGAAGTTCCGCGCGATGCGACGAAGCCCGAGATTAAGGCCGCTATCGAGCGCATCTACAAGGTTGTCCCGGTGAAGGTGAACATCGTGAACCTCCCGCGCAAGTCAAAGGCGATGCGCACGAAGCGCGGCATGGGCTTCCGCGCCGCCCGCCACAAGGCCTATGTTCACTTGAAGAAGGGCGAGACCATCACGTTCGCCTAACGCCGTACTTATGAAATCCTACAAGCCATACACCAAGAGCCGCCGCAACATGACGACGCTTCCGTACCGGGAGCTTCTCTCCGGCGATCGCCCGACGAAGTCCCTGATGAAGGGCAAGAAGCAGCACGCAGGCCGCAACGCATTCGGCCGCGTCACGACGCGCCACCAGGGCGGAGGCCATAAGAAGAGCTACCGCGATGTGGACTTCTCCTACAACAAGAAGGATGTTCCTGCGAAGGTGGAGACCATCGAGTACGACCCGTACCGCACCGGTTTTATTGCACGCGTCGTGTATCGCGACGGCGAGCGTCGCTACGTGCTCGCACCGAAAGATCTCAAAGTCGGCGATACCTTCGTTGTTTCAGAGACTGCACCGGTGAAGGTAGGCAACCGCCTTCCGCTTGGAAAGCTTCCGACGGGCACCTTCGTCTACAACGTCGAGCTTAAGCCGGGCGCTGGCGCGCGCATCGCGCGCTCCGCAGGAAACTACGCGGAAGTTGTAGCGCATGACGCCGGCTTCGCCCAGCTTAAGATGCCGTCGACAGAAATCCGCAAGGTTTCTGACAACGCCTGGGCCTCTATCGGCGCAGTCGGCAACGAGAACTCCCGCCTCGTGAAGTTCGGCAAGGCTGGCCGCTCCCGTTGGATGGGCATCCGCCCGACGGTGCGCGGTACGGCCATGAACCCGGTTGACCATCCGCACGGCGGCGGCGAAGGACGCCAGGGTCGCGGACTCCGCAGGGCAAAGAGCATGTGGGGCAAGCCGACCGGCAAGGGCCAGAAGACGCGCACGCCGAAGAAGTACTCGAATGTGTTCATCGTTTCCCGCCGCAAAGTCGGCAAGAAGAACAAGGGAGGCTAAATTTCACAAAAGAAAAGCCCCGCTCTCGCGGGGTTTTTCTTTTTGTTTTCTGCTCTATGCGGCCATGCTTTGATCGTCTTCCTGATTATCATTCAGTGCGTCGAACGGCACGTCTGCGTCCGTGATTCCTCCCATCGCCGCTATGTCTTCTGCGCGCTTCGCGTGCCTTTTAGCGTCGTGCGCTGCAGCCATTTCTGCTGCAGAGCCGAGCTCATCAAGCGACTTGTCTGCATTTGTAATCGCTGCTTCGCCCATTTTCCGCACCTCGTCCATTCGTTCTCCTGGCATAATCGATTGTCGTTAGTTTCGGTAAGGTTTACCGAAGATAAGTATATAAGAGTCCCTGCCTCCATAGATTTGCCTGTGAATAGCGCACCCCGAAAGCAAACGGCCGTCCTTTCGGACGGCCGTCGCGCCTAGGTAACGCGTGGAAGGACGAAGAGGAAAAAATAGAAAACCCCGCCTATGACGAGAGCTATTAGTATCGCTGCAAGGCCTCCAAGAGTCCCCGCGACCAACCACATGTTATTGCGCTTTGCCGGTCTTTTCATGGGAACTCCTCCCATCCCAGCCCGGCAAAACCCAGTATACGCCTAGCGGAATTCGGCTTTGAGCGCGTTTCCAAGAGACGCGCGCGGGATGCGCAATTCGATGGTTCCGAAGGCGTAGGCGGCTACCTGGTACGGCGGGAAGATAATCACGAGGTCCGAGCCGTCCAAATAGAAGTCTTGGAAGTTTGCGGCGTCCGCCGAGGTACCCGCGTCGAGCATGTCCATATCAGGGTCATATCCCGATGCTGCTTTCATCTGAGCAGGAAGCTTCGTGCGCGCCTGGTTTGAGAGGACCGCAAGATAGTCGGTCGAAGGCGTGAAGAGATCTTTCACGGCGAGTTCGGTGCCCGTAGCCGCGTCAAACGTGAACGTGCGGTAGTACGTATTCGGGTGCGCGCCGAGCGTATCCGCATATATGAGATAGACGTATGAGATGCTCACCGTCGAGGAGTAAATCTTGTAATCGATAGTAAGCGCGTAGTAACGGTCCTTCGAAAGTCCCTGCGTCTGTATATCTTCGGCGGTCAGGTGATTTAATCCCGAGTCCTCTTTAAATTGCGCTATCTGGTCGGTCTCGAATTTTTTCATAGAGGCGACGGCCTTCGCTTCGGCGGCAGGTGAGGCGCTCCACTCAAGCGGGGTAGCTGAAGCGTAGGCTGCGTCTATCTGGTAGTACTGACCCTTGTCGGTGATGTGCTGCTTTACACTGGTCGCAGTCTGAGGGGTCGACGTCGCTTCTCCCGGTGGGCCGATGACCGGGGAGGGGCGGGTCAGAACGAACCAAAGCGCGATACCGGCAAGTATAAGGACAAGGACGGCAATGATAATGGGAACCGGCTTTATGTGATGGGGCTCCGGAGCGGGAGCCGGCGGAGGGGCGATTTCGGGGGGCATGTATCCATCATATCCCATAGTCTTCATGGGCCTGCCGTGAAGAAGCTCGGTTTCGAGCCGTATTTGACACTATTAGCCCTGGCCTGTAGATTAGTCCTATCCGCCTTGCGCGGGTTTTTGCTGAAAAAGCAAAAGGGGGCTGGTTCGAGCGTTCGCGACCCGGGCACATGGGGGTATAGCCCCCGGTGCACGGGCTCCTTCGTTAGCACCAGTTTCCCGAAAACCCTAAACCCACAATGTCACGCTCACTTAAGAAAGGCCCCTACGTCGACGTAAAGTTGATGAAGAAGGTCAAAGACAAGAAGCCGGCCTCTGCCGGGGTGATTAAGACGTGGGCGCGCGCATCCCAGATTGCTCCGGAGTTCGTCGGATTCACCTTCGGCGTCCATAACGGAAAGTCTCATATTGAAGTCCTCGTCACCGAGGACATGGTCGGCCATCGCTTGAGCGAGTTCTCACCGACCAAGAAGTTCGTCCGTCACGGCGGAAAGATGCAGAAGGAGCTCGAACAGAAGAAGAAGGACTCTGAAATCGCTGCTGCAAAGTCTGCGAAGGAAGCTCCGGCCGCAGCCCCTGCCAAGAAATAACGTATGAAGGCCGAACTTAAATCCCACAACCAGCCTCCGCGCAAAGTCCGCCTCGTAACAGACCTTGTGAAGGGAAAGAAGGTGCCGGCGGCTATCGCTGCGCTTTCGTTCCTCCCGAAGCGCGCCGCAGAGCCCATTAAGAAGCTCATCATGTCGGCTGCCGCAAACGCAAAGAACATGGGTGAGAACCCGGACCAGCTCGTCGTGAAGACCATTCGTGTCGATTCTGCCGGCATGCTCGTGAAGTTCATGCCGCGCGCGCATGGCCGTGCCGCTCCGATTCGCCGCCGCAAGAGCCGCGTCCAGATTGAGCTCGCGACCAAATAATTTTTATGACTCATACCGTACATCCTTACGCGCACCGCCTCGGCATCATCCGGGATTGGAAGAGCCGCTGGTTTGCTGGCGATAAGAAGAGCTACCGCGAGAACATTGTCGTTGACGAGGCACTCCGCGCGTACCTCATGAAGAAGCTCCGCGCTTCGTACGTCGCTGATATTGAAATCGAGCGCTCGGCTGCAGAAATCCGCGTGGTGCTGCACACCGCGCGCCCAGGACTTGTTATCGGCCGCTCCGGCGAGAACGCCGGCAAGCTCCGCAAGGAACTTACGGATGTTGTGCGCCGCGTCGCTCCGAACCACAACCGCTCGGTGAAGCTCGACATCATGGAAATCCGCCAGCCGGAAACCAATGCCGCAGTCGTCGGCTACATGATTGCTGAAGGCCTCGAGAAGCGCCTTCCGTTCCGCCGCGTTTTGAAGTCGACCGTCGAGAAAGTCATGGCGGTCCGCGAAGTCATCGGCGTGCGCATCGTCATCTCCGGCCGCCTCGGCGGCGCAGATATGTCCCGCACTGAGCAGATTAAGAAGGGCCGCATTCCGCTCCAGACCTTCCGTGCAAACATCGACTACGCGCATGTCGAAGCGCATCTTCCGTACGGCCAAATCGGCATCAAGGTTTGGATTTACCTCGGCGACACCTTCGGCACTGATCGCGCAGCGGGTACCGCCCAGGCTCCGGCGCGTGCGAATTCTCCGCGCTAATACTGACTTATGTTGTTTCCTAAAAAAGTAAAGCATCGCAAGTGGCAGACCGGACGCAAGTCCCCGGCAAAGCTTTCGCGCCCGGAGACGCGCGGCACCTCCGTTGCGTTCGGCTCGCACGGCCTTAAGGCGACGACCGCGTCCCGCGTCACCTCCAACCAAATTGAAGCCGCTCGTAAGGTGCTTACCCGTGTCACGGGCAAGGGCGGCAAGCTCTGGATTCGCATTTTCCCGGACCGCCCGGTCACGATGAAGCCGGCAGAAGTGGGCATGGGTTCGGGTAAAGGCGATCCGAAGCATTTCGTATTCGAAGTTCGCCCGGGCCGCATCCTCTTCGAGCTCGATGGCGTCGAGGACGCAATCGCACGCGACGCCATGCGCCGCGCAGGCTCCAAGCTCCCGGTGAAGTCCACCGTCATCACCCGCTAGGCCCATGAAAAAAAAGAACATCTCATTCATGGATAAGGAAGCAGGAGAGCTCGTAAAGCTCCTCGGCGAGAAGCGCGAAGAGCTCCGCAAGCTCCGCTTCGAGGCTGCTGGCTCGCGCCCTAAGGACTCGAATGCGCCTGCAAAAACCCGCCGGGAAATTGCTCGCATCCGCACCGCATTGACCGCCAAGAAGAAGGCCGCATAACTATTATGGAAACTACTATTTCAAAACCGCAGAGCTTCAAGGGCGTCGTCGTAAAGACGGCGATGAAAGACACGGCTACCGTCGCGGTCTCGCGCTACGTGAAGCATCCGAAGTACAAGAAGTACCAGACGCGCACGAAGAAGTATCTCGTGCATGATCCGGGCAACACGGTCCAGGTCGGCGACCGCGTCACCATCGTCGGGTGCCGTCCGATATCGAAGCTGAAGCGCTTCATGATAGCCAAATAAGTATGATTCAGGACCGCTCAATCGTTACTGTCGCAGACAACACCGGAGCCAAAGTAGGCCGCGTCTTCAAGGTGCTCGGCGGCTCGAAGCGCCGGTACGCGGGCTTGGGAGACGTTGTCGTCATCTCCATCCAGACGGCAGAGCCCCGCAAGGCCACCAAGAAGAAGGACATCTGCAAGGCGGTCGTCGTCCGCCAGACCAAGCCGTTTCGCCGGGCGAACGGCTCCTATGTGCGCTTCGATGACAACGCGGTGGTTATCATCGAGAAGCAGGGCAAGGAAATGGGCCCGAAAGGAAACCGCGTCTTCGGCCCGGTTGCGCGCGAATTGACTGAGCGCGGATGGCAGAACATTGCGTCTCTCGCCCCCGAAATCGTCTAACCCTTTATGCGCAAATACACCGATACCAAGCAGAAGTCCTACGCCTCCCGCAAGAAGCGCGGACCGAAAGAGAACCGCCACGCGGTCGCCAAGATGAAAATCAAGAAGGGCGACACGGTGATGGTCGTGTCCGGCAAGGACAAGGGGAAGACGGGCGAAGTCGTCCGCGTTATTCCGCGCAAAGGCCGCGTCGTCGTCGATGGCGTTGCGCTCGCCAAGCGCCACCTGCGCCGTACGGGCGCGAATCAGTCCGGCCGAATCGTCGAGCGCCCGGCCGCTATCAATGCCTCGAACGTCATGCTTCTCGATCCTGAGAGCAAGAAGCCGACGCGCGTCGGGCGCGAAAAGCAGGACGGGAAGAACGTCCGCATGACGAAGAAGAGCAAGACCGTACTCAAGTAGCCCTATATTTATGATGCTCTCAAAAGAAAAACAGCAGAATGCCTTTGAGGCCTTGAAGGCCAGCCAGGGCTACACCAATAAGTTCCAGGCTCCGCGCATCACGAAGGTGGTCGTGTCTTCCGGAACCGGGAAGGCGAAGGACAAGGCGCGCAACAAGCTCGTCGAAGAAAAGCTCGCCCGCATCACCGGCCAAAAGCCGTCTGCGCGCGCTGCAAAGACCTCCATCGCTCAGTTCAAGATGCGCGAAGGCGACATCATCGGCTTCCAGGTGACGCTCCGGGGCGCCCGCATGTACCAGTTCCTCGACAAGGTCATCCACATCGCACTCCCGCGCACCCGCGACTTCCGAGGCATCGCCGAGACCGCCGTCGACCAGATGGGCAACCTCACCATCGGCATCAAGGAAAACTCCATCTTCCCGGAGACTTCTGATGAAGACCTCAAGGATGTGTTCGGCCTCGCCATCACTATCGTCACGACCGCAAAGACCAAGGAAGAAGCCCTCGAGTTCTTCAAATATTTGGGCGTCCCCTTCAAGAAATAAGGAAGAGAAAAACCGCCGAAAGGCGGTTTTTCCTTATAGATAGGCTTGTTTGACACCAGGGAAGCGCGCTGGTAGTATCCCTCTACGCCCTCAGCGGCGCTTTTTCTTTAAAAAGCGCCCAGCGAGTGAGGATAACCCCGGGGTTTACCCCGCCGGTTCCCGAGCGAGCAATCGGGGGGCGCATATATACCCTCATGGCTAAACGCTCACAACTCGCGCGCCTCGCAAAGCGCCAGAAGCTCGTAAAGAAGTACGCAGAAAAGCGTGCGGCTTTGAAAGCTGCCGGCGATTACGAAGGTCTCCAGAAGCTCCCGAAGAACGCTTCTCCGGTGCGCATTAAGAACCGCTGCGCCATCACCGGCCGGGGTCGCGGATATATGCGCGCGTTCGGCCTCTCCCGCATCCAGTTCCGCGAGATGGCGCGCGAAGGAAAGATTCCGGGCATTAAGAAAGCATCTTGGTAATTTTCGTATGGTAAGCGACCGCGTAGGAGATTTCATAATCCGTTTGAAGAATGCAGGCGCTATCGGTGCTTCGAGCGTCGCGCTCCCGCACTCGGGCCACATCGAGGCTATCGCAAAGAAGTTGAAGGAGCTCGGCTTCGTCTCCGATGTCTCCTCCGTAAAGAAGGATGACCGGACGATGCTCGAGGTCGCGCTTGCGTACACCGACCGGGGCGAGCACAAGATTCACGGCGTGAAGCGCGTCTCGAAGCCTGGCCGCCGCCTCTATGTTTCTGCGCGCGACGCGCACAGCGTCAAGAACGGCATGGGCGCGCGCATCCTTTCGACCCCGAAGGGCATCCTTTCGGATGCGCAGGCCCGCAAAGTGCGCGCCGGCGGGGAGAACCTTTTCGAAATCTGGTAATACTTGTATGTCTCGCCTCGCAAAAAAGCCCATCGCCATCCCCGCAAAGGTCCAAGTGACTTCGGAAGACGGCATGCTCACCGTAAAGGGCGCTAAGGAGACGCTTACGCGCCCGGTGCATTCCTCCGTTTCTATAAAAGTCGTTCCGGAAGGCGTTGAGATAAAGGCGAAAGATACCTCGCGCCTCGCAAATGCCCTTACCGGCACCTTTGCTGCGCACGTTAAAGCGATGATGCAAGGCGTCGAGACTCCGTTCAAGAAGACGCTCATCCTCACGGGCGTCGGCTACAAGGTAGAACTCAAAGGCAAGGACCTCGTCTTCAACGTTGGATTCTCGCACCAGGTAACGCTTCCGGTTCCTGAAGGCATCACGGCGACTGCGGTGAAGAACGTCATCACGGTCGAAGGCGCTGACAAGCAGAAGGTCGGGCAGTTCGCCGCAGAAATCCGCGCGGTGAAGCCGCCGGAGCCGTACTTGGGGAAGGGCATCAAGTACGACGACGAGACGATACTGCGCAAGCAGGGCAAGAAGGCGGTCTAATCTTTTATGGCATCTACTTCAACAAAATCAGAACTCCGCGCACGGCGCCACAAGCGCATCCGCGCGCGCATAACCGGTACGGCAGAGCGCCCGCGCCTTGCGGTGTTCCGTTCGAACAAGTTCATCAGCGCGCAGGTCATCGACGACGGCGCGGGGAAGACCTTGGTATCGGTACACGGCCGGGAGTTCCCAGGCTCCTTGGGCAAGCAGGCAGGCGCGGTAGGGAAGGCGGTTGCAGAGCGCGCAAAGAAGGCGGGCATCGGCGCCGTCGTCTTCGATCGCGGAGGCTATGCATACGCTGCGCAGATAAAGAGCCTCGCAGACGCCGCACGCGAGGGCGGGCTGGAGTTTTAAAATATGACCGACACGACCACTATGGATACTGAAGTTAAGGAGACGGAAGCAGTTCCGGAGGCTCCGGTTGCTGAGTCTGCACCGGCCGCAACGGGCCGTGATGGCGCGCGCGGTGGACGCGGACGCGGAGGAAATGACCGTCGCGGCGGCGGACGCCCGCGCGAGCGCGCCCCAAGGGAGCGGAGCGAATTCGACTCCGTTACGGTAGACGTGCGCCGCGTGGCGCGCGTTATGGCCGGCGGACGCCGCTTCTCCTTCAGCGTCACTATCGTCATCGGCGACCGCAAGGGACGCGTCGGCGTGGGTATCGGCAAGGCGGCAGACACCGCGCTCGCTATCGACAAGGCGACCCGCGACGCCAAGCGCCACATGATTACCGTTCCGCTTACGAAGACCAACTCCATCCGCCACGAGGTTTCCGCAAACTACGCATCCTCGACCTTGGCAATCGTTCCTTCGCCGGGACGCGGCCTTGTCGCAGGTTCTGCAATGCGCACCGTGCTTGAGTTCGCGGGCGTCACCGATGTGGTCGGCAAGATCCTCTCGCGCACGAAGAACAAGCTCACGATTGCGCGCGCAACCATCGTCGCGCTTAAGAAGCTCCGCACCTCCGATAAGGCTTCTTCCTAATTTTATGCAAACGAACACTCTCAAAGCACGCACGCCCCGCCAGTCGACCGACCGCGTCGGTCGCGGCGGAAAGCGCGGAAAGACCTCGGGTCACGGCATCAAGGGCCAGAAGGGACGCTCGGGACGCCGTATGCGCCCGGAGATGCGCGACCTTGTGAAGAAGCTCCCGAAGCTTCGCGGTCACGGCAAGAACCGCTCAAAGACGGTTCGCGTGAAGTCTTTGATGCGTCCCGTGAACCTCGCGGCGCTCGAGCACCACTTCGCCGCCGGCGATACGGTCAATCCGGCGACCCTTCTCGAGAAGGGCCTCATCTCGATGCGCGGGGGACGCGTTCCGGCGGTGAAGATACTCGGCACCGGCGAGCTTACTAAGAAGCTCGCGGTCTCCGACGTTGCGGTTTCGGCAAGCGCGAAATCAGCGATTGAAAAGGCAGGCGGGTCCGCCCTCTAGCAATGATCAATGCCGCAATTCACAAGTTCAAAGTAATCTTCGGCGATCCGGTGCTCCGGATGCGCATCCTCTTCCTGTTCGGCGCGCTCGCCTTGTTCCGGCTTCTCGCATCTATTCCCATTCCGGGCGTCGACCAGGTGCGCCTCCAGGCATTCTTTGCAAACAACCAGTTCTTCGGGCTCCTTTCCGTATTCTCGGGCGGAGGGTTCTCGACCTTGTCGGTGGTGATGCTCGGCGTCGGCCCCTACATCACGGCATCCATCATCATGCAGCTTGCGACCGTCATCTTCCCTCAGGTGAAGCGCATGTACACCGAAGACGGGGAAGCGGGACGCACCAAATTCATCGCGCTCTCGCGCACCATCACCATCCCGCTTGCCATCCTCCAGGGCATCGCGTTCCTTTCCTTGCTCGAGACGCAGGGCATTATCGACGCGCTTACGCCGTTTGCGTTTGCGACCAACGTCTTCCTCGTCGCTGCAGGCTCGATGCTTCTCATGTGGCTCGGCGAACTCATGACTGAGTTCGGCATCGGAAACGGCGTGTCGCTCCTCATCTTCACGGGCATCATGTCGCGCATCCCGGCGGGCATCTCCCAGCTTGCCTTCACCGCGAGCGCGGCGTCCATCCCGGCGTACCTGGGCTTTGCGGTCCTCGGCCTTCTCGCGGTCTACGCGGTGGTGACGGTCTCCGAGGCTGAGCGCTCCATTCCGATAGCGTACGCGCGCCAGGTGCGCGGGGCCGCAATGACGGGGGGCGCGGCGACGTACCTTCCGATACGCCTCCTCCAGGCGGGCGTGATTCCCATCATCTTCGCGCTCTCGCTCCTCCTTCTCCCTCAGATGGTGCTTTCGGGCCTCACGGCGGTAGGCGTTTCCGGCCTCGCGGGCGCATCCGCAGCCTATGCTGCCTTCTCTGCGAATCCTTGGGCGCACGGCGCGGTCTACTTCGTGCTCGTCATCATGTTTACGTACTTCTACACCTCGATAACCTTCGAGCCGCACCGCGTTGCGGAAAATCTCCAGAAGACCGGCGCCTTCATCCCCGGAGTCCGCCCCGGACGCGAGACCGAGACCTACATCGGCAACGTCGTGAACCGCATTACGCTTCCGGGCGCATTCTTCCTCGGCCTTCTCGCTGTAATTCCGTTCATCGTCCAGGGACTGACCGGTGTTACGGCAATCCTCATCGGTGGTACTGCGCTCCTCATTGCCGTCACCGTTCTCCTCGACTTGATACGAAAAATCGACGCACAAGCATCCTTGAGCGAATATTAATTCGCGCGCGTGCTTCGTGATACATTAGCCGTATGGATTTGAATACTGTTTTGTTCATCGGAAAGCCGGGAAGCGGGAAGGGCACGCAGGCTAAGCTCCTGTCGGAGAAAACTGGCTGGCAGACGATGGTCTCCGGCGACATGTTCCGCGCGCTTGCAAAGGAAGACAGCTTCATCGGAAAGAAAACGAAAGCGGAGAATGATGCCGGCCTGCTTGCTCCTGATTGGTGGGCGATGTACTTCTTCCAGAAATCCATCCTGAATCATCCGCACGAAGCGGGCGTCATCTTCGACGGCTTCGGCAGGAAAGTTCCTGAGGCAAAGGTTGTCATCGACGTGCTCAACTGGCTCGAGCGCCCGTTTTCCGCAGTGCATATAAAAGTTTCTGATAATGAAATCCGCGATCGCCTCGAGAAGCGGAGCTCAGTCTCGGGGCGCCCCGACGACGGCGTTATCGAAAAGCGCCTTGAGGAATACCGCACCTTCACCGACCCTGCCATCGAAGTGTTCCGTTCGGCAGGGAAGCTCGCCGAAGTAGATGGCGAAGGCTCCGTAGAAGACATACATGCGCGCATAATTTCCGCGCTCGGCATCAAATGATAGTAAAAACCCCGGAGGAGCGGGAAGGCATCGCCGAGTCCGGCCGCCGGCTCGCAGTTATTCTCGAAAAAGTCGCGAAAGAGGCGAAGGTCGGCGTTTCGACGAGGACGCTCGACGAGCTTGCCGAGAAGCTTATCCGCGACGGAGGCGATGAGCCGGCATTCCTCGGCTACCGCCCCGAACGCGCGATGCGCCCGTACCCGGCGACCCTCTGCGTTTCCATAAACGATGAAGTCGTGCACGGCATCCCGAATGAGTCTCCGCGCATTCTTGCGGATGGTGATATTGTCGCGCTCGATATCGGCCTCATCCATAAGGGATTCATCTCCGATACTGCAGTCACGGTTGCGATAGGGAAGGCAGACGCAGAAACGAAGAAGCTCATGGACATAACCCAGCGCTCGCTTGAAGCGGGGATAAAAGCGGCACGTCCTGGAAATCGCGTCGGCGACATTTCGCATGCGATAGAAAGCGCGTTCGATGGTTCGGGTTTTGCGCTTGTTAAGGTGCTCGGCGGGCACGGGGTAGGCGCTCACGTTCACGAAGAGCCTTGGATATCGAATGTGGGGCATCCGGGAACAGGCGAAGAGCTTGTAGAAGGCATGGTGCTCGCCCTGGAGCCTATCGCAAACGCCGGCAAGGCCGCAGTCGTGCTCGCGCCCGACGGCTATACGTACCGGACCCGCGACGGCTCGAAGAGCGCGCACTTCGAGCATACGATTCTGATAGAAAAGGACCGTACACTCGTCCTTACCCGGCGCCCCTCTGAGAAGTAGCGCCCTTTCGCGCGGTGCGATATAGTGCCCGTATAGAAGCGCCTGCGGGCGATTTTTACTAAAAACATATGGCCCATCCTAAAGAAGAAAAGGTTCTCATCATCCTGAAGCCGGACGCCGTGCATCGCGGACTTCTCGGCGACATCATGACCCGGTTCGAGCGCAAAGGGCTCAAAGTCATCGGCATGAAGATGATGCAGCTCGAGGACGCGATTCTCGAAGCGCACTACGCCCACATCAAGGACAAGCCGTTCTTCGGCGGGGTAAAGTCATTCATGAAAACGGCTCCCGTCGTCCTCATGGCGCTCTCCGGCATCCGCGCAGTCGACTCCACCCGCATCATCGTCGGCCCTACCCGGGGCTATGAGGCGGCCGCAGGCACCATCCGGGGCGACTTCTCGCTCTCAACCCAGTCGAACCTGGTGCATGCCTCGGATTCGGTAGAAAACGGCGAGGCTGAAGTGGCCCGCTTCTTCAAGGCAGACGAATTGTTCGATTACCGCCGGAACGATTTTGACTACGTCTACGCCGAAGAGGTCTAGTCCGCACCCACTTTCAGGAGGGGTATAGTAGGAGCACGCCGCCTTCATGACTGGGGAACCTTCGGATCCGAAACCTCAAAAGCCAGAAAGCATACCTGAGCGCAACAAACGGCGCTTGACCGAGGCTGTGCAGCGGAAAGTGAACGCGGAGAATAACGTACAGCCGTATATAAATCGCTTCATCGCTTCGGTTCCGCCTATGATGGATGCAGTAGTTGCCGAGAGCAAAGCGGGGCGGTTCACGCCTGAAATCCGCGAACGCGTCGCGGATTTCAATGCCTTTCTTCAGAAATTCAGAAAGGACGGCGAGGACATTAACACGATTGGGCTTGCGGTGGGGACCTCGTTTCCGGGATTATTTGTGGTAAAGCGCGAGATGCTCGAACGGGAGTCTCTCTCGGATGAAGAGATTGAAAATATTGCTACCGAGTTTTACGGCCCATTTGCTGAATTGAAAAAAGGCCAATACGAGGCGATTCGAGATGGGCGGGAAGTTCTCCGGCGTACGCTTGATGGGTTCCCTGACTCTCCGATTCGCGACGCGCTTCTCAAGATAGAGGAGGCTATGGACGCTGCCCTTGAGCTCCTCTTTCCACCGGTTCGCCACTAATCTCCGGGACGAGGAGTATACTGGTTCTGGAGCCGGTTCTTGCAATGCAACTTGCGTCAACTCCGGGAATCCTATATCAGGCGTGAAGGCGAACACTCCGGTGTTCCAAATCAAAGCCGTGCGGATACCCACCTATATACATGAGTTGCCGCCAAGGACGGTTCCAGTAAAAACCCGCCAGAAGGCGGGTTTTTACTATCTCTTCATGTCGGAAGTGAGCAGAAGCTCGTCGTCCGGACCCTTATTCTTCTGTACCTGTTCGGCGAGAAGCTCTTCAACGCTCGGGCCCCCGACAGGTCCGCCCGCTGCGCGCGCGTCTGCGGACTTCTTTGCGGCCAGCTCCGCTATCTCGGGGAGCATGCTTCTTGAGGTCGAAAGATCGACTTCCGGAGTAGAGAGCCCCTCCTTCTCAAGCTTCCGGACCGCCTCTATTCCAGAGCTGTCTCTGCTGTTGTCGTTCGCCCCTGCTTCGTTCATTCCTTCCATATAACCGGCAGTGTATCACCCATGCTAAAATCGTCGAATATGCGTCTCCGCTGGCTCCTGGGAGCCTTAGTGCTATGCGGAGCCCTCCTCGGGCTCCATCTCGTCGCGCTTGAGCGCTTCTGGTACTGGCAGTATCCCGTATTCGACATCCTCATGCATGTGCTCGGCGGAGTAGCGCTCGGCGCGTTCGGCGTCGCGCTCGTTCCGCGCCAGCGCCCGCTCGTATTCCTCCTTGCCATGTTCGTAGTCTTCGTCGGGTGGGAGATTATCGAATATGCGGGCGGAGTCACCCGCGTCGAATCGAACTATCTGTACGACACGGCACACGATCTCCTGAACGATGCGCTCGGGTCGGTGGCCGTATACGTGCTTGCTCGCTACACCATATGGCGCTCCGCGTAACCACGTATGGAGCGGCTGAGACCGTCACTGGCTCGAACTTTCTCGTCGAGAGCCCGGAAGGGGGGAAGCTCCTTATCGACTGCGGAATCGAGCAGGGGAAGGACTATTCAGAAGAAGAAGTGCGCGCTCCGTTTCCGTACGATGTTGCGTCTATCGATGCGCTTGTCATAACGCACGCGCACTTGGATCACATCGGCCGGGCGCCGCAATTGATGCGGCGGGGATTCCGAGGAAAAGTGTATACGACTCCGCCTACGCGCGACTTGATGGAAGCGATTCTGCGCGACAGCGCCCGCATACTCCTGCATGATGCGAAAGCGCGCGGGATGGACCCGATTTATGATGAACCGGATGTGGACCGTCTGCTTTCGGTCATCGAGCCATTGCCGTATAGAACCGAGAAGTCGGTCGCGCCCGGCCTTTCCATATATTTACGCGACACGGGCCATATCTTGGGCTCCGCGAGCGTGCGGGTGAAAGGGGAGGGCGGTGCTGCGTTTGCCGTAACGAGCGACCTCGGAAACTCCCCGGCAATACTGCTTCCGGACGCCGAACCCATTCCGGACGCCGATGCCGTCCTCATCGAGAGCGTATACGGCGACCGGCAGAATCCCGAGAAGGCACATCGAGTAGAGAAGCTTCAGGAAGTGCTGACGCGCGCCCTGGCGCGCGGCGGGACGGTGCTCATACCGTCGTTCTCCATCGAGCGCACCCAGCTCATGCTCTATGAAATCGGCATGCTCTTCGCCGGAAAGAAAGTTCCGGAAGTTCCCGTGTTCCTCGACTCTCCGCTTGCGATTACGGTCACTGATATCTACAAGAAGTGGGGCAAGGAGTATTTCAATGCGGACGCAAAGGAAGAATCGAGTCACGGGCACGACATCTTCGATTTTCCATTCCTTACGATGACGCGCTCGCGCGAAGAATCCGAAGCCATACGCGAGAAGCAAGGGGCCAAGATTATCATCGCGGGCGCAGGCATGAGTCACGGCGGACGTATCGGCAGATGGGAACAGCAGTACTTGGGCGATCCGGCCAGCACGCTCATTATGGTTGGGTACCAAGCACCAGGAACCCCAGGACGTATGATGCAGGACGGTTCCAAGACGGTGCACATCGATAGGGAAGAAGTACGGGTGCGCGCAACTATAGAAGTACTGCACGGATGGAGCGGACACGCTGACCGCGACGGACTCCTCGCGTTCGCCGAAAAATGCCTTCCGCGCACAAAGACTTTCCTGGTCGGCCTCGGAGAACCCTCTTCTGCGCGTTTCCTGGCCCAGCGGATCCATGACTATCTCGGTGTCAAAGCGATAGTACCGACGACCGGGCAGGTGTTTGAGGTGGAAAAGGGAGACGCGATATCATAACGGCATGTCAGAAGACGACCCTACGAAGCCGAGACCGAAAGAAGAATCGCTCGGCGAGCTGACCGAAGAGGAAGAAGGCGTGCTGTATATGATGGGCGAGTTCTATAAGCGCATGGGCGTCGACAATCCTGAAGACAATCCGGGAATCAGCTTCATGCTCGAGCATCAGCGGCTCGGGTTTCTCCTCACTCACGCGCTCGAAGACTTGTGCGATATCGATAGGCCTCTGTATTTGCGCGTGGTTCTGCTTGCGCGAATGGACTACCAACGCTTCCTTGATGCGATAAACAGCGCGCTTGCACAGGACCCGATGATAGATGATGCGCGCGCGGAGCACTTCATCGACCAGCCTATCGACCTTTCGTTCAGCGGACTTATGACCAACGATGGGCACGATTTGCGAGCCGGCCTCATATCCTGGCTCGCGGACAAACCGCACGCAGAGAAGTTCCGTCGCATCCTCGAGCGGCTTCAAGAACTCCTGCCCGAGGATGCAGACCCTGATTTCTAGGAGCGGTATACTAATAGCATGATGGGACCAGAGGATATGTCAGGCGGTACGTACCACGCTCCTGAAGAGCACAATCCGACGTGGACTGATTTCGATTCAGCTGTAGGAAAAATCGACGCCCATAAGAACTTAAGCGACGCAGAACGACAGGCGCTCCATGATGCCGGACAAGATGATGCACTTTCGGCAAATGAATTTCCTTGGATGGAAGATGCAACTTCTGCGCATTACGACCCTAACCTTGATCCATACCGAGAGGGCGGGGCTGTCGAAGATGACGGACGCGACGAGGAAGACAACCTGAAATACCCGGTAGATAAATAAGAAAAAGCCCCGCGCGAGCGGGGCTTTTTCTTCAGGGAAGGGGAGTTAGGAAACCTTCTTCGCGATGCGGGCGAACACCTCCGGATGATTCGTCGCCATCGTCGCGAGGACCTTGCGGTCGAGGGCAACACCGCCCTTCTTAAGGGAGTCGATGAACTTGCTGTAGCTCTTGAAGCCGTTCTCGCGGACCGCCGCGTTCAAGCGGACAATCCAAAGCTGGCGGAAGTCGTTCTTCTTATCCCGGCGGTGGGCGAAGGCCTGCTTTCCGGCATGGACGAGCGACTCGTACGCCGCCTTCTCCTTCTTGGAGCGGGCATGGCGGTAGCCCTTCGCCATCTTCAAGACATTCCGGCGGGTCTTTGCTGACTGAACTCCTCCTTTTACTCGTGGCATAGGAAATTAATTAAACAGGATTATGCAGCGGCGCTCTTCGCCTTCTTAGCGGAAGACCCTCCGAGGAAGCGGCGCTTCAAGCGGTTCGAGAGCGCAAGCTGGACGCCGCGTTTCTTCACGCCCTTGGTGCGGCCGCGCTCTTTCGCATTGAAATGGTCCTGGCCGGGCTTGCGGGCAAGGATTTTGCCGGTCCGGGTGACCCGCATGCGCTTCGTGTATGACTTATTGGTTTTCATGGGTTTTCTTTGGTTTCGGAAGGCTGCTTTTTCGCGGCGCCCGGGTCGCGCTCGACGATGCCGGCGAACCCCTTGGGGGAGCGGGCGACCGGCTCGGAGACGCGGTAGGCGTACGGAATGAGCATCAGGAACTTCTCGAGCCGCTGCTTCAGGAAGGCCTCCTCCATGCCCTTGTACCGGCCTTTGAGGAAGAGCTCCGCGCGAACGCGGTGCCCTTCGGCAAGCCATTCGGCTGCCTTCTTGGCCTTCAAGCGCATGTCGTTTTCTCCCGTGCCGACCTTTATCTGGACCTCTTTGGTCTCGGATACCTTGGCCTTTGCCCGGGCCGCACTCTCCTTTTTCTTCGACTCGTATTGGAATTTACCATAATCCATGACTTTCGCAACGGGCGGGACGGCGTTCGGCGATATCTCGATAAGGTCGAGGCCGGCCGTCTGGGCAGCCTTCATAGCCTCCTCAAAGGAAAGCACGCCGAGGTTCTCTCCTGCGGCGCCTATGACGCGGAGCTTATCCGCGCGTATCTCCCCGTTGATGCGTGTTCTGTCGGTACTCAAAGCGTTGTTCTAAGGACTATAGCACGAAGAAGGGCGTATATCAAAGCGCTTAGCGCTTCTTTAGGAGCCCGCGCGGGACCTTCGCGAAGAAGGGGAGATAGATGTCGTCTGAAAGCGGAATCGAAAGCTCCCGGCTCTGCACCCGTTGCGAGAACTCCATCGGCGCGTCCTCAATGATTGCGAGCGGCTGGCGCTCGGCGCCCTCTCCCATGACGAGCACGGCAGAAGACGCTAGGCAGTCAGCGACATTCGTCTTCTCGAACTTGAACGCACGGCCGAACAAGTCTTTCTTCCCGACGTAATCATGGAGCCCCTTCATGCCGGCGTAGCCGAGCGCAAGGCCGACGATGCCGGCGCGAAGCGGAAGCACCCGGCTATCCGTAATCAGTACGCCGAGCCGCTTCACACGGTAGCGCTTCATAAGTTCGGTGCGCAGTGCTGACGCCGCCCTGTAACTATCTTTGGGAAGAAGCACGAGCTTGCCGTCGGCGTTAGATTCATCGATGCCGGCATTTGCAATAAAGAACCGGTCCTTGAGCGTGAGCCATACCCATTTCGTCTTCATCGCGAAATCGCTTTCCGCGCGGATGAGCTTCTCCTTGGATTTGTTATCCGTGAGCGCTGAAGTCCGCCCTTCAGCGAGCGCGGCAATCTTCGAGGTCACGACCAGTACCGAGCCGTCTCGGAGTGTAGGAATATGGGCGACGACAAAATCCGCGAGGTTTTCGCGCTCGCGGAAAATGCGGGTTTTTACGGGCCGGACCTGCATGGTGCGGGCAGTATAGCCCAAAACGCCTTAATGCGTTCCTAACCCGCTTCTTTCTATGATTCCCGGCGTATTCATCGATAACCACATCGTATGGCAACCATCATAAATACCCCCGGCGGGCAGCCGGATACTGGAAACTCAGCGACCATCTGGGTAGTAGGCCTTATCATCATCGTGCTTATCGGCCTCTTCGCATTCTTCGTGTGGCCCGGCATGAATAACCAGGCAGCACCGACGAATACGACTATCGTCGAGCCGACACCGCAGCAGCCTCAGCCGTCCAATGTGTACAACACTACTGTTAACGCCACTACTACCGTCAACAACAGCACGACGACGAATCCGTAAGCAAAAAGAAAACGCGGCCGCTCGAAGCGGCCGCGTTTTCTTTATATCGGTTACGCCCCCTTTTCTTTCAAGAGCCGGATGCCTACATATGCGAGCGGGGTGTAGAGGAGGCCAAGCACAATCTTCATGATCCACCAGGTTACTGCGGCGGAAATAAGGGTCCCTATGGGATATACCCCGTAGAGCGCAATACCCATGAATAGGATAGTGTCGAAGGCCTGGCTCCATATGTTCGATATGAGCGAACGAAGCCAGAACGCGTTCGGCACGCTCCCTTCGTCCATGCGTTTCTTAGCGAAGAAGAACGCGAGCACGTCCTGGTATTCGCCGACCGCGTACGCTACGACTGATGCGATAGCGAAGCGAAGCGAGACGCCGAATATGATGCCGTATGCGTTCTCGGCCCATGCCGCATCGGCAGACCAGGGCACCGTCACCGATACGATGTTGTAGAGGATGAAGAGCAGGGTAGAGATGATTCCAGAGAGCACGAAATACTTTGCAATCCTCTTCCCATATACTTCGCCGACGACATCGGTCATCAGGAATACGACGGGGAACATGAATACCCCCACCGAGAGATGAAGGCCGAAGGGAAGCGGCATGAGCTTTATAGCGAGCGTATTCGCGGCGACCAATGACGTTATATAGACAGCGAGCGCGATAAGGATCTTCTTGAGCGCGGATTCTGAGAGCTGAGGCATAGCAATGGATTATGCGGCCGTTCGGCCGCAGGGATAAATAGGGAAGCGGACGCGCTTAAGAGCCGATGGACCAGGTCCTGATGTGCCCGTTCGTAAGCATGCGGGCACTATAGCGGATTTATAGAAAAAACGCCCGGGGCATATGCCCCGGGCGTTTTCCCCGCATCTCTACTGCGTCGAAGGGGCGGATGTCGCCTGGTTCACGTCCTTGCTGAACTCCTTCAATATGCTCGCAAGGCCGTCGAGCGCCGCCTGGCAGTCCGCTTCGTTTGCCTGCGGGCCCCGGCACTTCGCTTCAATGTCGTTTCGAGCCTGCGTCACGTCCTGCTTGCCCTGCTCAAGCACGAACCCGAGATTGTGCTGTTCCCGGTCCCATTGCTGCCACATCATGAATAGGAGAATGATAACGACGAGCACCAGCACGCCCGTCGCCATCTTCCAGCCCTTCGCAGTAGAGTCCATAGTTTTGGTTCGATGATTACTAACGGGCGAGTTGTACTCCTCTCCCGGTGAAGGGTTCATGAAGCCGTATCCAAGGCATAACCGGGTATATACTTATAAGAGCATGACGCCCAAGCGTGCCCTCTCGGTCCGTTCGAAGATAGTGTTCGCACTTCTTGCGAGCATGGTGGTGCTCTGCGTCGCCCTCCTTGCGACATCACTCTCCGTCCTTCAGGCGGGATTCGCGAAAATCGAGCGGGACGAAATGCAAAAGGACCTTTCGCGCCTCTCGGATGAGCTTGGCAACGCGGTCCATCAGGAGCTCGTGAGCTTGAACGACTGGTCGACGTGGGACGAGTCCTACCAGTTCGCGCTCCACCCCACGAAAGAATTTACGGACACGAACCTCCGCGATTCGGGGCTTGCGAACCTCGATCTTGAGTTCGTGGCGTATTTCGATACGGCAGGGAAGCCCGTCTTCTCGAAGGAAATAGGGCACGAGAGCGGAACGGCAGTTCCCGACGACGCGACGCTCGCCGTGCTCGAGAGCAATCCGCACATCACGATGCGCGCAAGCGAAGAGGATACGCTCGGCGGATTCGTGAAAGTCCCGAACGGCATACTCCAGTTCGGCTCGCGCCCGCTTCTCCAGAGCACCGGAGAAGGGCCGACGACCGGCTCTTTGATGTTCGCTCGGTATCTCGACGAGGCGCGGGTAAAAGGGCTCGCCAGCGTTCTCCACCTAACGGTCGATGCGTATCCGTACGACTCGGAGCTTCCGGCGGATGTTGCGACCGCAAAGCGCAACATCGATGCGGGAAGCGAAACATACGTCACGCCGATTTCCTCATCCCAAATCGCAGGCTACGAGGAGCTCCTCGACATAACCGGAAAGCCCATCCTCATCTTCCGCATCACCGAAGGGCGTCCCGTTTTTGCGCAGGGCAATATTTCTATCGCGACGTTCTACAGCATCGCAGGCGCGGTACTTCTCTTATTCGGATTCTTGGTTGTCTTTCTTCTCGAACGGCTCGTTATTTCACGCTTCGTGCGCCTGACTGCGGAAGTGGAGGAGATAAATGAAACGAAAGACCTCTCGGTGCGCGTGCCGACGGGGGAGATGGATGAAGTCGGCCGGCTTGCAGACAAGATAAATCAGATGCTCGTCTGGCTCTCTCAAGCAAAAGAAGGAGAAGCATCCTCACGGCGCGAAATCGTGAATCTTTTGAACGACCTGAAGCAGGAGAAAGAACAGACCAAGGAGATGGAAGAGATTCTCAATATCAAGAAGGACGAAGGAAAATAAGGGTTGGTCACGGATAATTTCTTGCTAGAAATTTCCGCAACCCCGCCTCGGCCCCTCCGGGCCTCCGGCTTTCAACTCCCTACACAAGCTCTCCCAGAGCTTGTTGCACTCCACAACGCAAAAGACCGCTTGCGCGGCCTTTTGTCTTCTGTGGAGGTGCAGGGAGTTGAACCCTGGTCCGAATCCGTCAATGAGAGCGAGTCTACGACGCGTAGTACTGGTTAGGTTCTAGAGCAGGGTGCGAGGAACCAGAACGAAACCACTCCTGCCTGATCCCTTATTTAGGCAATCCGTTCGGGAGGACGGCTACCGAGCTCGTAGATTATTCCGCCGCTATCCTCTGCTATGAGCATCAGAGAATAGAAACGTCGCTAGGCGAAAGCGCGAAGCTTTTACGCGTAGGCGAACGCAAAATCCTTCATACCGAAGTACGGGGACTGTACGCTTGCAACAGATTTGTTGGCAAGTTTGGGTGCCTGCGAGATTCAGATGGCCAGCAGACTTCCATCGCGTCGCACGTCTCTCAAAGAGCAGACCGTCAAAGCCGGTCACCCCCGGAAAGAAGACGATACACCCATCTTCTTCTGTCCGCGAGTCCCCGCTATCTCGATTTGAGCACTCGTTCGGCTTCGCGCGTCGCGTCCCGCTTCTTCAAGTCCTCGCGCTTATCCGACTTTCCCTTGCCGCGCACCACCGCGACCCGCACTTTTAAGTACCTATTATTATACACCTCTAATGGCACTGTTGTCAAGCCCTTCTTCGATTCAGCCTGTAAAAGCTCGGCTATTTCGCTCTTCTTCATAAGGAGCCGGCGGGGACGCTCAGGGTCATAGCCTTTAGCCGTATTAGAGGGCTGGTAGGGCGGAATAGTAGCCCCGGTGAGGTACGCCTCTCCTCCGCGCACTACCACCCGGGAGCCGTCTAGGGACCCGTTCTTGGCGCGAAGCGATTTGGCCTCAGCTCCTGAAAGCTCGATGCCGGCCGAGTACGTCTCAAGAACCGCATAGCGCATGCGGGCCTTTTTGTTCTCGATGAGGACTGCGTCAGCCATGAATATAGGTAGCGTATCACTACTCTGCGCGGTATAGTAAGCCGATTATGGCGCAGAACCAGAAATCGATTCCGCCGAAAAAGCCGGCGTTGAAGCCCGTCGCAAAGAAAGGGAAGAAAGGCCCGAAAAGCCCCATCCCGGGAGGCTTCACCGGCAACATACTCTCCGCAGTCATCATCCTCCTGGTGCTCATGCTCGGGTATACCTTCATCACGGACCAGAGCAAGGATAGCAAAGTCATCCCGCTCTCGCAGGTCGCATCCGATGTGCGCGCCGGCGTCATAAAAGAAATCGACGTATCAGGGAATGACCTCGCGCTCACCTATGTCGACGGGAGTCAGAAGACGTCGATGAAGGACCCGGATTCTTCGCTTCCGCAGACGCTGTCTGAGTACGGTGCTACGCCCGAAGAGCTCGCGAAGGTCGCCATTCAGATAAAGGGCCAGTCAGGACTTCAGTACTGGCTCTCCGTCCTCGTGCCTATCGCAGTGCCGATGATTTTCCTCGTCATCCTGTTCTGGTTCCTCGCAAAGCAAGTGCGCGGTGCAGGCATGCAGGCGTTCACGTTCGGGCAGTCGAAGGCGCGCATGACCGACCCGACCGATGCGTCGACGCGCGTTACGTTCGCGGATGTTGCGGGCGCCAAAGAAGCGAAGGAAGAGCTCCTTGAAATCGTCGACTTCTTGAAGAACCCGAAGAAGTTCCTTGATATCGGCGCGCGCATCCCGAAAGGCATCCTTCTCATGGGCGCACCGGGAACGGGAAAGACCTTGCTTGCGCGCGCAGTTGCAGGCGAAGCGGGCGTGCCGTTCATGTCCATCTCGGGCTCGGAGTTCGTCGAGATGTTTGTCGGCGTCGGTGCGTCCCGCGTGCGCGACCTCTTCCAGATAGCAAAGCGCGCGGCGCCGTCCATTATTTTCGTAGATGAAATCGACGCTGTCGGACGCGTGCGCGGGGCAGGGGTAGGAGGCGGAAACGACGAGCGCGAGCAGACGCTGAACCAGATTCTCGTTGAGATGGACGGGTTCGACCCGAACGAGAAGGTCATCGTCATGGCCGCGACGAATCGTCCGGATGTTTTGGACCCTGCGCTTCTTCGCCCCGGACGCTTCGACCGCCGGGTCACCATAGACCTTCCGGACCGCAAGGACCGCGAGGAAATCCTCAAGGTGCATGCGCGCAAGAAGCCTTTGGGTGCTGACGTAACGCTTGAAGTCATCGCAGAGCGCACGCCTGGATTCTCCGGCGCTGAGCTCCATTCCTTGATGAACGAGGGAGCAATACTTGCCGCGCGCGAGAATCGCAAAGAAATCACTCAGTACGACCTCATACGCTCAATCGAGAAGGTGATGCTCGGTCCTGAGCGCAAATCCCACCTGCTCTCGAAGAAAGAGAAGCGCGTCACGGCATACCATGAAGCGGGCCACGCGCTCGTGTCGTCCGTGCTTCCGTACGCCGACCCGGTGCATAAGATTTCCATCATCAGTCGCGGACGTGCTGCAGGTTACACCCTGAAGCTTCCATTTGATGACAAGAAGATGCAGTCGAGAAAACAGTTCGAGGACGACATCGCCGCAACCTTGGGCGGGTACGTCGCGGAAGAAATGATATTCGGCGATATTACGACCGGCCCCTCAAACGATTTGGCCGTCTTGACCGGCCTTGCGCGCGATATGGTCGCCCGCTACGGCATGTCGGACTCCATCGGTCCGGTCGCGTTTGCGGCAGAGCGCAACTACGCTGGTGAGACGACGTACTCGGAGGCAGTTGCCGGGAAGATAGACGCGGAAGTCTCCCGCATCATCGCGGACGCCCGCAAGAAGGCGACCGACGTACTCACGAGCAATAGGAAAGCGCTCGACGCCATCGCCGACGCCCTCGTCGAAGTCGAAACCTTGGAGCGCGAAGCATTCGAGAAGCTCCTTATCGTGAACGGCATAACGCCGAAGAAGAAAGAGGAGGGCGAGGAGGCGAAGGTGATTGCGGACTAAAGCTCGAACTCGTGTACGGAGGCATTCGAGACCTTCATTTCCAGCTTCTCGTTGAAAACGAAGTGAAGGAGGCGAATGACGCCCTCCGATGTGACGACGAGAACATGCTTCGCCCCGGTTCGTTTCGTGTCCTCTAAGAAGGAAAGTACGCGCGCCTTTACATCGTCGAACGATTCGCCGCCATAAGGCCGGTAATCGTATTGGCCTTGCGGCAGGAAGAAGCTTCTAACTTCGTCCAGGTTCTTGCCCTGAAGCGAGCCGAAGTTCCGCTCGCGCAGCCGTCTATCATAAGTGACCGGTAGATGCTTCGTATTCACGATATCCGCAGTCTGCCGGCACCGGATGAGGTCGGAAGAATAAACCGCGTCATAATCAGCTGGTATCACCTTCGCTGTCTCACGAGCTTCTTCGAGCCCTTGCTCAGTAAGCGCGTGGTCGATTTGACCCGAAAGTATTTTTGACTTGTTACCCTCGCTCTGGCCGTGTCGGACGAAGTAAAAGAGGGCTTTCCCATTCATTTGTGGTAAATGGTAACTGTTTTCTTTCGTGTCGTCACGAATAATCCTCCTGTCGTCACAGGAGGATTTTCGCGACCCCACCTCGCGGATTCGTCTGCTGACGAATCATCGCTGCGGCTCGGACAAAGCGAAACGGCATGGCGCAGGCCATGCCGTTTCGTGTTTGTCCGCCCTCTTGGATTCGAACCAAGGACCGCAGAGGTATAAGCTCTGTGCTCTAACCAACTGAGCTAAGGGCGGGAACCTCCGCACTTTAGCGCATTCGGCCTCGGGCGGAAAGGCGCGAGAAAATGCTACAGTTCTCTCGTGAAGCGATTCCTCCTAATATTTTCAGGGATTATCCTCGTCGGACTTCTTATCGCCGTCCTCTCCATCGTGCTTCATGCTCCGCGCTCGGATAAGAACTGGCGCGAAGATTTGTCGCGCCTCCCATCAGGCGAAGTGCAGGCGGACGGCACCATCCACATGCGCGATGTGCGCGACTGGACCTATGCGTCCTCGACCATCACCTGGAAGAGCTGGCTTGATGAAAGCGTCGATCCGAAAAAGATTACGCGCGCATGGTTTATCGTCGAGCCGTTCCCGGCATGGGGCGCGGTGGGGCACACGTACCTCACCTTTGATTTTTCCGACGGCACGACGCTCTCGTTCTCCATCGAAGCCCGGCTTGAAGACGGCGAACCGTACTCGGCGTGGAAAGGCCTCTTTAATTCATATGAGCTCATGTATACCTGGGGCACGGAGCGCGATTTCCTGGCGCGCCGGATGCTCTTCCTCGGGCATGACGTGCGCATGTACCCGCTCGCGATTTCTCCTGACACCGCGTCAGCCCTTTTCCGCCGGCTTGTCGAGGAAACCAACAAGCTCGATGCAAAACCGCGCTTCTATAACACGCTGACCGAGAACTGCACGAACGCGCTCGCGTATATCGTGAACGGCATAGCGCCGAATACGCTTCCTTGGGACTGGTCCTGGTATCTGACCGGGCTCTCCGACGGCTACCTCATGCATAACGGATTCATCGCCACCGTCGACGGCTCAGTCGCAAAAACGCAAGCACGCTACGATCTCGCGCCCTTCCGCGACACGATAGCGGCCATCGCAGAGGCGACGCCTCAAATATTCAGCGCGACGCTCCGCTCGCTCCTTAAAGCGCTCTAGCGCGGGAAGATATCGGTAAGAAGATTTGAATTGTAAAAATCGGCTGCAAGACCCCCGAAGCTGTATTTCTGATTTCCGATATCGATTTCAGCTCCGCCCACCTGCGGGTTCGCATTCGGTACTGAATGCGCAAAGCCGATGTTAAAGAGCGTAGAGAGCACGTCAGGACGATTATCAATAGGGAAGCCGGCGCTCCGCCACTGCGCTTCTATCTCCTTTATATAGAGCCCGGCATAGAGGTAGCTCCAGTAGTGGTTGTGCTGGTCAGTCATGCGCACGAAGCGCGCCTGCTTCATATCAGTCGTCGTCGCGGAGAAATCCAGGAGATGCTCGTACGCAGGGCCGAGGTAGAAGGGCGACGAGGAATCCTTCAAGTTGTTTTCAACTTGGATGGCAGTGTCTTCCTTCATGCCCATCACGCCCCAGGAGAACTGCGTCTGGCTTCCGAGAATCTTCAGCGGGAAGAAGAATTGCTTATAGAACTCGCGCTCCGTGAAAAAGAGACGGAGCTGTTCGGTTATGAGATTCGCGAGAATAAGGCGGGAAGAAACCCCGGAGTCCCGGCCGGCGCGCGTGAGCGCACTTACGTCTTTCCGCACCGCAGCATCCAAAACGCCCCATTCTTCGGTATTGGTCCAAGGAAGCGAAGCGTCGATGTCGCTTGCGGGCGCAGCCCCGCCCGCGCCCTCGAGGAAGCCGGCACGCTGGTTGTCGATAACGCCCGTCGTGTTCGTGAATCCAAGCTGTACGGCGGCATAGCCCGCCACCAGCACGAAACCGATGATGGCGAACGCGTAGACGATTATTTTTCCTATCTTTTTGAGCATGCGGTGTACCGAGTATGCCCGTCGGAGCGCATAGGCGCAACTATTCTCGCCCAAAGCAGATGAAATCCGCATGGGGTATAATCCCGTGACCAGCATTCCATGCCTCTCCTTATCATCTCCGTAGCGGTGGTCCTCCTCATCGCAGCCCTCTTCGCAGCCGTCGAGGCGGCGCTCTTCTCAACCTCGTTCGCCCGTGCGCAAGTCTTAAAGCGCCAGAATCGCTGGGGGGCCACCTCGCTCGCAACCATCCGAGGAGGAATGAGTCGTCCGATAACAACGCTAGTGATTGGCACGAACGTTACTACCATCGCCGGAAGCCTCTATATCGGGCATGTCGCGACCGAAGCATATGGGAACGCCGCTATCGGCATGGTCTCAGGAGGAATCACCCTCTTGATAATCGTATTCGGCGAAATATTCCCGAAAGTGCTCGGCGAACGGTTCGCTGAACCTATCGCGCTTGCCACCGCTCCCGTGCTCCTCGTCCTTACGAATGTCCTGAGCCCTATCATCTGGATAATCGAGCGGTCGACGCGCCCGTTTGCGAATCACGACCGGAGAATCGTCTCCGAGGAAGAGCTGAAGATACTCTCGGAGATAGGGAGCAGCGAAGGGTCCATAGAAGACGACGAAGCCGCGCTCATCCGCCGGGTCTTCTCGCTGAACGACATGACCGCCAAAGACATCATGACGCCCTGGCGCGTGGTGGACTGCCTCATAGCGGAAAAGACCGTCACCGATTCGGCTCAGCTTCTCCTGCATAAGCCGTATTCCCGCTACCCGGTGCAGGACAAGGACGGCGATGTCGTTGGCCTCGCGCAGGCGAAAGACCTCCTCATCGCGCTCGCCTGCGACATGGGCAACGAGACCGTAGAGCGCTTCATGATAAAGCCTTTCCAGCACATTGGGATCCTAAGCTTAGAATTCCACGTGGACAAGTTGTCGC
>JADMIO012720284.1_pt1 | contig 36524 bp, 24 predicted proteins | sample 8958161 | NCBI WGS metagenome assembly JADMIO01 (sample SAMN16585339, study PRJNA669376) | soil metagenome | isolation source: Crop rotation soil | place: USA: Cullars Rotation, Alabama | collected 2011
GTTGTTCAAATGCCAGTCGCCGAGAGCCAGAATCAGCAGGCGCACCACGTCGAGCCGCAACCCGGCGTCCCGTGTCTGCGCGAGAAAATTTGTCAGCGGAGCAACGATCTCAGGATGCACCAGCCGGTCCGGCGTTCGCCAAACCTGTGCGACCGCCGCTTCGGTCACAGCCGGCGAGCTTTTTGGCATCGCCGTCGTCAGTTCGAGCCACGCCTCTCCGGCCATCTGGCTTGCGACGCGCACCGCGGCGAGGCGCACATATTTGTCTTCATGCACGAGCCCGGCCTGTGTCACGCGAACCAGGTCTGCCGGGGCAAAGAGCCCCGCTTGGTCCGCAATGGCGTCGAGCGCGCAACGGTGAACCGTGGCATCGCGATCGTTCGCCAGGGCTGCGGCCCAACGACCACGCGAGCCGCGCGCGCACCGCGGCCGAACCGCTCTGCGCTGCGGCTCGCGCCCGTGCCGGCGGAACGCCGCCGAATATTTCCGTTAGCACCTCGATGGCCCGCACACGAAACTGGTCGGGCCACGAATTGTCCGAGACGAATTGCCCAAACGATTGCGCGCCAAGACGAGCGGCGGCCGGCATCCAAATGGCACGCGACCACGCGTCGAGCGGTTGCGGCGCAGCGAGCACATTGTTCAAGTCAGCGTTTGCCAACTGCGGCAGAACCGGAGGCAGGCGCTCGCCCGTGAATTGCACCTGATAGACGGCGCCGCGCGTTTTGCGTCCGCCAATGGAAATGAACATCGAGCCGTCCGGCGAGGAAAGCGTGGGCGCGAAACCTTGCGTTCCGATTGGTTCGAGGAACACGTCCGCGTCGTCCACCGTGTAACTCGCGCCATTCGCTTCGAGTGGCAAATGATAAATCCGGCCGAACGTCCAGTCGGCGAAAAACAATCCGTCGCGAAAGTAGGGCGGGAATTGAAAGTGCCGGTAGCAGGTCACGCCCGTCGGTGAGCCGCGTCCGACGCGTGACAGCATCGGCACCGTATCGGTGTAGTACTCGGGCCGAGGCCAACTGCGTTTGTATCCCGTGAGTCGCCAGCCGTGATGCTGTCCGTACCCGACGTGATAAATTCGCGTTGGATAATTCCACGGGAGAAAAGCGTCGCGTTCCACATCGCTGTCGTAAGTGAAGATGTCGCCGTCAGAGTTGAAGTCGAAGTCGTAGGGATTGCGGAAACCATGCGCGATGATCTCGCACTGAGTGCCGTCGGGAGTGAGCCGCAACAACGCGCCTGCTTCCGGCTTGAGAATGGGCGAGCCCTCCAGCGTCGCATGTTTTTCCGGCGTGAACGCCGTGTCGTTTCCACCGATGAGATACCACCAGCCGTCGGGACCCTTGCGCATCGCGTGACCGCCATGTTCGCCGAAGCCGAGCGGTACGAGTTGCGTCGGCGGGCCATCGGCAATGCTGTCGCCGTTTGCATCGTCGTAACGGGAGAGCCAGCCATCCGCCGCAACGTAGAGTGACGTCCCGTCGAAGCACATGCCCATGACACCGCGGGACAAAGTCGCGAAGGTGATGAAATCATCCGCTTCGCCATCGCCATCGTTATCCACCAGCACGCGGATGGAATTTCCATTTCCCACCACGACGCGCCCGGCGGAATCCAGCGTCATGCAATAGACATCCGGCGCCAGATCATTGCCGGCAAATTCTGAAATGCTAAAGCCCCGCTGGATGCGAAGACCGAAATCAGGAACGGGCACGAGGTCGGCCGAGGAAAGCCGCAACGACGACAAAGTGAAAAACAAACCCAGCGGAATCAATTGCCACGTTTTCATTCGTTGCCTGCGAGGAACTTGCACTGACTCGGATTATTTTTCAGGGAAATTGTTCACGTGCCACCAGCATGTTGCTGGCGAACTCTGCAGCGACTTTGGCCGCGCGTTACAGCGTTCTGAACCTGTAGAATCGTTGTGGCACCCCTGGCGCGTTGTTGCTCACGACCTTCTCCGTGCCATCTCCGTTCACATTGGGCAGCGGCTGCCAGCTTGGGTTCGCGAGGTCGTCGGTGTATTCGATGACGTAGGTGCGGCCGTCGAGCGTTTGGATGGAAAAGCTGAACGTGTCGCCTACTTTGTTCGGTGCAATTAAACGGAACTGATCAATGGGCGCGTAAATCACCTGGACCACCCGCGTCGTGGAATTTGTGCCGCCGCCCAGCGCGTCGGCGCGAATGGTGAACGTGCCTTCCACGATGTTGCTCCAGACAAAGTTCCAGCGCGCGGCGTTGCCGACAAAATTGGTGTCGCGCGTGGCTGCGCCGCCCGCAAACAGGTTCGTGCTGAAACTGATGAGCACATTCGTGGGTGTCGTCGTTGTTTCAGTCGTGATGGTGAACGTGTTCATCAAGGGCACGCCGTTGTCAGACGGGAGAATAATCTGATAAGGCGAACGTCCCTCCGAATCGGCCGCGGGTGGTTGCACGATGTTCACGGTCGCGCCGCTGATGTTCACGTTCACGAACCGCGCGGCTTCCAGTGCGAGCCCATCGCCGTTGAAGTTCACTTCGATGATGTGCTGGCCGGAAATGATATTTGTCCACGTGTAGCGCAATTCGTTTTTGCCGTCGCCTCCGGTCTGGTCCTGAAAGACGTAGAGCGCGGTGTTGCTTGGAGAGAAGCGCGGCTGCACAGCGTCGTCAATTTTGATCACGAAGTTCGTGACGTTGGCCGTGAGCACGTCGCTGAAGCGAAAGACCAACGTGTAACTGCTGTTGGCGCCGAGCGAGAGCGTTTGTCCGTCGGCGCTCGGGAAGGCCACTTCCAGCGTTTGCGCCGGCGCCAGCGTGTTCACGGTTCGCGTCAGAAGCTTGAAACGATTCGTGAGCACCGAGGTCGTCGCTTCCTTGAGCCGCACGCTGATGACCGCATTGCTGCCAGAAGGAACGGCGTAATAGTTGAAACGAAATTCCTGCGGGAAATTGGGATACTGAGCAGTCAGCGAACCGCTCGGCGAAACTTTGGTCGCGACGGCCCAGACATTCGAACCGTTGCCATTGTTCAAGCCGGTGAGCGCGTCGTCATTGGCGGGATTGCTGTCAGCGATGTTGTATTCAACCGTGGTGACGCTCGAATCCGCGCGCACGACCACGCCGTAGTGCTGGCTGGTGATCGTCCCGTTCGTCTGCGGGAACGCAATCACGCCATCGGGCGGCGCCGCGTCGTAATAGAACGTTTGCGAGAAAGTGTTGAACACGCTCGATTTGCCGGAGCGATCGAGGAACGCTCGCGCGCGCACGATGTGAAAACCCTCTTCCAATCCGATGCGCGAGAAGTTCGTGTTGCGATCGTTGTGGAGATAGACAAACGCGGTGGCCGGGTTCCAATTCGTGATCACAAATTCTGAAACTCCGTAGCGTTTGGCATCATTTGAATCGGAGATCGGGTTAATGCCATCGTCGTACATCGCGATTTTGTATTTCACGATTGTGCCGTTCGGCTGAGCCGGAATGGAATTCGTCCACCAATCCACGGTGCCATCCACTTGAGATTCCGTGTGCTCGAATCCGAGCGAGATCACTTGCGTGGTGCCGCGCCCGGTGCCGAAGGAGCCTTCGGGATTCGAGCCATCGGTCGTGTAGTAAATTCGGCCGTTGTCGGTGTCGAATTGGTAACCAACTTTCACCCAAAGCTTGGTCGTTTGACCGCCTGTTGGCGCGAGCGGCACGCGCTGTGTGGCGGGCGGGCTCGCGCCGCCGGTTACCGGAACAGTGGGATTGTGAAACACCCAATGGGCGGTTTCGGTCGTAATGCCCGCGCCCGCGCCGCTGCCGAGCGCAACCGACGCGCTGCCGGAACCCACGGTGTACTGATATGTCTCCGCGCCCAGCGAATACACATGGTTGTTCGCGATGTTCGTCGCGGCGAATTTCTCCGGTCCGCGGCGATAGCGGAAGCGCGCCTGTTCGTAGCCGAGGAACACATCCGTCGCGGCGCCGGGGCGGTTGTCGCGCTTGTCGGCGTTTGTCGAACCCATGTTCATGTGGCTGTTCAAGTCAATGCCGCCATCGAGTTTCACCAGGACGTTGTCCACGGACGCGTCCGGTCGCACCACGATGTCGAACGCGGCGTTTGTGACGATGGGAATGTCGATGGCATAGCTGCGCGTCCCAACATTGGTGCCGCGAATCACATTTCCAAACTGGTCGATGCTGCCCCGATTCTTGAAGGGAAAACGCGGGTTGAACCCGCTGTCGCCGTCACGACCGTCGACTCGGTTCACGATCATGTCCGGCACTTGCACGCCGTTGTGGCGAAAGACGATCACATCGCGCAGAGCCGCACGGCTGGCTTCGGGCCACTGGTAGGCGTAAGTCACGTAACCGCCACTCGGTACTTTGAATTCGATCGCGCCACCGCCGGGAGCGAGCGCTTGTGAGCCGACGTAAACTTTTCGGTTCACGGGATTCGGATCATTCTTCGAGCTCTCCGCATCGGCTTTGATGTTGGTGGCAAGGCGGACGAGCAATTTTGAACACGCGCGATCGTTGCCCGGGGAATCCGCATGTTGCACCAGCACCGAGCCGGGCGGAAAACCAACCACGACACCTTGTCCGCGCGAATTCTGCACTGGGAAACATTCATAGAACGTATCGCCGGTCATGTTCGCCACGCCGTCATCGAAGCTGATGTCGCCGGGATTGCCAAAATTGTCGTTCATCGCGAAGAACACAACCGTCTGGTCCGCGGCGCTTCCACCTTCGCGGTAGTCGTAGCGCTCGAAGGCGATGACATCGGCGTCCCCCCATCGCCCGCGCGTTCCGCCGCGCGCGAGTTGACCGTGCAACCAGGCGAGATCCGGCATTTTGTTGTCGCCGAACTGTCCGAGATAAGGCGCGTAGGCTACTCGCGGAAACGGGTCACCGCCGCTTGAACTCTCCTGGTTGTAGCCATCCGAATAAATCAGCGGGATACCTTCGCGGAGAAAATAATAAGCGTTCTGCAATTCGCGATGGTTGGAATAGCCGTTGTCATGACTGGCCGCGTGCATGATGCGATTAGGCGCGCTGAAACCACCCGCGTCGCGCTGTTCGTACCCGGCCAGCGACGCGCTGGGATTGCCGAGGATGTTGTTCAAGTTGTTGCGCAACGGATTGTCCAACAACCTCATGCCGCGACCGAGATAATCATCGTAGCTGGGCGGTTCGCCGAGATGTTCGCCGAAAATCAGCGCGTCGTTGCGGGTCGCTTCCGCGTCGTAGTTGCTGTTGCGATTGTCGTCGCCTTCCACATAACCGTTACCGAGGAGGTTGTTACCGTAACCGTGCACGTAATCGAACATCGTCTGAATGGCGCCGCAGTAACCGTTCGCGCTCGCGTTGCCGTAGTCGCCGAAGAAAAAGCCGGGCACGTGCTTCACGGCGTCGAGTCGAAAGCCATCGCAGTGAGTCTCGCTCAATAACCAGCAAACCGCGCGAATCAGGTGCGCGCCGGTGTTCTCGGCCACGAGGTCGCCGTTGGTTCCGTTGAAGGGACGCAAGCCACCCGGCAGCGCAGCGAGGTTGGTATCGTAATAGTATTCGCGATTGTTCGGCTGGCGAATGAAGAATGGACTGCCCGCCGTGTTGCCATAGTTCGCGCCGAAGTTTGCGTTTGGGTTTTCCTGCGCGAGGTCAATCAGGCCGGAGAGCGGATTATTTTGTATCTCGTAGGTGTTGTTCCAGTTCCCGATGTTGTTCCAACTGCGATAAAAGCCGCCGCCAATCGTCTGCAAATGAAAATCCCCAGGCACAAGTCCAGGGTAATAATTCGTCGGGGTGTTCGCGTCGTATCCCGGCACGACGAAGCCCCGATGGTTCATGATATTGTCGAAATAAACACGCAGGCCGAATCGATGTGCGATTTCCACTGCGCGCAAGAGTTGCGCCTTGGTTCCATATCGAGTCCGTACGGTGCCGCGCTGGTCTTTGTCGCCAAGATCGAATGGGTCGTAAACATCGTAGCCCACAGAGAAGACGCTTCCGCCTTTGGTCGGCGGCGGCAGCCAGAGCGATGTGTAACCGGCCTCCGCAATCTCCGGCATTTTCGTGATGAGCTCGTCGTAATTCACATTGAAAAGCTGGAGCATGGCATCGGCCCGCGCCAGGCGTGGCGCGTGGCACGAGAACGCCAGCAAAACAGCAATGGCGGCGAGACGTTGGAACGCGTGAATGGCAGTCATCGGGTCGTGTGTAGGCTGCCATCTCGCAGTAACTTTCTCAACTGTGAAGGTGGACAAGGCAGCGACGGTGTCTGACCGGTTGACACAAAAACGGTTTTGACCCTGTGAGGAGACTGAAAAAACGAACACCGACCTCTCGACCGTTGGCTGCGGTAAACTTCGCATGATAAATGCCGATAAAGCTTCATCATGGAATGTTGCGCCCGCGTCAAAACACAGGGTTCACCACGGCTATTGCGTGGTGACGTGCTCGCGCTTCCGCCAGCGAAAAGCTTCAGGGCATGAAATTTTTTCGCGATCTCCCCATCCAAAGGAAAATGCTCACGATGACGCTCGTCATTTGCGGGGCGGTCCTGTTGGTGGCGATCGCGGCGCTTTTCACTTTTCAAATCCTGAACTTCCGATCGAACTTCCAGCAGGACCTTACAACTGTCGCCGTAATCATTGCCCGTAACAGCACCGCCGCGGTGGCTTTCAAAGACGAAAAGTCGGCTACGGAGTTGGTCAGTTCGCTCGTGGCGAAACCGAGTGTGGTTTCAGCTTCCGTGGTGCTGCCGGATGGGTCCGTGTTCGCGGTGTTTGGAAAAGAAGACCCGAAGACGCTGGCGAGTTTTCCTCCGGCGGGACAACATCGGTTTGCTGACGGGCACCTGCTTCTCACCCAGCCTATCGAACTTCACAAGGAGCGGATTGGCACTCTCTATCTGCGTTCGAACTTCCGGGAAACCCTCCTGAAACTTCTTGGCTTTTATGGTTTGGTTATTCTTGGCGTCGTGTGCTTCTCAACCTTTCTCGCGACTTTTCTTTCCAAACGCTTGGGGCGCACGATTACTCATCCCGTTCTGCATTTGGCTGACACGGCGCAAATCGTAGGGGAGAAAAAGGATTATTCCGTTCGCGCGGTGGTTCGAAACGGCAACGACGAACTGGGGCGGCTCACGCAGTCGTTTAACGAAATGCTGGCGCGAATCCAGGCGCAGGATGCCGCCCTGAACCTCTCGCAACAGAAAATGGAGGCATTGATTCACTCCATTGACGGCATCGTCTGGGAACGCAGAACCGACACGTTCCGATTCACGTTCGTCAGCCGCCAGAGCGAGGAAATTCTTGGTTACTCTCCTGACGCGTGGCTGAGCAATCCCACGTTTTGGGAGGAAAAACTGCAACCGCAGGATGCCGCGAAGGCCATTCAAACGCGAAGCGAACTCGCCAGCCGTTGCGAGCCTTACAGTTTTGAGTATCGGATGATCGCCGCGGACGGCCAAACGGTGTGGATCCGCGAGAGTGGCACGGTGTTGGTTGAGGAGGGCTATCCGGTGGCGGTGCGGGGCATCTTCCACAACATTACTCGGCAAAAACAGGACGCCGAGCAGCTCGACAAGCTCAACCGCCAACTCATTGATACCTCGCGAAATGCGGGCATGGCGGAAGTCGCCACCGGTGTGCTGCACAACGTCGGGAACATTCTCAACAGCGTGAGCGTATCGGCTGCGTTGGTCAGCGACCGCTTGCGCAGCTCCGAAGTAACGGACCTGGGCCGCGCCGTGGGTATGATCCGGCAGCAAAATGGCCGGCTCGCCGAATTCCTGACTACCGATCCCAAAGGCAAACTCATCCCCGATTTTCTGGGCTCGGTCACCGAAGCGCTGGCCAATGACCACGCCGAACTGATTACGGAAATGAACTCCGTGGGCCAGAACATCGAACACATCAAAGAGATCGTGGCGATGCAACAGAACTACGCCAAGCTGTCCGGAGTTTATGAGTGGCTGACCGTTCCTGAACTGGTCGAGGACGCGCTCCGCATGAATGCGGCTGCTTTCGATCGGCATCACATCGGACTGGTCCGCGAATTCGATGAAAATACACCGAAGGTTTGCGTGGACCGCCACAAGGTTTTGCAAATCCTCATCAACCTGCTTCGGAACGCCAAACACGCGATGGATAGCCGAAGCGTTAATGAAAAGCGGCTGGTGATCACGATTGGCCTCGCCGCCGCCGACCGCGTGAAGATTGTGGTCCGCGACAACGGGATCGGTATTCCACCCGATCACTTGAACAAGATTTTCAATCACGGATTCACGACGAAGAAAGGTGGTCACGGGTTTGGCCTGCACAGCGGCGCGAACGCTGCGAAGGAAATGGGTGGATCTCTGACCGCACGAAGCGACGGTCCCGGGAAAGGCGCGGAATTCACGCTGGAACTTCCAACCGGTGCCCCATCCCGAAAGGAAGAAGCTCCTGCCACAGTTGAGAAGGTATGAACAACGGAGACATTCAAACGAATCGCCGCATTCTCGTCATCGATGACAACACGAGCATCCATGCGGACTTCAAAAAGATTCTTTGTCCGGATGTTTCGCGGAAGGCTTCGTTGGACAAAATGAGGGCGGCCTTGTTCGACTCTCCTGACGCGACGGCCCGCCCCGCTGGATTCGAGTTGGATTCAGCCTATCAAGGACAGGATGGATTGGAGATGGTCAAGAAAGCTCTTGAGGAGGGACGTCCCTACGCGATGGCGTTCGTGGACGTCAGGATGCCGCCGGGATGGGATGGCGTTGAAACCATCGCTCGTATCTGGGAGGTAAACCCTGAACTCCAGATCGTCGTTTGCACGGCCTACTCGGACTACTCGTGGGAGGAAATGCGCTCCAAAGTCGGCCAGCCGGACGGACTGCTCGTCCTCAAAAAGCCTTTCGATAACATCGAAGTGCAACAGCTGGCCCACGCCCTCACGAAGAAGTGGTCGTTGAATTTCCAGTCGCGTTTGCACATGGCCGAACTGGCGAAGGCGAATGAATCGTTGGTGCGTTCGGAAGAACGTTTCTCGAAGGCTTTTCATGAAAGCCCGCTTCCCACGGGCATCCAGAGCATTTCTGATCAGCGTTTTTTGGATGTCAATCAGCGCCTCGCTCAGATCGCGGGATGCAAACGGGAGGAGATGATCGGTCGCACGCCGGCCGAATTGTTCCTTTGGGAAAAGCCTGATCGTGCTGATTTATGGTATGCAAGTGTGATGCGCGATCAGGTGGTGCGAGATCAGGAAGCGAACATTCGCGATCAAACCGGTTCGTTGCATGAAGTGCTTGTGTCTCTCTCGCCGATCGCGCTGGGCCAGGAACCGCACCTGCTCCTGCTGGCGCAGGACGTTTCCGAACGGGCCTTGTTGGAACGGCAGCTTCGGCAGGCCCAAAAAATGGAAGCCATCGGGCAACTCGCCGCCGGCGTCGCTCACGATTTTAATAACATCCTGACAGTCATTCAGGGGCAGGCGGGATTGTTGAAGCAAAAGCTTGGTGGAAACGGTGTCGAAACAAAAGCACTGGAGCATATCACGACGGCTGCGAGCCGGGCCGGAACACTGATTCGTCAACTGCTGATGTTCAGCCGCAAACAGACGATGCAGTTTCGTCACCTGGATTTGAACCAGACTCTTTCGAACACAATCAACATGCTGGAGAGACTCGTGGGCGAGCACGTCGAGATCGTGTTTAACCCAGGGACATCGCTGCCCGCCATTCACGCGGACACCAGCATGTTGGAACAGATCTTCCTCAACCTCGCGGTCAATGCCCGCGACGCCATGCCGAACGGAGGAAGGATCGTATTGACGACTTCAGTCGCATCCATTAACCGCGGCCCGACGGCGTCCGATGCGGAGCGGCGCGAAGGTGATTTCGTCTGCCTTACTTTTCAGGACAACGGTGTCGGAATGGAACAACACGTTCTCACCCGTATCTTCGAACCGTTCTTCACCACGAAGGCTCCTGGCAACGGCACCGGTTTGGGACTGTCAACCGTGTTTGGCGTGGTCCGTCAGCATCGCGGTTGGATCGAGGTGGAAAGCACACCGAACGAAGGAACCACTTTTCGCGTTCATTTCCCCACGAGCCAACAGGCGCCCGAGCATATTGATCGCCCTACGGACACGAGCTCACCCACCGGAAGCGAAACCGTGCTGGTCGCGGAAGATGAAGACGCGTTGCGCGAGATGGTAGTGCAAGTGCTCAAAATTCACGGCTACACCGTGCTCGAGGCAGCCTCGGGCCGCGATGCACTGGAGGTTTGGGACAAAGCGAACCAGCCCATCGATCTGCTCTTTACCGATATGGTGATGCACGGAGGCATTCTCGGGGGAGAACTGGCGGAACGGCTCGTGGAGAAGTGCCCCACTCTAAAGGTGATTTACACGAGCGGGTACAGTCCGGGCATGGCGGGCAAGGATGTTTCGTTGATGGAGGGGAGAAATTTCCTGCCGAAGCCGTATTCGATCGGTAAATTGACTCGGTTTGTGCGCGAATGCCTCGATAGCCCGCTCAAGAGAAATTAGTTGGCAAGGGCTGCCTCACCTTTTGCTTGCTTGGCGCTCCTTCTCTCCGTCGAATCCGCTCATGTTGTCACGTTCGGAAATCTCCGCCCGCATCATGGAACTAGGCCTCGTGGCCGTGGTTCGCACGCCATCGTTCGAGCTCGTTCGGCCTGTGTGCGAGGCGCTCGTGGAGGGCGGCGTGGTCGCACTCGAAATCACGCTCACGGTGCCCGACGCGTTGCGTGCATTGCGCGCAGTGAACGACAGCTTGGGGCCACGCATTCTGCTCGGCGCGGGCACGGTGTTGGACGCGCACCAATGCGCCGAAGCCATTCACGCGGGAGCGCAATATGTCATCACACCAGTGGCGAAACATGAAATTGTCGAAGCGGCTCATGCGCTGAACAAGCCCGTCATGCTCGGCGCTTACACACCGACCGAGGCGCAACTGGCATACGAAGCAGGAGCGGACTTCATCAAAATTTTCCCGGCGGACAAATTGGGAGCCGGCTACATCAAAAGCATCCGCGCGCCACTGCCCCACTTGCGGATTGTGCCGACCGGCGGCGTGGACCTGCAGACGGCCCCCGAGTTCCTGAAAGCCGGTTGTGCCGCTCTCGGAGTCGGTTCGTCGCTGATTACCGCGGAGATTTTGAAGTCGGGGAACTGGGCGGAACTCACACGGCTCGCGGGAGAATTTGTGCGCGTCGTACGTGAAACACGCAGCGCAATGTAGTTCCTGAGATCGCGCGGAACGCCTTAACGCGCCTGTCCCGTGCGTACGATGCCAAACGTCCGGTCGAACTCCACCGCAAACGTATTTATCTCCCCGGATATTTTCGGCGACGCCTCGGAGAATTCGCCGGCGCGAGGTGGCAGCTTTTCCGGGCTGCGCCGCGCCAGGCCGCTCAATTCCAACAGCGGCGTGAGATGTTCGCGCATGTCGCGTTCGAAATTACGGAGGCGCCGTTGAAAAAGCTCCACTTGTTCCGACGCCAAAGTGACCGGCTTGGAGGAGCCTCCGCTGGCCAGGCGCCGCGGCCCGGTATCCTGGATGTGCGCGGCACGTTCAAACTGCGACGCCAGTTGTTCGGGAAAGCTTCAAAGCGACCTTCATGAACTGGTCAGCGACATTCGGCATTGCGTCCACCGCGTGCATTGGGTTTGCATCTCCGAGAGCGTGGACGCCGGAAAGGAGGAAGCCCAATTGACTCATTTCTTTGCTCAAGTGCGTCACGTCATTGTAAACCGATTTGATTTGGTCAGGCGTGAATGGCACGGCTTCGGTGGGCAATGCAGAACCGTGATTCGAGTGTTTCCACAAAGAGGGATACCAGGTTGGTTCCGTCGCGTTGCGCAATCCAATCATGCGCTCGCATTGCTCGATGAACTCGCGCACTTTGCCGGCGATCTTGGGCGGTTGCTCGATTAGCGTGTTCGCCATGCGCTTCAATACGTCCGGATTGTAGCGGATCAACTCCGTCGCGGCCACGACGAGCGCCAGGCAACCGTTCACGTCATGGCGAAACGTGGAGAAATGGCGCGAGAGCTCTTCAACTTGCGGGACATCCAGCGTTACAGGCTGTTTTGGCAGATCCATCCCGCGCACGATGCTGGCGAGTCGGATTGAAAGCAAGCGGTTCGTGCAGAGGCTCAGTTTCGTTCCGAATCAGGCCGTGATAAGTTGTTCTCACGCCGCTACTGCGGCACGACAGGAGGTAAAATGGGCGGAGGGGATACGACACCGTTGGCGCAGATGGAACAGGCGGCGCAGGCCACTTCCGATCCACGCCACATAAAGCAAGCCCACGCCATTCAGCGCCAGCCTGCGTCCCACGCGGATAAGTTCTGGATCGTGACCCTCGGAATCGTTCTGGCCCTGTTGCTCGGAGCGCATTTTTTCCTGAATTGGAAATCGGATTTCCTGGGACCGGAGACGTTGCTGAAAGTGCGCAACTATTTACGCGGCGCCACTTTGGTCGCCGGAATTCTCCTCGTCGCTCGCCTGCTGGAAGTTTTTGCCATCGGCTTTGTGCGAAATGCCGCCAACCGCTTCAACCTCAAACGCGTGCTGCGGTTGGTCGTCATCCTTGCCGTCGCCTTCACGATTGTTTCCGTGCTGTTCGTGAACTGGTATGCCGCGGTCACCGCGCTGGGTCTGGTGTCTTTGATTCTCGGTTTCGCTTTGCAAACTCCCATCTCAAGTTTCATCGGATGGGTCTATTTGCTCGTCCGCGCCCCTTATCGCGTCGGCGATCGCATCAAGATCGGCGACCTGCGTGGGGACGTGATCGACGTCAGTTATCTGGACACGACGCTCTGGGAATTCGGGGGCGAGTATCTTTCCACCGACCATCCGAGCGGCCGCATTATTCGCATCCCGAATGCGAATGTGTTGAGCACGCCAGTGGTAAACTATTCCTGGCCGCTGTTTCCGTATATCTGGAACGAAATCAAATTTCATGTGGCATATGAGAGCGATTTGAAGTTCGTGCTGACGACGATGCAGCGCATTGCCGAAGCGGAGGTTGGACAATCGATGGCGGAGAAAGTGCAGGTTTATCGGGACATCCTCTCGCGCACGCCGGTGGATGAGATTGACGTCAAAGAAAAACCGGTGGTGATGTTTCGCGTCAGCGAGAACACGTGGCTGGAAGTGATGGTGCGGTATCTGGTGCATCCGCGCGAAGCGGGCCGCGTGAAAACGCGCCTTTTGGAAAAGCTCCTCCTCGCGCTCAACGCTGCGCCAGACAAAGTTCTCTTTCCAAAAAGCAACATGCGGTAAACGCCAACTCCAACTTGCCAGACGGCCCTGCTCGCGCGGAGAATCCGTTTTCCAAAACGCATGAATGCCAAAGCCGAGCTGTCAATTACGCCACGTGTTACACCCGCGCTGGATCCCGCTTTCCGCCCGGCCGTACTCGCTTATCGCGCCTTCGCCACACGCGTTAAAGCCTCCGGACAGTCACAACGAGTGAGGCTTGCTTTGGAGCAGGCAGACGGCTCGGTGTTCCACCACGCCACCGAGGTCTTCGCTGAAAGCGACGCGCGTGCCGGGGAGAACTTCAGCCACGTCGAGCGGCTCGTAAAATTCCTTTTGTGGGGCTGGGGTGGCTGGCGAATTCACTTCGATGGACCGTCGTCGTTGGCGGAAAAACTGCAAAGGCACTTCCGCGAAACCGCGGTTGGGAAATTCGACTCGAACATTATCGGCGAAAAGATTTACGACCACGCGATCCAGGTTGTGGCGACACGCGAACTGCCTCCGGCGCGCTCTGTCACCAGGCCTTTGGGGCGCCATTTGAACGGTTGCCGCATTGGTTTTGACCTGGGCGGGAGCGATCGCAAAGTCGCCGCGGTCATCGATGGCAAGGTCGTGTTTAGTGAAGAAACGGTGTGGGATCCTTATTTTCACCCCGACCCGCAATATCATTTCGACGGCATCATGGACTCGTTAAAGAAAGCCGCTGCGCACTTGCCGCGGGTCGATGCCATCGGGGGAAGCGCCGCCGGATGTTACGTGAACAACCGTGTGAAGGTGGCTTCACTGTTCCGCGGTGTGGCGCCGGATTTATTTGAAGCGCGAGTCAAGGACCTGTTCTTCGAAGTCCAGAGCGCGATGGGTGGCGTGCCCCTCGAAGTTGTCAACGATGGCGAAGTCACGGCGCTCGCCGGGTCCATGTCGCTCGGCCGGAATGCGGTGCTCGGTCTCGCGCTGGGCACGAGTCTCGCAGCCGGCTACGTCACGCGCGAGGGGAACATTACGAGCTGGCTCAACGAACTGGCGTTCGCTCCGGTGGATTACAATCCCGCCGCGCCGCGGGACGAGTGGAGTGGTGACTGTGGCGTGGGTGCGCAATACTTTTCCCAGCAGGCCGTCGGGCGCCTGATGACCCCGGCGGGCATCGAAGTGGAACCGGGGCTGCCGTTGCCCGAGAAGCTGAAGCAAGTGCAACTCCTCATGCGTCAAGGCGATGAACGCGCCGAAAAGATTTATCGGAGCATCGGCACTTACCTTGGGTACGCCATAGCGCACTACGCGGAATTTTATGACTTTGATCACGTGCTGATTTTGGGACGGGTGACGAGCGGGACGGGTGGCGATGTGATCATTGAAGGCGCGAAAGGAGTTTTGCAGATTGAATTTCCCGATCTGGCAGACCGTGTTGGTTTTCATGTTCCCGACGAGAAAGAGAAACGGCACGGACAGGCCGTGGCGGCCGCGAGTTTGCCGATTGTGAAAGGCGAATAAACGCTCCGATGAACTCTGATGGAAGAAAGTGAATGGGGTCACTTCTTCTTCGACTCGTAAATGGTCGCTGACACCATGACCGCCATTCTCTTTCCAGCCACCGCGTTGGAAGTGAGCAGGAACAGTCGCTGGTCACTCGAGATCTGCACCCGCGCGCCGACTGCAAGGTTCGTGTGAATGGAGACCCCGTTCGTCAGCGCGGGCAAATTCGTGAATGCTGCGGTGCGCGTTACGAACGCCGTCAAGTCAACCCTGGAGCCTCGAGCCCGCGCCGACACATCAAAGGCGATGCCTGGTTGCTGACGACCGACCGCAAGCGATTCACCGATGAAGATCTTTGCTGGATGTCCTTCGAACGTCCAAACCGACGGGCTGGCAACGGCGACAACATTGGACTCCATGCTCTTGCGGACGACAGCCCATTCGCTGGTTTTGAGCAGCCAGAGGCGTGTTGACATTTTGTCGGTTGCGAAAGGCGCGGGCAGAGAATCTTCCGGAGGAATGAAGGGCGCCGAACACTCAAAGATTTCCGCGGAGATGGAGAAATTTGGAGGTGGGCCGAACAATCTTAACCGGAGATTTCGCCATGTCGACCGAACGGGGTCGATCCACCCGCCCAGGAAGGAAAGGCGCGGATTCGGCGGTCCGGGCGCGCGCGTCAACAGTTCTACTCGCGGAGTCCGTGTTGCCACCATGAGCATCCACAGCACGATTGCCGCGCCGAGCAGCGCGAATGCTAATGTCCGCCAACCGTGGAAGGGGCGAGTCATGAGTTTTCCGGAGTCAAACATCAGCTGCGAGGCGAGTCTCGGCAAAAGTGACCGCCCATCGTGAACGCTTCTCAGAGGGCCCATGGATTTTTCAGAATTTTATCCTCGCACTCTGCGCGAACTATGATTGGATGGTGCTGGCCTCATCCGGCTTATGAGCAACGAAAATAAAAACTCATCGGACAGCACCGTCTTGCATCTCAACAAGTTTGCGCCCGGCGCGGCGCCAAAGGATCCGGGTTCTGACACGGGTGTAACCGTTATGATCAAACGCGCCGCTGCTGAAACCGTGGAGCAGGGGGCCGCGCCTGTGGTGCCGAAGGAATCCGGCGCCTTGCCCGCTGAGCAAATGCTGGGTGCAGTCAGTTACTGCTATGCCAAAGGTGTGTATGAGTCCGAGGAGATCGAACGCAAGATGATGCGTGACAGGACCCTGCGTGAAGCCGTGCATGGCGAAGTGCCGGATGCCCACGCCATTCGCAAGTTTCGGCGGCTGAACCGCGGCGCGATTCAAAAAACTTTGGGGGAAAGAAAAAAGAAAAGCCAGCGGCCCTTCCACCATTGCCCGGACAGCCCGCACCGACCACGCCGAAAAGCGCCCCCGGTGACAGTACCGTTGCCTTTGTCCGTCGCGAGGCGGAGGATCGGGTCCAGCAGGCGGCATTCATTGACAACATGTCGAAGGAGTAGGGCGCGCCACGACGGACATCAATCGGTTGCCGCGGATTGCGATCGAACATCTTGCGAGGTTCTACCTCTCCGCTCAAAGTGCGTTCCGGTCTTATGGTCGGAGGCCGGCTCCGGGCGGTCACCGCCGCCTGTCGCGGCGTTTTTCGTTTCTATCTCTCCAGCCGTCCGGAAATTTACAGCGCTTTTCTAATTGGCCGCAGCAAGGAGCGGGCTGATCCAGACCCGATGCCCTGCTGCCTGCTCAAGTTCCACACTCCTGTTTTTTCCTTCTCTACGCGTGGTTTTTCTAAAAGTGCGCGCAGGAAATGAAAATCCGCGCGCATAAACTGAAAACTTGCGCGTGCAAAATCAGAAGGCGCGCGTGGACCGCCAAAATTCTGCGCAACCAATGAAATACCGCGCAGGGTTTCAAAGAGACCGCGCGTCGCCGCGGAAATCTGTGCGCAGCGAAATAACATCACACGTGCCCTGAACATTCCACGCGTGAGCGGGAACGTTGTGCGCACGGTATTGGCTCGACACGCGTGCGCAGGCAGAATCATGCGTAGGGGGGTCGGTTGCGCGCGCGAGCCGGCGGGAATGCGTGGCATTCATGTCGCCACGCGTGCCTTTTTTGAGACGTACGCAGGCGGGGAAACGCTACGCGCAGGAGTGCAATGCTGCGCGTGCTGCCAAAAATCCGTGCGCGACGGGAGCAGGATCGCGCATGCATTTGTGCCGTTCACGCGTGGATAGCGCCGGTGAACAAGGTGTGAAAAGTTTCCAATAAGTTTTGGCAGACACGGCATGCGCATTTTTGTTTAAAGAACGCGCTCACAAAGAAACCACGGGTCTCCTCCGGTTATGCACGCCACTTACGAGTCGACCAGTTCATGGGATCAACCCGGCATCATGTGCGCGGACTTTCCAGGGACACCCTCAAGCGAAAAAACCATGCAAGACGTATTTGCACTGAAATTGCAGGAGAAAGATGTGGACGCGACGGTCCAGCTGTCGGTGGACATGGAGCAGGGTCTCACGACGACGGTCATGTGCCCACCCCGAACCCGCCGGTGGCAGACCTCGCAGCCAAGCGCGCAGAAATCGCCACGAAAAAATCGCAAACCGCCGCGGCCGAGAGCGCCCTGGCGATGAAGGAGGGTGAATTGGAAACGTTGAGTGAGGAATTGGGTGAGTTGCTCACGAGGTCGGCGCGCAATTCCCAGGACGCGGTGGACGCGGACCGCACGAAAATGACGGAGTTGAAAATTCCCGTGCGCGCCATCGCTTAGAAGACGAAGGACAATCCGCCACCGATCTCCGGGCTGGCGGTGAACGACGGCGACATGTCGGGCGAATCAGACTGGAGCTGGCCGGCGCGGCGGCCATCTGGGTGGCACGCCGGACGTGTACGGTTCGATTGCAGCGAAGACCATTCACAGCAATGGTGCGGCGGGCATCCACTACGATGAGGCGTTGGGAACCAGCACAGATCCCAAATACTCCATTGTTTCGTGGGAGGAATTGTGAAGTTCCGGGGATGTGCGGTTTGATATGGACCGGCACACGCAGGCGCGCGCGAGGCTGCTTTCGGCCACGCGAAGGTTTGCTTCCATCCATTCATCTTGCTCTTCGTGATTGCGGCGTTTCTGGGTGGAGGCAATTCCGCTTTCGCACAAAAAGCGGCACAGCACACCGCGAAAAAACCAATCGTAATCAGCAAGCCGAAATCGCCTGCCATCCCGCCAAACACTGCGCCAAATCCAGCCCCACTGCCGTCCCCGCCACATCCGTCGCGACTCCAAGTGTTCCCTCAGAAGTTGTGGTTGTGCCTGATATTGTGCCGAGCGCGGCGCCAGTCACCTTGCCAAGCGCGCCGCCGATTGTCATGCCGAGCGTGAGTTCGAATGCCGCCCTCGTCTCTCGCGGTTGATGACGACCCGCTCTGTTTGCGCGCCGTGATGTTCGCCTTGCAAAAAGCTGAGATGACCCCGGATACGGCTGAGACAGGTGAGAAAGCGGTCGAACTCGCTGCCGAAAAATCCTACGACGTTGTTTTCATGGACATCAAGATGCCGGGCATCGATGGGTTGCGGGCATGTGAGCAAATCCACGAGCTCAAAAAGAACGAGAATACTCCGGTGGTCTTTGTCATCCCCACCCCGCAGTTCCGATGGCTTTGGACAAAACTGACGCTCCCACGACAAAGGAAAGCATCGTCCTGCCGGAGGTTCCCAAAGAGATCGAAGTCCCCGTGAACGGCGTGAATGGCTCCGACCATTCAACGGCCGACGAAGTTCCTGAGCCGAAAAAAGTTTACGAAGGTGCGGAGTTGCCGCCGCTGCGAATGGCACCCGCGGCGCCTCTAGCTCCGGAGGCCCGCGCCGTTCAGACGATTCCAGACGTAAATCCGGATGGCCACAAAACCAGGAAGTGGCTGAAGCGCCAAAAAGAGGTCGCCGGCAAGTTCGAATGATGGTCCATCGTTTGTTTCATTTCGGCCAAAACATTTGTCTTCCCAGACAAATGAGTGCCTCCGTGCCGCTCGCGCGCACATTTAATCGGGAATCTTTTTCCGAAATCTAGGCACGAAGTCATTGCCGCCCGTCGCAACCACAGCGGCTCTAGGTGTGAGCCATTGAGGAGACGAGAGCCAGCACTTCTGTGACGGCCTGGCAAAGGACATCGGGGGTGAACGGTTTGAACAGAAAGCGGTTCGCGCCGCGTTCAGTCGCGAATCGACTGAGTTCCTCGGATTGCGCGGGATGGCCGCTCATCGCAATTATCGGAATGTTCGGTGTACGCTGGCGCAGTGCGGCGGCGGTTTGCAATCCACTTTTGCGCGGCATGTTCATGTCGGTGATCACCAACTCAATGGAATCATTGAAAAGCGTGATGGCTTCCTCGCCGTTCGCAGCAGCGATGACGGAATGGCCGTAAATCTCGAGTACTTCGCAGAAAAGCGCGCGAAGCATTTCTTCGTCCTCAATGAGTAAGATGTTAGCCAATTTTTAACCTTTGCCATTCTAGCGGCAGGTTATGAAAACACCTGAATGAGAGGGGAAGGTTTGATTCGTGGGCGGGGCCGGATTCCAGTGCGTGCAAATCATGAAAGCCTTGCCGAGTAATGTCATACGACCGTCAGGGTTCTGTCCGGCAACCGAGGATTTTTGCTCGGAAAACAGGCTTAAGGCTGTTTCTTGACGATCCGATGACTGTTCTTGGCCCTTGGTATGAAAAATCGTTCAACTACTGCACTGCGAACACCGACCCGCGTGGTTTGCCTAATTGCTATTTACTTTCTGGCAGGTTGGTTGGGCAAGCACGCGACCTTCATGAATGGGGACATCGCGCTCGTGTGGCCGCACGCAGGCATTGCTCTCGCTGCTGTCATACTCTTTGGATATCGGTTCCTTCCCGGTGTCGCGATCGGGGCCTTCCTTTTCTCCGTGATGGATGGAAAGCCGTTGGGCTTTTTCACCTTTGGCACTGCCCTCGGGAATTGTGTCGGCGCCACCATCTGCGCGTACCTGCTGCAAAAATCCGTGAGCTTTCAAAGCCGGATGGAACGGACGCGCGACGCGGTAGGATTTGTGGCGCTGGCGGCCTTGTTTGGCACAACCATTAATGCGTTGTTCAATGTGGCGAGTGTTTATGCCGCAGGGCAGGCGGATTGGGAGAACCTCGGAAGCGCATTTCTGATGTGGTGGATTCCAAACGCGATGGGCTGCCTGGTGGTTGCCCCACTTTTCATGACCTGGAGCCATTTTCAGCTCCCGCGCTGGAGCGGCCCACGCGCAGTGGAGTTGGTGCTGTGCGCAGCTGGACTGATTACCGCGACCGTTTTTTCATTTGAATCGTGGTATGCGCACGGCATAGCTCAGTATCCGCTCGCGTTCCTCCCGTATCCGTTTGTCGTGTGGGCTGCGCTACGGTTCGGCGTACGCGGTGCCACACTCAGCACACTGGTCGTGGCGGTCGCTTCCATCCATGCCGTGTTGGGCAAGCGCGGCCCGTTTGTGCTGGATTCCGAGGTGCAGACGCTGCTGCTCGTGGGGAGCTACATTGCAGTCGTGGCGATTGCGAATCTGTTGCTGGCGGCATCGGCCGCGGAACGCTCCGCCAGCGAACTCCGGTATCGCGCCGTGGTGGAAGACCAAACGGAATCCATTTGCCGCTTCGACCGGCACGGAAACCTGACCTTTGTCAACGACGCCTTTTGTCGGTCTCGCGGAAAGTCGCGCCACGAATTGATGGGCACGAGTTTTCTTCCCCAGGTCTCGACGCTCGATCTGGAAATTCCTCTCTCCAGTTTCCTGCAGTTGGTCCCCGAGGATCCGTTGCTGACTTACGATGCTCGTGTCTCAACGGCCAAAGGCCTGGGCTGGGAACAATGCACGGTCCGCGCGCTCTTTGACCGAGATCAGGTCATCAATGAATTCCAGATGGTGAGCCAGGACATAACCAAGCGTAAAAACGTGGAGGAAGCATTGCGCGCCAGCGAGGAAAGGCTAAAAGCGATTCTGGCTGACGGAATTCTGACCTTGGACGAGAACTGTGCCATCGTCTCGTGCAATCCAGCCGCCGAGCGCATTTTCGGCCGCGGTACGGCTGAGTTAACCGCGCTTCCTTTTGGCGACCTTTTTACGGAAGAAGGTCGTGGCACATGGTCCGAAGCGATTCAGGCGGCAGATGCCAACGGCATGGCCGAATTGGAACTCTCTGGCAAGCGCCGTGCAGGGGAGATTTTTCCGATCCACCTTTGTGTCAGCGGACTGCCCGTGAATGGGCGTGCCGGATTTGTAGTCGTAGCGCGCGATATTACGGGACCCAAGCAGGTCGAGGAGCAATTAAGGCATTCGCAGAAAATGGAAACAGTCGGGCACCTCGCCGGTGGTGTCGCTCACGACTTTCACAATATTTTGAGCATTATCGTCGGTCATGCTTCCTTGATGATCGCCGTTCACAAAGTCGCCGGCAAAGTGGCTCAGGGGGCGCAGCAAATACTCAAAGCCGCCGAACGCGGTTCCCGCTTGACCCGTCAATTGCTCATGTTCAGTCGCAAAGAGGTGATGGTAACGAAGGAGTTGAATCTGAATGATGCCGTCACTGAACTCAGCAAAATGCTGCAACGCATCCTCGGTGAAAACATCGCGATGCAGGTATGCCCTTGCGCTGAACCCCTAACTCTTCGAGCTGACGAAGGGATGCTCGATCAAGTGTTGATGAACCTTGCGGTCAATGCCCGTGACGCCATGCCTGAAGGCGGGCGACTGATCATCACCACGAGCCGGCGAGAACTCTTTGCTCCCGACATGGACAATTCCTCCGAAACAAAGCCTGGATGGTTCGCCGTGGTGAGCGTCACGGATACCGGGGTCGGAATTCCACCCGAGGTGCTTCCGCGAATCTACGAACCCTTTTTTACCACGAAGGAGATAGGGAAAGGCACAGGACTGGGTCTCTCCACTGTCTACGGGATCGTCAAGCAGCACCGCGGAATGATTCGCGTGCAGTCGGAAGTCGGAAGGGGAACAACGTTCGAAATACTTCTGCCCCTGCAAATGGCCAAAGACGATTCGCACAGCGACGTCGCGGTCGAGGGTGAACTGGTGGCCGCGTGAGCTGACCGCCTTCCGCAAGCGCAATCTGGGGCAAAGCAGCCAACTCGCACAGAACGAACCAGCTGCAATTCGCGGCAGCGCGTTGAACACTTTTGCACCGCGGCTGCTGCTTAAACAGCTCCAGTGGTCGGGAAGTACAGCGTCCATTATTGGCCAGAATGTGGACGGAGTGTAGAATTCAGGTTGTAGGTCGGGGCAAGTGCGGTTCCAGACTCGCGGCGAGTTCTGCTACATCGCCGGATTTGAGAATCAAGGCCTTCGGGCCAATCTTCGCCAGGCGTTCCGCATTCAGCCCACTCGCCACGCCCGAGAGCATCACGATCGGAATATGCGCGATTGCCGGCTGGAATCGCAGCCAGGAGAGGAACTCCAATGCGGTATGGCCCGCGAGCCGGAAGTCCGACACAATCAAGTCGGGCTGACGATAATACAACGGATCCTTGAACGGGTGCGTATTCTCCATGTAAGCGCGCGCCTCCGTGGCGCTGCCCACGACGCGCAGGTCGCCGACGTAACCGGTTTTGGCCAGCGCGCGACGAAAAAGGAAAACGTCGCTCTCATCATTCTCGATTAATAGAACGACCGGCGGCTTGGAACTGTCCTGTTTAACCTCCACTGCTGACATCCAATGCGGATACGTGGCGCACGTTGCGGTCCCTGACAAGTAGAATCTTGAGGCATCTTCGGGCCCGTCCCCGATGAGGCACTCAGGTCGTCTGAAACTCGTGTTGCAAGGCCTCTCGCACCCGCGCCAATTCCGTTTTCGTTTCCGTCAACTGCCCGGAGAGCGCGGACCAGTCATGATTTTTAGCGCTCTCTTCCATCGCGGCGCATAGTGACGCCAGGCGGTGCGCGCCGAGGTTGCTGGCGCTGCCTTTGAGGGAATGAGCCGCGCGCGCTGCGGTATTGGCGTCGCGTTGAGCGGAAGCGCCTTCCACCCGCTGCATACAGGTTTCGGATTCACGATTGAAGAGTTCCGCCAACTCTACCAGCGGATCGGGCTGGCCCGGTTCGCGCAACTCCTTCAAACCGGCGATGCACACTGGATCCAGGGCTGCGGCCGAAACCATGGGTCCTGGACGCCGTCGGAGGGCACGCGTTAGCGCAGCTTCGAGATGAGCAATGTGCAGCGGCTTGGTGAGATAGTCATTCATGCCCGCGCTCAAACAATGTTCGCGGTCGCCTTCCAGGGCATGCGCCGTAATCGCGATGATGTAAGCGGGCGTTGGCCGCGCCGGGTTCTGCTTTTCGAACTCCCGGATCTTGCGAGTCACTTCATAGCCATCCATTTCCGGCATCTGACAATCCATCAGGATGACGTCGTAAGAGCTGCGTTCGAATTCCTGCAGGACTTCAGCGCCATTGCTGACGGCCTCGGCTTCATAGCCAAGCTTATGCAATTGCCGCAGGGCCAGCTTCTGGTTCACGGCATTGGGGAAAGATTGTCTTCCGCCAAAAGAATGCGCAATGACTTCGCGGCGGGATTGGGGCGCACCGCCGGGATCGTCTCACGCGCGGTTACATGCGGGGCAGTCGTGAATGTTGCGTCCGTGCTGCTGACCAGGGCGTCCAGCAGGCGCGAGCGTTTAGCGGGTTTGATCACACATTGGCTCACGCCCGATTCCTCCATCAATTCATGATCCAGCCGCTGGCCGAATGGTGCGAGGATAATCGTGCGCGTGCGCGCCAGGGTCGGTTCGTTTTTAATCGCACTTGCCAGGGTCAATCCATCCATGCCGGGCATCTGCATGTCGAGCAGCACGATGGCGTAGGGATCGTTCTCCGCGGCCGCAGCGCGCAATTGGGTCAGCGCATCCGCTGCATCGGTGGCGATCGCACTGCGAAAACGCCAGCGTTCCAACTGATGCTGCAGCGTGTGGCGCGATGTGGCGTTGTCGTCCACCACAAGCACGCGGAGATTGTGAAAGTCGGGGAGGTCGGCGTCTTCGGCAGCTGCGTGCGCCTGCTTTTCGAACGTCAGGTCGAACCAGAATGTGGAACCCTTTCCGAGCGTGCTCTCCACGCCAATTTGTCCACGCATCATTTCGACCAACTGCTTGGAAATGGCCAGGCCCAGGCCGGTGCCGCCGTACTTGCGCGTGGTCGAACCGTCGGCTTGGGTGAAAGAACGAAAGATCAGCGGCAACGTTTTGGACGACATCCCGATGCCGCTGTCCGTGATGGAGATGTGAATGCCGACGTCCCTTTCGGTTTCATTTTGACGTGACACGCGAATGACCACTTCGCCTTTCTCGGTAAATTTCACGGCGTTGGTCACGAGGTTCGAAAGCACTTGGCGCACGCGCCGCGGATCACCGCGCAACGCCGTCGGCACTCCGTCGTCAATCGAGTGAACGAGCTCCACCTTTTTGCTTTGCGCGCGCTGCGCCAGCATCTCGGCCGTGTCTTCCACAACCTCGCGCAGATCGAAGTCGAGCGTCTCGACGGAAAGCTTGCCCGCTTCGAGTTTTGAGTAGTCGAGAATGTCGTTGATGATTCCCAACAACGTATCGGTGCTGCTGTGGATCGTATCGACGAACTCGCGCTGTTCTTCATCCAGCTCAGTGTCGCTCAACAGGTCCGTCATGCCCGTGATCGCATTCATCGGCGTGCGGATTTCGTGGCTCATATTGGCGAGAAACTCCGACTTGATGCGGGCGTGTTCGAGGGCTGCATCGCGCGCGTGCTCCAGAGCGCTTTCGGCCTCCTTCAATTTCGTCACATCGCGCGAGATGCCAATGATGCCGGTGACCGTGCCGGCCTTGTTGTAGAGCGGAACTTTTGTGACGGACGCCCAGCTTTCCCTTCCGTCGCGATCGATGATGCGCTCCAGTTTGTTGATCAGCGGCTGCCCGGTGAGGATGATGCGTTGTTCATCGTTGAAGAACTCCTGGGCGAGAGTCTGCGGATAAAAATCAAAGTCCGTTTTACCCAGCACATCCAGAGGGTCCTGTACGCCCAATCGCCGGGCCATGGAGGAACTGATGCGTAGAAAGCGCGACTTCACATCCTTGAAATAGATGCGGTCGGGAATGTTATCGAGCAGGGCGCGCAGCAAATCGCGTTCGTAAGCCAGCGCTTCCTCGGTCTTTTTGCGTTCGGTGACGTCCCAGAAAATTCCCTGGATGCCCACCACATTGTCCGCTGCGTCGTAAAGCGGCGTCTTGATCACGTGAACGAAAATGCGATCGCCCTGCGGAGTCTGATTGGCTTCAATGGTGTCGACAACCTGGCGCGTGCTCATGACCCGCAAGTCATCGCGATGATATTTCTCCGCGAGGTGCGGCGGAAAAAAGTCCCAGTCGTTTTTGCCCAGCACTTCGTCGAGGGACTTGCCGAGCGAGGCGCAGAACTTCTGATTGGCGAAAACGAACCGGCCCTGGGTGTCCTTGCGCAAAATGTTTTGCGGCAGCGACTCGACGAGCGCCTGGTAGAACATCTCGGAGTTGCGCAGGGCATCCTGCGCGCGGCGCTGCTCGAAAAGGCTGCGTTCCAGTTCCACGAGATGACGGCGCAATTCGAGCTGGACCATGACCTGGTGGGCGAGAATGCGCAGAGCTTCGCATTGCTGGCTGGCGAGGCGCCGCTTGCGCCCGTCACTTACGAAGAGCGTGCCGATGTTGAACCCGTCCGAAGTCCGCAGCGGCATGCCGGCGTAAAAGCGGATGCGCGGCTCACGAATGACGAGCGGCGACTTGGCGAAACGCGAATCGCGATGCACGTCGGACATCACCAGCAAGTCATCGCCCAGGATGGTGTGGCAACAGGGAGAGGCTTCACGCTGCACTTCGGACAGGGGCACGCCGACGCGGCTCTTGAACCAGAGGCGCTTTTCATCCATGAGGGCGATCACGGCGACAGGCATGTCGCAGATGTGCGCGGCCATCTTCGTGAGGTCGTCGAAGACGGCTTCGGGCAGGGTATCGAGCACATCGTAACGGCGCAGTGCGCTCACGCGCGCGGGCTCGTTTGGCGGAATGAGCGAGCCGGCGGCGGATTTTTTCAGCCGATCAGTGACGCGATGTAAAAGTTTTCGCACAGTCTTGGGCCGAAGTCTTTTCTATAGCACTGGGGCAAAAAACCAAAGGCGAAATCAAAGACATCGAACGGGGAAGGCTTGTCGCGAAGAGGACGCGGAAAGCACGTCATGCGGTGGGGACCACTCCACGGAACTAAATCAGCATGGGCGGCAGACGGATGTGATTCAGAGATGACGCTACTCACCATGCTCGAGAAGTCTCAGCGTCTCGATCGCGACGGTCTCGTTTTCTGCTTTAATGGTGAGTGTCACGCCGTCCTGAAACGTCACGTTTACGTGGTTGATGGTGCCGCCGCTCAGCAACTGCGCGTAACTGATGTTTGCCCGATTGATGAGAAAACCGTGCGTGAAAATGAATTGCTTCTCCATGTGGATAAGCTTGCGCAGCCTCCACTTTGCTTTTCAATCGGGAAAACGGATCATTCATAAAAGCAACTGGTCCACCTGATCACCCGTTGGCTGGTTCGGATGGTCAGTCAATCCAAACGAGCGTTCCGCACGGGAGCAAATCGTAGAGCGGCAGGAGTTCCGCGCCACTCAGGTGAATGCAGCCGTGGGAAGCAGGCCGCCCCAGGGAGGGTTCGTCGTTGGTGCCGTGGATATAAATGTATCGCGCGAACGTATCCACGCCCGGGCCGCGATTGATGCCTGGCTCCAATCCTTCCAGCCAGAGGATGCGGTTGGTAATCGCCGCGCCGTTGCGGCCTTGCCAGGTGTAGCCGATCATTTCGCGGCTTTTGAATACTGTGCCCACCGGCCAGCCGCCGCCAACCTTTTGCGCGATGCGGTGCAAGCCAAGCGGCGTGCGGTTCGAGTTCTCCGCCTGTCCAATGCCGAAGCGCGAGGTGGAGATGCGAAAAGATTTTCGCAGGAAATAATCCGGCGTGGTGAAGTCGGGCAGCGGCTGGACCAATCGCATCCGCTGCGCTCGCACGTTCACGAGCAGCAGAAATCGCGTCCCGGGAATTCCCAGCCGCCGGCGCGTTTGGCGAAAGGCGAGCGGTAATGTCGAGGTTCGTTGCAAGCGCAGAAACGCTGTTTTGCTTCCGCGGAAAAACTTTCAGGGCATGAGACGTTCTCTCACGGCTTATGGCGAAGGAACTTAATTCTCCGGATGTAACCTCCCTCGATCATCACGATGTCACCGGATGGAGCCACGGTCACACTTTGCACATTGCTGACCTTGGGATCGCGCCGGCCTTTTTGAAACCATTCGCCGTCGCCCGCATGAACACCAGGTTCGCCAAAAACAAACTCGGCCGCGTTGTTGCCGGAGTCCACCTGCCAAACGCCCGCGCCTTGATCCAAGCCGACCAGAAAGCCACCTACGGGCAGATACCAGATGCTGCTCGGTCCATTCAGGGCGACGGCGTTGGCTTTTCCAACCGAGCGCCCGAACGGGCGGCCATTGCCGGCCACCACGTCTTTGTTACCATCACTATCCACTTCGAAAACAGCATGGTTGCCGCGATCCACTACGACGGTATTGTTTTGAACATTCTTCGTTACCGCAGTCAGATCCATGAAGTTTGCGGGGATGGTTTCGACACCAGTGGCGGCCCTCCAACGCTTCAGCTTCGTCCCGTCCGTGAAGTAAGCATCCAGCTCGTCTTCGCGTACCCACAACCCGTTGCCATTCGTGATTGTCACTGGCAGTCCCACGGCATCCGTCGCCGTAAAGACAAGTGTCACGGTGCCATTGGTGGGCCCCGCTGGTCCATTGGTGAAGCGCAGCACGCGCGAGTTGCCCGCATCGAGCACATAGATTTTTTCATTGCGGATAAACAAGCCCGACGGATCTTGCATGGACACATACCGCCCCGGCGTTTCAATTCCAGGGGAGACAACGAAAGACCCGGGCTCGCGCTTGCCTGGCCCGAGATCCAGCGGGCCGATTACGGTATGATAAGCGTTATTGGAAGCTTCGATGACAGTGAGCGCGTGGCTGTCCTTTTCGGTGAAGTAAATATTCCCTGCGTGATCGACCACGACGTTGCGGGGGTTCGAAAGGGGAACTGTGGAAGCGTCGGCGCCTTCAAATTCCGGCAGCCATGCGTTCGTTCCGGGCGGGACGACCGGGCCAAGCCCGCCGACCGTCTCGAGGTTCCCGTACACCAGCGCCAGGTTCTTGAAGGCATTGCCCGGAGCGATGCTGACATTGACCACCCGAAACTCCGAATAGAATATTCCGGCGGCAACGCGAAGGTGACGCTGCCGACCTGTTGGGTGATGAAAAAATTCTCCAATGGTATCCATTTCTTGTCCAATTTGCCTTCGAGAGTGCCAACGCGGAACAACAAGTTGTTGGAGAAGGTAAAGGTAGCGAAGCCGTCTGTCCCTGAAATGGGAATCGGGGGTGTGGCGACTAAGGTCAGGGCGGCCAGCGCCATCAATGCAAACAGTACTTTGAACTTCATGTGTCCGACGAAGATAGCGGGTCCTTGCAGCAAGAGCAACGACAGGCTTATCGCGAACCACTCGTGACCATGGGCTGAGTGGTGCGATTGATCTTCAACCCACCGATAAAGGAAGGAGCACCGCGGCGAGCAGGCCCGCTGCACCGGCCAAAGCGGCAATTTCCACGAGGGAGAGTTCGAAATGTTTAATGCGTTCCAGCATGGGAGTCACGTAGCAGTTGGACTGCCGCCGTGGGTAGCCCGGATTCACCGATTAACACCTCGCCCGATCGGACAGATTCTGGAAGCTGTGTCCTGAATTGAGTGTCACGACTTCCAGCGCATCCGTACTTTCCCCGAGGAGCGGAGCGTCAGTCCTGCGTGGCTGCGCCGACTACACTTCCTCCAAAGCCTTCGCTGCATCGCCGAACTTCGGCAGGCGCACGTCCATTTTGTCCATCATCGACAGGTAAAGCCGGCACATCTGCCGATCCGGCTTGCCTTCGTAATCAAGCACACGCCCGCCTTTAATCCGTCCGCCGGCGCCACCCAGCATCACGACGGGCAAGCGGTTCGCGTCGTGATTTCCGGTGAGCATTGAGGAGCAATACATCAGCATCGTGTTATCGAGCAACGTGCGCGGACCTTCCTGCACGGCGTCCAGCTTGCGCGCAATGTAAGCAACTTGTTCGAGGAAGAATTGGTTCACCTTCAGCCAGTCCGCCGTGTCGCTGTGCGAGAGCAGGTGGTGGATCATGTAATCCACGCCAAGGTTGGGGAAGCGCAGCGAGCTGTGGTCGTTGTTCAGCTTGAGCGTTGTGATGCGCGTGGTGTCGGTCTGGAAACCCAGCACCAGGATGTCGCACATTAACTTCATGTGTTCGGCGATGTCCTGCGGAATGCCGTCAGCAGGGCGGGGGATGTTCGGCGCGCTCAACGTCGGACGCCAGCCCTGCAACTCACCCTTCCTGCCCGCGTTCTCGATGCGCTGTTCCACGTCGCGCACGGAGTCGAGGTATTCGTCGAGCTTGCGCTGATCGTTCACGCTGATGTGACGACGCAAGTCCCGGGCGTCGGTCAGCACCGCGTCCAGCACGCTCTTGTCTCCTTTGGTCACCTCGTCCTTGAACAGCCGGTCGAAGGCCAGCGCCGGATAAATCTCCAGCGGCGTCGGTGTGGTCGGTGAACTCCACGAAATGTGCGAGCTGTAGAGCATCGAGTAATTCTTGTGCACCGACGGATTCGACTTCTCGCAGCCGAGCACGAGACTGGGCACCTTGGTTGAATGCCCGTAACGCTGCGCCAGCAACTGGTCAATGCTCGTGCCGGAGCGAATTTCACCGCCGGACGCCAGCGGCGCGCCGGAAAGCAGATTGCCGGTCTGCGAGCTGTGAATGTTCCCCTTGGTCGCCTCCTCATTGTAGAGGCCGCGCACGAACAGCATCTTCTCGCGAAAATCGCGGAGCGGCGCGAGCACCTTGCCGAGCTCCATCTGTTTGCCTTCGCCCCTGGCCCACCACTCCTTCGAGTGAAAACCGTTGCCGGAAAACAACACGGCCAGGCGCACCGGCGCCTCGCTGGCGGGCTTGACCCCAGCAGGCGGCGTATCGCCCCACACGGTGAGCGATTCCATCCACGGCAGCGCCATCGTGACGCCGACCCCGCGCAGGAATGTGCGACGGCTGAATTGATGAGTGCTCATAAGCAATTGGGTTTTGACGTCATGCGTCGAGTTATTCTTCGGAAGCCATGTCCTTTCCGCGGATTTCCCGGAACTGTTTGCTGCGGACAATCGTCTCGATGGCCGCGCTGATCTTGTTGTCGTGTTGCTTGAGTTGGTCGCGCATTTCGTTGATGAGCGGTGCGTCGGAAAGCAGCACGCCGCGGCCGAGGGAATAGCCGAGCAGCTTGCGGCAAAACTGTTTCAGGAATGCGTCGCGCCGTTCGGTGAGAAGATAATGGCGCAGGCCGTCGAGGCCGTCGAACTCCGCTCCGTCCATTGTCTTCGCGTGTGTTGGGAAAGTCGCGATCGCGAAAGCGGCCGATGGCGTCGTAGGCTTCAAGCGAAAACCCAAACGCATCGATGCGCCGATGACAGCCATAACATTTGGGGTCGCTGCTGTGTTTCTCGGTGAGCTGGCGCATGGTGAGTTTTTCCGTCGCTTCATCCTCGGGCAATTGCGGAACGTCCTTGGGCGGACGCGGCAATTTTTCTCCGAGCAACACTTCGCTCACCCAGTTGCCGCGCAGAATTGGGCTGGTGCGAGAGGCGCCGGATTGCTTCGCGAGCGTTGTTGCCTGACCGAGAATTCCGCCGCGAGAAAACCTTTTCACGCCATCGACGCGCTGCCAGCCATTTGAGGTGAGAGGTGAGAGGGGAGAGGTGAGAGCTGCGGCAGAGGTTCCACTTCTCACCTCGCCCTTCTCACTTCTTACCTCGAAGGGGATTCCGTAATGTTTCGCGAGGTCGGCATTCAGGAAGCTGTAGTCGGCATCCAGGATGTTTAGCACCGGCCGATCGTTTTGAAACAGGTCCGTGAAGAAGCGAATCGATTCTTCATACATGGCGCCGCGCAGACCCGTGAAAGTCGGGAAGTGCCGGTCGCTCTTCTCGCTCAACTCATCGAAGTCGTAGATGTGCAGCCAGGCACAGGCGAACTCAGTCGCGAGCCGGCGCACGCGCGGGTCGCGCATCATGCGGCGAGTCTCCGCGGCGAGCACGTCGGGATTGCCAAGCTGGCCGCCCGCGGCCGCGGCGCGGAGTTTGGCATCGGGCGCGGACGACCAGAGGAAATAACTCAGGCGCGTGGCCAGTTCCCAATCGTTGACCGGACCCGGCTTCTCACCAACGACCGGTTTTTCGGCGCGATAGAGAAACGCCGGAGCGACCAGGGTCCGCGCGAGCGTGAGACGAATGGCTTCGTCATGCGCAATCCCCTCTGCGCGCAATTTGCGATAGAGACCGCGCAATTCATCCTTCTCCCCGTCCGACAGCGGACGGCGATACGCGCCATCGGCAAACTTCAACACGGAGTCGAGATGACTCGGCTGCGTGTCGACGAGACGCTGGCGAAACGCGGCCGCGCGTCGCCTAATCGGTTCACGCATCGGCTCGAAGACACTCGGGTCGGCGTCCTGCGTGGCGTATTGCCAGAGTTGCTCGAAGACATCGACCATCCTCAGATCATCCTCGGCGACGTAGTGTAATTCGTCCCAGAGCCGGTCGAGCCGCGCGGCCTGCTCGTCGTCGAGCATGAGCCGTTTGAAGTGATCGTCCTCGCGGTAATAGAGCGTGAGCGTGACGACTTCATCCACCGGCACAATTTTCGTGTAGCAAAGTGCCGCGGGAAAAACCCGGCGAAACTCGTCGAACGCCGTTTCGATGCGTTTGCGGGCCGCACTGCCGTCGTTCGCGAAAATCGGTGTGTTATGTGAAGTGACTCGATTGTTGGAATACCACGGCCCTTCGCCATCCGCCGTCTTTGCTTCCATGGCGAGCAGGCCCGAACTGCTCGCCGGTCTGTTGGTGAGCAACTGAAGCTGCACGCTGCCTTCTGCGCCGGTGGTCTTGTCGAGCGTGGCGGTGGTGACAAATTCATATCCGGCGACGAGATCGGCCGGCAGGTGAATCTCAATGAGCGACGGCGCCTGGACGCAGAGGTTCGCCGCGGCGATGGCGGAGCCATTGGGATGTTTGCCGAACAGTGCCGGGTCGAGACCCGCGGCATTTGTGACAGGCGACGCCAGGAGTTTCGGATCGTTTCGGGTTTCGCGTTTCGAGTTGTTGAACAACGGTCCGCCAAGCGAAGTGAGCTGGCGATGCAGCAGGGCATCGGGGAGATCCTTTTTTGCGGGAGCGGCACTCGTCAGCAAAGTCTGAACGTCACCAGCCAGCTTCAATCTCTCCTCGGCGCTGGAACTCGCCTGCCACTTCGCGAGCAATGATCCGGCGGGAATCACCGGTCCCAACGGCCCGCCCTTGTCCGGTTCGGTGTAGAAATGCCAGACGCCTTGGTTGGGGAAAGGGTTGCCGAAACGGTCGGCGTGGGGATTGCCGGCCAGGACGTTCGGTGAAACATCCAGGGCGAGATCCCATTCTCGTCCACCTTCGCTGATGCTCGTCACCGTGAGATCGACCGCGGTGAGATCGCATGAATGATTCGCGTCGCGCGGGCCAACGAGCAGTGAAATCAGATCGCCGGGTTGAACCAAAAGATTCTCGATCGGTGCGGGCTTCACTTCCTTCGCCCCTTGCGCGACGCCGTTGGCGAGTCGCTGGCGCTTCGAACCACGGCGCAGTTCCAACGACCAGGTCACGCCGTTGCCGCATTCCGGATGAGCGTGTTGAATGGTCGCGGTGACGCGCACCCGGCTGGTCACTGGGCTTTGCCATCCCACAGCCGCGGCCAGTTTCGGCGACGGATGCACCGCAATGCTGTGCGGTTTCATGTTCCCGGGGATGCGCACATGCTGATCGGAGGAATTGGCGGCAAGGTTGGGCGTGCTGCTTTTGCCCCAGCCACTGATGAAGGTGAATCCGGAGCCGTTCGTGTAGGTGTCCGTGAAGTGGCCGTCGATTTTCACCGGTCCACTCGCACTCAAGCCGAGATAATCCAACCAGGCGGCCAGCGCGTCCGATTCCAGGCCGTGCCGCGCGGCCAGTTCCACAACATTCGTTTGGCCCGCTTCGGCCTGGGCAGCGGCCGCGAGATACTTCGCGGTGCCGGCCAACGTTCGTTCGCGCCGCTGGGAAAGTTCACGGCTCACGTCGCGCACATCGCGCAACAGCAACGTTGGCTGGCCGGGGGCGACGAGGCGCGGTTGTTCCCAAACTACGAAATCGCCCTGATTGCCATCGCCCGCATCCGACGCGCTCAGATAGAGCGTGACCTCTTTGCCGTCCGCCGCAGCAAGCTTCAGCCGGAATTCCTGCTTAGATTGAATGGGCGTGAGCGGTTCCATCCAGGCCTTCGGGCCGTCGCGTTTTCCGATGTGGCCGACCGAGTTGAATTTCCACAACGCGTGCTGCCACTGGGAGATCTCCTTCGCGAGCGCCGCGGCATCGCCCGGTTTTGCGGCCAGCCAACGGGCGCGAATCGGATCGAGCAGAAAGCTCGGTTGTTTCCCATTCAGCGTCTCGCGAAGCGTCGCCAAATACCTGGCGCTCAACCCGGCTGGTATCGCGGAAGTTTTCCTGGTCCCGGCTCGTTCCTCCAACAGCACCGCAAGGTATTTGTCCAGCGGCAACACGCCGCCGTCCCTGGTGTCGAACCGGATCCCCTGCAGGTTGACCGACGTGCCGCCGCCCTGGTCCGTGAACTCACGATAGGTCCTGCGAATCTCCGCGAGCAATTCCTCGGTCCAGTCGCGCCGCGTATTTTTCGCGGAGAAGCGGATGCCGTCCGGTAACAGCACCGCGTGGCTCGCCACATCCTTGCCGGCGTCGAGAAACTTCGTGACGAGGGACGGCGACATCACGAGTGAGTTGCCGACGTTCATGAATCCTTCGCCGGAAGCTGAATCCGCCGGAAACTCCTTCGCCGGGTCGAGCGACGGAACGCCAGTGAGGTCGCAAATGGTGTAAGTGTATTCCGCATTCGAGAGCCGGCGCAGCACAACCGGGCCCGGATCGCCGGCGCGGGCGAGTGCGATTTCATCCAGCGCCGCGTTCACCCACGCCAGCAATTGTTCGCGTTGCGTGGCAGTTGGCTGTGGCTTGTCCTTGGGCGGCATCTCGTTGTTCGAGAGTTGCTCGACAACGCTCTGCCAGACCTTCGGATGTTTCTTCACCTCATCGAACGAAGTGAAGCGTTCCAAATCGAGATCGCCCTTGTGCTTCTCCGCCGAGTGGCAACTGAGGCAGTACTCCTTGAGCAACGGGCGGATCTCCCTTTCGTAATCGGCGGCGGTGCAGGGCAGGGCGAGCGCGATCGCTAGGCCCAAGACATGCCGGAATGCGCGGCGCCTCTTCTGTGTCATCGTGCCAAGGGTCATTGCTTCGCCCACCTATAACAGTTTTGGGAATGGGAGCAACCTGAGGGTGCCGAGATTGCGGACATCCGAAATGCCCGACGCGTTGCGGCCGGGCGAACTCCATTTTCATTGTCCGGATCTGGTCAGCCAGATACGGTCGCATCGTGACCACCATGAACCCACGATCTTCTGTCATGAAGAACGCTCAGAACCGCCGCAGTTTCCTGCGCCAGTCAGCAACGGCCGGCGCCGGGCTGCTCATTCTCCGCAACAGCAAACTGGCTTTTGCCTACGGAGCCAACAGCAAGCTGAACATTGCCGGCATCGGCGTGGGTGGCCAGGGGCGCGGCAGTCTCGATGCGTTTCATCGGATGGGCAACAACCTCGTCGCCTTCTGCGATGTGGATGCAAAACGCGCGGGCGACATCTACCAGAAACATCCGGACGCAAAGCGCTACCAGGATTTCCGCAAGATGTTCGACGAGATGGAAAAGGGAATCGATGCTGTGCTGGTCGCGACCCCGGACCACACACACGCCGTAGCCGCGGTGGCAGCGATGAAGCTCGGCAAGCATGTCTATTGTGAAAAGCCGCTCACGCGCACCGTTCATGAAGCGCGCGTCATGCGGGAGACCGCCGCGAAGCAGAAGGTCGTGACGCAGATGGGCAACCAGGGTTCGGCGGAAAGAAAACTCCGCCGCGCCGTCGAACTGGTCTGGGGCGGCGTCATCGGCGAAGTCCGCGAGGCGCATGTCTGGTTTGATGGCGGCAACGGACCGATGAAGCGCCCGACGGAAACGCCGCCTGTTCCGGAAGGATTGAACTGGGACTTGTGGCTTGGCCCGGCTGAGTTTCGTGCCTACAGCCCCGCTTACGTGCCGGCGAGCTGGCGTTCGTGGCGTGCGTTCGGCAGCGGCATCGTGGGAGATTTCGCCTGCCACACCGCCAACATCATGTTTCGCGCGCTGCATTTGGAACAACTTTGGCAGAAGTCGATGAATCCGAACGCGAGCAAAGTGATCATCCGCCTCGAGGCATGGCCTTCCGAGAGGGACGCGGAAGGCTATCCCACTTCGCTGAAGGTCGTCATGGATTTGCCCGCGCGCGGCACGTTGCCTCCGGTCAAATTAACCTGGTATGCGAAGGAGAAACCGTCCGAGGATTTGATGCTCGGCCACAAACGCGGCGGCTGGGGAGATTTGCTGGTGGGGTCAAAAGGCTCGATTTATTCCGACAATCCCTGGAATGCCAACTACGTGCTGCTGCCGGAAAAAGACTTTGAAGATTTCAAAGGCGGGCCGCCGGAATCGCTCCCACGCGTTCAGAGTCATCAATGGGAATGGATCGAAGCGTGCAAGGGCAACGGGAAGACCTTCTCGGGTTTCGAGATGGGCGGCCCGCTCACGGAACTCGCCCAACTCGCCAACCTCGCGACATTGGTGGAAGGGCCGCTCGAGTACGACACGCTCAGCGGCAAGATTCTGAACTCCAAGCCCGCCAGCAACCTGCTCCATCGCGAATACCGCAAGGGATGGAGGCTCTGCGCGGACAAAGGCCCGTGAATTGAGCGCGCCGCCGCGCCTTGCGTCCTGACGCCTTTTTTAATGAGCTAACGAGCGTGGGCCGAGATAATCACCCGCCACTCCGCCGGTACGGATCCGGGTTTTTCAAGCGGGCCCTGCCAGTTCCTGAAGCACCGCGTTTCGCACCAGCGCGAAATTTTCGGCCTGACATTTCTGCTCGCCCTTCTGTCACCAGGTCGGGGCGATTGGTGAGCTTGCCCGTAATTTTTTTGACGACTCCTTTGAACTCGGGGCCGTGTTGTGCCCGAGGAGCCGAAGCGCGTGGTTTCATAAGTCCTTTCGTTTGGGAGAGACTTCGTTTCCATTTACCTGCGGCCGCGACTTTTTTCGTCCACCTTTTCCGCACGGCCCAAGGCGCGCTGCGCTTTTCCGATATTTTTCTCCACCGCGCCTTTCACGGGAAAGTGCAGACTGCGGTTGCGCGTGACGCGTCCGGTTTCCTGTTTAACTTTGCCTTTGATTTGGCGCGCTGTGCCTTCCATTCGGTCTTCTGCGGATTTTCTCATAACACCTCCAAAGTTTTCCTTTCGGAGCGAACCTAGCACAAAAGATCCGTCGCGCGACTTCCGCGCTCCGCCGCAAAAACCTTCTTCGTGGGTTGCAACGGATAGCACCGCATTTCAGAAAACAATCTTGGCGCCCAGCGTAAATACGTGTACTCACGATTCACGCCATGACGAAACAGGACACGACCGCCGCGCCTTCGATTGCAGCTTCCGACGCCGCGCCCTGGTGG